>JGI26524J50256_1002948_pt1 | contig 8949 bp, 12 predicted proteins | sample ThiBio_inoc_plan_FD_50256 | JGI IMG/M metagenome (IMG submission 50256) | reverse complement strand
ACCGACCGCACCCCGTCCGAGCGGGATTTCGCGCCAAGCTGCAAGCAAAGCGCATCGAAGGCCCGCAGCTCTTCAGCCGGCAGACGGCAGCTGACGACCTGGCCCCGATCCGCCGACCGGGGGCGCCCGCGCCCGGCGGATTTCCGGGGCACGGGATCAGCGGCATTCCTCTTCACCCCATCCGAATTCCGGTCTTTTCCATGCGCGTCATATTTTACCACAGACCTCATCCACCGAATATTTGTAGACACATCGCATTTCCTGCCACCTTCTCTATCCCCTTCTTTCACCCCTTGATCAAGCACAATCTATGCGCGAAATAACCTCTTGCAGGTGGTATTCACCTTGGGTAACTCACCTGCCACCGAGTGCATGTCGCTGATCGCTGAATGCACAAGGCGCAACCGGAGAAGGTGCCCCTCCAGGCCTTTGGCAGAAGGGCACTTTCCGGGAAGAAGTGGCGGTAACGCCCTGTTTTAGTTGGTGTGAGGGCCCATTCGTTCAGTGTTGCGGGNTCGGAGAAAGGATGTGTGGGATGCGTCTTATGGCATCGGTGACGTGTGTTCAGGGCTACGCCTCATGATACACGCATTGCGCGATCAGATAAAAGATATACGCATCCAGCAATCAGCCAAATGATTAAGGATTTACGCCTTGCGCAATCGGGTTTGCGCGAGATGGTTTTTGATATTCAGTGTCCGGGTTCAGATTAAAGCGATGTGATTCAAGATAAAGGATTTCGGCAATCAGCATTCGGAAGAATGTGATCGTCGATATGCGAAGTGACGGAGGTGTTATGGGTTACGGAATACGGGTTGTGCTGGTGATGAACAGGAAGGGCGAATCGGGCAAGAGCACCCTCTGCCGCGCCCTTGCCTCTGCCGCAGCAAGTCGCGGCGAGACGGTTACGATCTTCGACACGGATGCCTCGAAGTCATGCCTCAAGTGGATGCAGGCGGGGCAAAGGGCCGGGAACTGGTCACCCCTTGCCGAGGTGATCCAAACGCTTGACGCGCACCGGGTCGTAGAAGCGATTGACCAGATCTATGAACAGCCGGACCAGGAGCATCTGATCCTGATCGATACCTTCGGCGGCGGGTCAGAGGCGCAGGATGTGTTGGCCGTCGCCGCCCATCGGATCATCTGCCCGATGATGCTTTCGCGCGGCGATCTCAGCGAGACACTCGAGACCGCCGGCTGGTATCTGAAGTTGCGTGGCCGGGTCGACAACCCGGAGGAACTAGCTGGCTTCTCCGTGGTGTTCAGCCGGGTCCAGGTGCGGCTCTCGGAATCCGAGCGCGCGGTGGCGGACGAGCTTTTCCGGTCGTTGCCCGCCTGCGAGGCCTGGCTGTCGAACCGGAGCGCCTATGTCCGGATGGACAAGGAAGGGCTTCTCGGGCCGATCGCGGACAAGACGCCAAACCGTGGGTTGGCTGCACATCTTCAAACTGCCCTGAAGGAGGCCGGGGAGCTTCTCGACGAAATCAATCAGTTGATCGCGGCAACGGCGGAGGTCGCATAATGGCACCGCGTAAAGATCAGATGCGGATCATCCGGCAGGATGCGGGGTTCTCGGCCAAGCTCGGGTTCGGTGGAATGGCTACTCCTCCCGCGGAGGTCGACAGGCCGCGCGTGATGCCGCCGTCTTCGGTCAATGCAGTGTCGGGGGAGCCCGAGCGACCTCCGGTCGAGACCGCCGCCGCACAAGTCATGCCTCAGCACGATGACGGCGGGCTGCCAACCCGCATCAGGGAAGATACCCGAAAAGAGGAGGGAGGACATCAGAAGCCCGCGAACCTTGCGGCGCAATCTTCTGCCCGTGTCCCTGCTTCAGCGGCGCGAGGGCAGGTCGTCTATGTCGCGCTTTCCTTGACGTCCCGGCAAGCGCGCCTGGCACAAACCTGGGCCTCGGTGGCGCGGTGCTCGGTCCAGTTCCTGATCCGCCGCGTGGCACAGGGGCTGCGTGACCAGGTCTTTGACGACTGGGAGCGCGATGGCATGCCGGAGGTCCATGAGCCTCGCGGGGCGCGGGGCAAACATCCAACCAGCGTGACCCTGACCCTGCGACCGAACTTCGCGGCCGACCGGGCTGCCCGGCACGACCCGCTTGGCATTTTGGGATTGGCGCGGGTCATGGGTCCGGCCTTCCGCGCGCGGTTCCAGGAGGCATTCGACATGGCCCTGGACAAGGCGCAGCTGCAAACGACAACCGAGGGAGACGAAAAATGGCCAACCAGAAAACGGAACCCCTCGAACTTGCCGCACAGCCAGCCGAGCTTGGTGTTGGCACGCCCGTGGAATGGATGGTCGACCCGGATCTGCCTGAGAATGTCCTCGGGGTCACCTATGAGTTCAGCAACACCGGCGAACGCAAGACGGTTTGGTACACCCCCAACAAGAGGCGCGCGAAGAGTTTCGTTGTCGTCGATGTCCCACACTCGCGGAATGTCGCAACCGTCTGACACTGGCAGGCCGCCAGGGAGCAACCCCTTGGTGGCCAATGCACGCGGGCAGAACGGCACCCCATCAAGTTTCTGAATCGGTCCGCAGGGTTCGATTCAGAAAATCCATTGGACTTGAAGAGCGATCGGACGGATTCTGTGCGGGGGGGGGGACCGCCATGGCTCTGGCACATCTGCACCGCATCGATCCCGAGGCCAACATGGCGCGGTTCTATTGCATCAATGTTGCGACGACACTGTTTGGGGACGTCTCCGTCTTTCGGACCTGGGGCCGGATCGGAACGCAAGGTCGGACAAGCATCGAGACCCTCCCCACGTTGGAAGACGCGGAGAATGCGGCATCTCGAGCCCTCCGACCGAAGGTGCGGCGGGGTTATCTGCCGGCTGGCCAGATCCGTCAGTAATACCTGGCCGCCTGAGATATGGCAGGCCTTGCGCTGAAATCCGCCTACAGAATTGGCTTCTATCACTCATGCCGTATCGCCAAACCGTAGCCCCGCTTGGAATTGGGTGTAATTGGGTAAGGTAACGGATCGTATGAAACGGTCGCGTCCGGAACGCCTGCTTGAAATCGACGCCTTCAGCATGTATATGCTAATGCATATGCAATGGAGGCTACCATGCCGCACGCTCACACCCATGACCACTTGCCGGGCCGGGAAGCCAAGCTCTTCCGCAACAACAAGAGTCAGGCCGTGCGCATCCCGGCCGACTTCGAATTGCCGGGTGATCGCGTGATGATCCACCGCGACGGGGACCGCCTGATCCTGGAGCCGGTCCGGCGGCGAAGCCTGCTGGCCGTCTTGGCAGATCTTGAACCACTCGGGCCAGAAGACCAGTTTCCCGACGTCGATGAGACCCTCCTGCCCGCGCGCGAGGTCGACCTTTGAGCCGACTTTACATGCTGGACACGAATATCGTGTCCGATCTGGTGCGCAACCCACAAGGCCCGGTCACACGGCACATCGTCGAGGTCGGGCCCGAGGCCGTCTGCGTCAGTATCATCAACGCCGCAGAACTTCGCTACGGCTGCGCGCGGAAGCGCTCGGCCAAGCTGCTGGCCAATGTCGAAGCCATCCTACGCAGTATCCAGGTCTTGGCATTCGATGTCCCTGCTGATGCGGAGTATGGTGGAATAAGGGCCGAACTCGAGGCCGCCGGCAAGCCGATCGGCCCGAACGATCTTCTGATCGCGGCTCATGCCTATGCGCTCGGGGCGGTTCTGGTCACAGCCAACACGGGTGAGTTTTCTCGCGTGCGGGGCCTGCAGGTCGAGAACTGGCTGATCCCACCTTGAGACAGGGTGATAGTTCAACTTTGCCCGGCCACAAGGCGTGTGACGCATAATAGAGATATTGCAGACAATTGGTGTCAATCCAAAGACTTCCGCGCAAACGAGCACCTCCGGAGATAGCCGAGATGCCTTAAGACGTGATGTCTGTGGCAAGTGCCGGAAACGAAAGCCTGCCCTGAAAGGACCATGGTCTAGGCCCCGGCCCGTTTGCGCGCTTCCTCTACATGTCCCTTGTTCGTCAACACGATGTGTTGGGTACGCGGATCCTCCTGTTCTGCATCACGCTGTAGTCCCAGCCTTTTCAACACGTAGAACAGCATACTACACCGCACCGACAGAACAGCCTTACCATCCTTCATGCCGTAGTCCTTTGCGACAACCTTCTGCTGACTCTCGGTCAGCGACGGGTGCGGCATGATCTCAACCGGCACAAACTCGTGCCAGAGTCCGTCATGTAAGCCATCAGCGCCTGCCGGTCCCGGCTCTCCTGTCTCAAGTATTCGGGGCAGAAGGAAATCTTTGAACTTGTCTTCAATGTGACAGTAAGCCCGGGCACCGTTGCTCGCCCCGCCGCACGTTTACTCTCATGCGCAATTGCGGGGTTTGTTCGATCTGCGAAACATCGAGATTGCGCTTGTGGGCGCCAAGCAGCTCGACCCGCATACGTTCCGTACGCTCCTTTTGCTGCTTTATGGCGCAGGGCTTCGGTTCAGCGAGGCCACCGGGCTCTTGCGCGATGATGTCGACCTGAAAGCTTCCGTCCTGACAATCCGGGACGCCAAGTTCCAAAAGAACAGGCTGGTGCCTGCGGGATTGCCGCTTGCGACGGTTTTGGCCAACCACCTGTCGCAGCCACCGGGACAGCGGTTTGCCCCCGGATGGTACCGCATACCTGCTGTCGAACAGGGACGGGACCCGGCTGGCAAGCAGCACCGTTCAGACTGCGTTCGACCGGCTTCGGCGCCTTGCGGATATCCAAGGCAGCGCTGGAGGTCGATCGGCGCCGCGCATGCACGATCTCCGGCACAGCTTTGCAGTTCACAGGCTGTCCGCATGGTATCGGGAAGGCGCAGATGTGCAGCGGTTGTTGCCCGTGCTGTCCACTTATCTCGGCCATTCCGATCTAGAAGGCACCAAAGCCTACCTGACGATGACCCCGGATCTCTTGAACCAAGCGTCGATGCGTTTTGCGCGCTTTGTCCATGGAGGCGAGGATGCGGGAGCATGAACTTCTAGGGCCTTGGCTTCGGCGCTTCCTGACCGAGTACATCGTCACCGAGCGTAACCTGGCCCGAAACACCCGGTCCAGCTATCGCGACACCTTCCGACTGCTTCTTCCATTCGCCAGCCGAGAGGTGCGCAAACCCGTCGACCGATTGATGGTTCGCGATCTGGCGTCGTCGCTGGTCCTAAAGTTCCTCGCTCATGTCGAGGACCATCGCGGATGTTCGGTTCGGACCCGAAATCAGCGGCTGGCCGGCATCAAGGCTTTTGCGCGCTTTGTGGGCAGCAGGGACCCGGCGCATGTCGAGTGGTGTGGGTGTATCCGCGCCATGTCGTCGAAAAAGTCCATGCAGCCATCAGTCGGCTGGCTGACACGGCCGGAAATGGAGGCGATGCTCGCGGTGCCTGACAGGAGAACGGACCGGGGACAGCACGAATACGCCCTCCTGCTCTTCCTCTACAACACAGGCGCGCGCGTGTCCGAGGCAACGCAGCTGAAGGTGCGGGATCTGTCGCTTGGCGCGCAGAGGGGCGGTCACGATCTTGCAACCCTTCATGGCAAGGGCGGCAAAATCCGGCAATGCCCGTTATGGCCGGAAACCGAGCGGGTCCTTGCCCACGAAATCCGTGATCGCGAAATGGACGCACCTGTCTTTGTCAGCAGGCTTGGGACAGGGTTTACGCGCTTTGGGGTCTATCGCCTGATCGAGCGCTGTGCTGCGCAAATTCCAATGCTCGCTGGCCGTGCGATCACGCCGCACGTGATCCGACACACGACCGCCTGCCATCTGGTCCTTGCCGGGGTGGACATCAACACCATCCGCGCCTGGCTTGGGCACGTGTCGATCAGCACGACCAACATTTATGCCGAAATCGACCTGACACTGAAAGCCAACGCCGTCGCGCTCTGCGAAGTCGGCCAAGAAAGGCCAAGGCGTTCCTGGAAGGAGGACAAAGACCTGATGGCGTTCCTGAGATCGCTGTGATTCAGCATCCCCGATGCGGACCGTTGTGTCGGGGATGACTCGACGAGAATGCATATGCAGTAGTGCTATCATGATACTTTAAATATCAAGTCTAATACTCTAGACGGGTATCACCCCGTTCAGAGGTTACCCTATGATCACCGGCCCCCAGATGCGCGCGGCGCGTGCCCTTCTCGGCATCGACCAGAAAACCCTGGCCGAGCTGTCGGGACTGTCCGTTCCGACCATCCAGCGTATGGAGGCCAGCACAGGAAATGTGCGCGGCGTGGTCGACAGCCTCACCAAGGTCGTCGCGGCACTGGAACTTGCCGGTGTCGAACTGATCGGTGAAGGCACCCCCAGCACGTCAGGCGGGCGCGGCGTTCGCCTGAAATCTCCACCCCCGAAACACTAACCCCAGACTTCGCGACGGCGACCGCCGACGACATGCCGACGATCCCGCCGCAACCCATTCAAGGTGCGGCCCCAGATGAAAGACCAGACCAGACAGACCGGCGACACGCCCAGCTTCGCCGAGCTCCATACCCCGAAACTCGTGACCGTCCTGCGCGAGGGTTATGGGCTGCCGCAGCTGCGGGCCGACGCCATTGCAGGGCTGACCGTCGCCATCGTGGCGCTGCCGCTCTCCATGGCGATCGCCATCGCCTCGGGCGCGACCCCGGCGCAGGGGCTTTACACCGCCATTGTCGGGGGCTTCCTCGTCTCGCTTCTTGGCGGGTCGCGGTTCCAGATCGGCGGGCCCGCGGGCGCCTTCATCGTGCTGGTCGCCGCAACGGTCTCGCAACACGGGATGGAGGGGCTGATCCTTGCGACCTTCCTCTCTGGCCTTATGCTCGCAGCCGTCGGCTTTCTGCGGCTTGGCACCTTCATCAAGTTCATTCCCTTCCCAGTGACGGTCGGCTTCACGGCTGGGATCGCGGTCATCATCTTCGCGAGCCAGATCAAGGAGCTCTTTGGCCTGACGCTGGATCATGAACCGGGCGAACTGCTCGAGAAGCTTCCGGCTCTGTGGAACGCCCGCGCGAGCCTTACGCCGGCCGCGCTTCTCGTCTCGGCGGCGACGGTGGCGATCATCCTCGGGCTCCGTCGCTGGCAGCCGCATTGGCCGGGCATGTTGATCGCGGTGGGCGTTGCGGCGCTGGCCGCGGCGCTCCTGAACCTGTCGGTTCAGACCATCGGGACGAAGTTCGGCGGCATCCCCTCGACCCTGCCAGCCCCCAGCCTGCCGGATCTTTCGCTCGAAAATATCATGGCGGTGCTACCGGCCGCGATCTCCTTCACGCTTCTGGGCGCCATCGAGTCGCTTCTCTCCGCCGTGGTCGCCGACGGCATGACCGGGCGCCGACACCGCTCGAACTGCGAGTTAGTGGCACAGGGCGCGGCCAATATCGGCTCGGCCTTGTTCGGCGGCTTCTGCGTCACAGGCACCATCGCACGGACCGCGACCAATGTGCGCTCGGGCGCCCACGGGCCGGTCGCGGGCATGTTGCACGCGCTGTTCATCCTGCTTTTCATGCTCATCGCCGCGCCGCTCGCTGCCTACATTCCGCTGGCCGCGCTCGCAGGCGTCCTCGCCGTCGTCGCCTGGAACATGATCGAGAAGCCAGCCATCGCCATCCTCGTCCGCTCGGGCTGGGGCGAGGCGACGGTGCTGGCCGCCACCTTCTTCCTGACGATCTTCCGCGACCTGACCGAGGCTATCGTGGTCGGCTTCGCGCTCGGCTCGGTCCTCTTCATACAGCGGATGAGCAAGACCACCGCCATCGCCACCCACACGCCCTTCGTGGGACGAGAAGAGGCGGACAGCGCGCACCCGCGTGGCAGCTATGACGAAGAGGTCGCCGCGAACCCGGAGGTGGTGGTCTACCGCATCACCGGCGCGCTCTTCTTCGGTGCGACCGCTTCCATAGGCTCGGTTCTCGACCGCATCCAGGACAGCCACAAGGCGCTCATCGTGGATTTCTCGGCGGTGCCCTTCCTCGATTCGACCGGCGCCAACATGATCGAGGGTCTCGCCCACAAGGCCCACAAGCGTGGGGTCGCGCTCTGGCTCACAGGCGCCAGCCGCGACATTCAGAGGGTCTTCGTGACCCACGGCCTGAAACGGCCTCTCGTGCAGTATGCCTCCAGCACCGAGGAATCGCTGGCAGCCATAACTGACGCCTCCAGCGATACGCGGGAGGTGGCGTGATGCCGGGCGGCGCACCGGAACGACGTCGCCGCCGGCAGAGGTTCGGCCCCGAAGAGCGCCGCCGGTACGTGCTTTCTGCCCTCGAACGGCCGCGCACGCAGTCCGAGTTGAGAGACGCGCTCGGCATGAGCAACAGCGGCATCCTGCATCTCCTGAGACGCCTCGAGCGCGACGGGCTGGTCCGTCCAGCCGAGCGGGTCGCCTGGACGCGCATCTGGGAACGGACGCGAAACGGCGGCTGATGTCATGAACGGGCCCACATCAATTGCCACGTCGAACAGGAGCGAGCCGCCCGCCGCGTGGATCGCACTCCTTGAGTGTGTCGAAATGGCGGACGCCGGTGTTCTTAATCTCAATGGAGGCGCCCCACAGGTTGTGGACCTCGCCGAACGGCTCGTCGACCTTGGGTTCCTGCGCGTCCCGCGCGCGGGATGCTATTCTCTGACTCCAGCCGGCCAACAGCTACTTGGACGGTCCACGACCAATCCGACGTCAACCAGATCGAAGAGGAGCCGGTCGCTCTTACTGCCAACGGTTCTCATCGCACTCATGGTGGCTGGTCTTTGGGAGGTGTTGCAGGGGTAGCGGGCGAAGCACGCCTTCACATCCGAGGAATCTGCCTCCCCTTCTCACTTCTCCCCGAACCTGGGTGCATCTTCAGGATCGAGTTGGGGTCGGAGAGCGGTGCGGAGGGTTCCGTCGCAAAGTTTTTCTGAATGCGGAATAGCTCAGCCGCAGGGCAGACTTATGCTGCGAGCCCGGCGAAGATCTGGAAAGCAGTTTCCCCGTTGG
>JGI26524J50256_1002932_pt1 | contig 9027 bp, 8 predicted proteins | sample ThiBio_inoc_plan_FD_50256 | JGI IMG/M metagenome (IMG submission 50256) | reverse complement strand
CGGTGGCCCTCAACGACGCGATCGCGTCGACGGCAGGGTGGCCCCGAACCCCAATATCAGCGGCCCTCAGAAGCGCGAATACTCATCTGAGTGCTGACGCCGACTTTGTGCTCGATGGCACCCTCAATCATCCAAAGTCCTACAGCGTCGCCGCACTTCTTCACCCCGAACTGGCAGACGAGTTTGAGGCGCTGCAAGACCGGTTGCGCGACCGCGTGCTCATCACCTGGCAAACGAAACTCAACGCACGACGAGGGCACAACGGTCTGATTCGTGAGGACCTCGTCCGGATCGAAGTAGTGGAGCTTCTGCACCGCCGCTCGAGAGCTCTCGATCCGCATATCCATCGGCATCTGTGGCTGAACGTAAAGGTTCTCGGCGCCGATGGGAGGTGGTCGAACGTTGACTCGCGCGTCGCGATGAAGTTGCAGACGCTCATAAACGCGGAGGGTGAGCTTGCCGCGCGGACCGACCCGGCATGGATTGCCGCACTTGCCCGGCACGGATACACGATTGATGCCGCCGGCGAGATAGCCGAACTTGCCGCCATCGTTCGTCCGCTCTCGCGGCGCTCGGCGCAGATCGAGGCCAACCGGACACAGTTGTCGGCCGAATGGACAGCAGCACACAACGGACTGCTGCCGAACGCGGAAGTCCTTACGCATATTGACCGGCGAGCGTGGGCGATAGCGCGACCCAACAAACCGCCGTACGTGGATGAGGCGACGTGGGAAGCGACAGTTCGTGACGAGATCGCTCAGATCGATCCTGCCCTCCTAGTCGACCGGTCGCCGCTCCCCGTGGTCGCGACCGCGATGCGGGACCTCGACCTCGATCATCTGGCGGCCGTGGCCATCGTGCGCGCGGATGAGCGGTCGACGTCATCTGGTGGCCGCTTCAATATGTTCGATCTTCGTGCGGGAGCAACGAGAGCTGTTGCCGGCGCGGGTGTCGTTGCTTCGCGTATTGAACTCGACGACCTGATCGACGAAGTCACATCGCGAGCACGTGCCGGCGTGTTGCTGATGGTCGGTGTGGAGCCACCAGAGCACGTCAAAGCACTCATGGCGACCGAGACAGCGCGCCAGAAGATCAGGCTCGTGGCCCATCTGGATGCGCTCGCCGCGCCCGGCCGGGCGCTGCTGGTCACGGAACTTCGACGCGGCGCAGGCGAGGCAGATCTAGCGACCCTCGACGAGTCCCAGATCGCGGCGGCTTGCGCGATCGCGGGCTCCCACGGTCTCGTGGCGGTGAGCGGGCCTGCCGGTGCCGGGAAGACGACCATGCTGCGAGTCGCCTTCCAAGCGTCAGCATCCCGCGGCCAGCGAATGCTGGTGGTCGCTCCCACGCGGAAGGCTGCCTCCGTGGCGTCGCGAGAAGTAGGAAGCTCGGCGACAAGTATTCACGCGCTGCTGTTCGATCATGGGTATCGCTGGGCCTCGGACGACACAGGCGCGGTGGTGTGGAGCCGGCTCACGCCCGGCGACGTTGATCCGACGACGCAGGACGTCTACGGGGGAGCAACCCACTATGTGCTGAGCCCCGGCGACCAAATCGTGGTCGACGAGGCCGGAATGGTGGACCTCCAAACAGCGAACATCCTTGCGGAGCTGGCCATTCAGCTCCGCGTCCGAGTCGCAATGGTCGGCGACCCCCAGCAGGCGATGCCGGTTGGGCACGCTGGGGCGATGGGGGCAGCAATCCGGCACGCGAACGCATCGGTCGAACTCGACATCGTGCACCGATTCCGGGATGCGGACTACGGCGCCCTTACCCTCCAGATCCGGAGCCCACGAGATCGCGATCATGCTCTCCAAGTCGCTGACAAGCTCCACCAACGTGGCCATCTCGAGCGGGTCGGCGATCACGACGCAGCACGGCAGCGCATGGTTGACGGGTACTTCGATTGGCATCGTCGTGGCAAGCGGGTCGCGATCGTGACGAGCACGAACGCCGAAGCGGACGTCATTAACACAGCAATTCAGCAGCGCCGGATAGACGCCGGCGAGCTCGACACAAGCAAGGTCGCGTGGGGGCGAGATGAGCGTCGAATCCTGATCGGAGACACCGTGCAGACACGACGCAACGATCCGCGGACTGGTGTCGAGAATCGGGCTCAATGGACGGTCTCCGAAGTACGCGAGAACTACATCGATCTCACCGCGGTAGACGACTGCGGGCAGCGCACGCGGATCGCCACCAGCTATGCGGTCGAACACCTGCAACTTGCGTATGCGTCAACGGTGCATGGAGCCCAGGCGAGACTGCAGACGCCTCGATCGTCGGACCAGATGTGGACGCGGCGGGGCTCTACGTCGGACTCACGCGGGGTCGGATCCACAACCTCGCCATCGCTGTCGCCCCGAGCCATGCAGCTGCACGCTCGCTCGTCGCGGATTCGATGCTCAGAGGGCTCGTGGAGCTCACGATGCAAGATGCTGCACAGGCGGCGGAAGCAGAGCTTCGATGGGCGGCAAAGGATCGAGCACGGGCGTCGACGGCTCCGTTCGCCAATCGCGAGCGTGCCGCCGCGTCACGGTCGATCTAGTCCCGCAGGGCGCGGGCGTGTGCGCCTCAGCTGTCGGAGTCAGCGAAGGCGTCAGCGATAAAGGTCTCGACGTCGGACTCGCGCCAGCAACGACGCCCGCCGATCATTGCGGATCTCGGCGCGGCGCCCGTGTGCAACATCCAGCGCAACTGCGCCGGTGTGCGCCGCAGTCGAGCAGCTACTTCGTCAATGAACAGAATTCGATCCATCATGTCACCCGCTTCGCTAGTGGTAGTCAACTGATATTTCTAGTGAACCAGGAATTCTAGTCGTGTGCAATAGGGATTCGTTATAGACTCTGGGTATGGCCACAGATGCAGAGATCGGCACGAACTTGACGCGAATCCGGGGGAGCCGCAGTCAGAAGGATGTCGCGGACGCCATGCGCGATCGTGGATTCAAGTGGTCCCAGGCGACGGTCTGGTCGGTCGAGAAAGGCGAGCGCCCGCTGCGCCTCACCGAAGCGCAAGCGCTTGGATCCGTGTTGCGGGTCAACCACGACCTCCTGTTGGCGCAGCCCGAGGAGCTGGACCTTCACGCTGAAGCCGTGTACTTCACCGAGATGCTCGAGGACATTCGCGACCTCGCGTATGAGTCCTACTCGGCCCAGCTGCGTCTCGCCCGTGCCGTCGACGATCGCCCCGAGTCGGAGCGCGCCGGCATTACCCTCGCCCAGGTTGTGCGCAATGCCATCGACGCGGCAGCGGAAGGACTCGCCCGCGCGGATGAACACGCCCGTACAGCGAAAGCGAACCACGAATGGACGAACTCGCTGAATGCTGGCGGGAGCGAATTTCGAGACGCGTTCTTGACGCGGATTCAGAATGCGACCACCACCCTCGCCCAGACGCCTTCCTACAAGATCGGGAGCAAATCAGATGGCATCGATCAAGCAGAGAGTTGACGGCGTCTGGCGCGCTCGCTACCGCGACGATGGGGGCAGAGAGCACTCTCGTCACTTCAAGCTGAAGCGGGATGCCCAGCGCTGGCTCGACGAAGTGGCGACCGCCGTCGTGACCGGCCAATACGTGGATCCTCGCGCAGGGAAGGTCACGTGGGCGGAATGGACCGACGCATGGATGGGGCGTCAGGCGTGGGCTTCTGGTACGCACGAGGCAGCCAGAACCGCCGTGCAATCGGTGCCGTGGATGCAAGCTGCACTGTCCTCGGTCAAGGCCTCTCAGGTACAAGAGTGGGTGTCTGGCGAGTCCAAGCGAGGATTGGCGCCGTCCACGATCCGCACTCGACTCAACTATGTGCAAATGGCCTTCCGCGCAGCCGTCGCCGATCGGCTTGTGCCGACCAGCCCAGCGGTCGGTGTGAAGCCGCCGCGGCTTCGCCGAGCCGAGTCCTCGATGCGCATACTCACCATCGACCAAATCAGAAGTGTCATGGCGGTCGCCGGGGACTTCCGCGTCTTCGTCGAAGTCTGCCTGTACGCGGGTCTCCGTCTCGGCGAGGCCGCGGGCCTCCAGCTCGGTGACGTCAACTTCCTGGGGCGCTCGATGTCGATCGCGCGTCAGGTCCAGGGCGCCACGCACAAGTCGGCGCACCTGGTGGCGCCGAAGTACGGAAGCGAGCGCACGGTCTTTGTTCCGGCAGAGCTCACGTCCTCGTTGGCTGCGCACGTTGCTCGGATGCAGCTCGAGGAGTTGGACGAGCAGATGTTCCGCACAGAGCTGGGTCGACTGTGGAATCGCAACAATGCGAGCGCAGAGTGGCGCCGCATTCGTTCGGAGGCAGGTCTGTCAGACGAATTCACGCTGCACGCCTTGCGCCACACCTTCGCATCAAACCTGATCGCATCCGGTTGTGACGTCGTCACTGTTCAGCGTGCGCTCGGCCATGCGCAGCCGTCGATCACTCTCAACGTCTACAGCCATTTATGGCCATCTGCCGAAGATCGCACGCGTTCTGCAACAGCTGCCTTCATGCTCGTCGTGGCAGATTCTGCGGACTCGTTGCGGACTGAGGGTGGAAAACCCCAGGTCAGCACGGTGCCTTAGCGGTAGTTGACGAACTGCAGGTCGACGTCGAGGTCGGCGGCCTTCAACAGGCGCTGAACTTCCTGCAGGTCGTCACGCGACTTCGACTGCACGCGCAGCTCGTCGCTCTGGATCTGGCTCTTGACCGACTTGGGGCCCTCGTCGCGGATGATCTTGCCGATCTTCTTCGCATTTTCGGAGGAGATGCCCTCCTTGAGGGTCGACGTGATGCGGTACTCCTTGCCGGAGGGCTGCGGGTCACCCGACTCGAGCGACTTCAGGGAGATGCCGCGCTTGATCAGCTTCGACTGGAACACGTCGAGGATCGCCTTCGCGCGCTCGTCGCTGTTCGCCTTGATGAGGATCGCCTCGCCGGACCACTCGATCGAGGCATCCGTGCCCTTGAAGTCGTAGCGCTGCTCGACCTCTTTGCGTGCCTGGTTGAGGGCGTTGTCCGCCTCCTGTCGGTCGATCTTGGAGACGATGTCGAAAGAGCTGTCAGCCATGCCGTGAGTCTAGCCCGCCCGGCCTTGCGAACCGCCGCCCGCAATAGCTCAGGAACGCCCGGCTCAATCGCGCCTGATTCGGGCGTTTGCCGGCCAAGACGACGTGGATCTCCTGAGCTATTGCGGCGACGTGTCCGCGGCCCGACTCAGGAGTGCGGGAGACAGGGCCTTTGTGATGCGGCGCGATTCGGCTACGGGATCGGCACCGTCGGGTCGATCGTGAGGCGATCGCCAGGCTGGATGTACCCGTTGAGGCCGTTGCGCTCCAACAGGTTCGTCAAGCAGATGCGTTCCTGAATCGCCTGCGGAGCGTCACCCTCGGCGACAACGTAAGCGATCGGCCTGCCCTCGGCATCCGTCTCTACGGTGTCGTTTGCCATCGGCGCAGGGCCAGAGTCAACGGCGTAACCATCGGCACCGCAACCTCCCGCAACCCCATTGAAGTAGACCTGGCCCGCAGCCGTGGCAACCTCAGTTGTCGACTCGGGCGAATGCGTCGGCTCACCGCTGGCAGCGGCCGGGGTCGGTGCATGGGTCGCGACGACGACGTCGCTCGTCGGAGCGGGCGCAGCCGCGTCGACAACGGGCGAGCAGGCGGCGAAGCCGAGTGCGAGAGCGGCGGCGAGGGCGACAGCGGCGAGCTTGGACGGGACCTTCATACGGTGCAAGCTAGCGTCCTCGCGAGAGACCGCTCAAATCCTCCACCGGTCATCGGAGGCGTCTCTCGGGCCCGGTCCGAACCGCCGCCCGCAATAACTCAGGAACGCCCGGCTCATTCGAGCGTGATTCGGGCGTTTGCCGGCCAAGACGGCGTAGATCTCCTGAGTCATTGCGGCGACGCGCCCGCGGCCCGACGGTGTGGCCGCCGCTCATAGACTGGACGGATGCTCCCGCTGACCGAAGACCAGGTCCGCGCGGCGCTCGTGAATGCGTCGCCCGAAGAGCGCGAACGGCTGGCCGTGCCGCTGTCGTTCGTGCTCGCCGACTGGGACCACCTCGACTTCCTCGCCTGGCCCGACCCCGACAACCGCGGGCGGGGCTACCTCGTTGTCGAGCGCGACGGCGACCCGACCGGGATCGTGCTGCGCGCGGCATCCGGCGGGCGCTCGCGCGCCGCGCTGTGCAATCTGTGCCACACGATGCAGCCGGGCAATCAGGTCGTGCTGTTCACCGCCCGCCGCGCCGGCGACGCGGGGGAGCGCGGCGACAGCGTCGGGACCTATGCCTGCGCCGACCTCGGATGCCACGAGAACGTCCGCCTGGCGCCGCCGCTCGCACCGAGCGAAGTGCGCACGAGCGTCGACCGCCGCATCGACGGAACCCGCGCCCGCGTCGAGGCGTTCGTGGAGCGCGTCCTGGCGTGATTCGAACCGAGGGGATGCCGTGGTTTTTGGCATCCCATCGGTACAGGTAAGATAGACAATCGCGCCTCCGGTCGACTGGAAAAGCTGGGCGGGTGCGCACCTGGCGAGTTACCCAAGCGGCCAAAGGGATCTGACTGTAAATCAGCCGTCTTCGACTTCGGGGGTTCGAATCCCTCACTCGCCACGCAGGCTCCAGGCCTGATCAGGCAGGAAAAAGCGCCCCTCGCGGAACACTCCGCAGGGGCGCTTTCCTGTATCCGCGGGCGCGTTCGTGTCAGGATGGGATCGGACGCACTCCGCGCGGCGAAGGGACCGAAATGACGCAGCCGATCACCTCACCGGAGTCCAACCGGATCCTCCGTGCTTCGATCTGGGTCGCGATCGGCGCCCTCATCGCGGCGGCCCTCGTCTGCGTCGTATGGGTGCTCATCGGCGACGAGAACGGCATCGTCGGCAAGGCGTTCATGACGATCCTGCTGCTGGCCGGGTTCGCCGGAGTCGCGATCCTCGAGGCGAACCTCGCCCCGCGCCGCCCCGCGTGGTTCGCGCTGACGAGCATGGTGTCGTGGGTGCTGATCCTGCTGATCGGCGCATTCATGATCTGGATGCCGACGACCGGCTACTACGGCATCGGTGCCGAACGGTTCTTCAAGTTTCTCGTGATCGTGCTGATCATCCAGGCCGCGGTGCTGCACGTGCGCCTGTTCATCAAGGCATACGAGCGCCACCAGACGACCTTCACGACGATCGTCGCGTACGTCACGATCGGGCTCGTCGTGATCCTCGCCATCATGCTGGTGCTGCCGATCATGACCGAGGAGTTCATCGACTACCGCGCCCTGTACTGGCGCGTCGTAGTCGCCCTGGCGATCCTCGCCGCGGTCGGCACGGCGCTGCTGCCGCTGGTGAACGCCCTGTTCGCGCCGAAGAAGCCACGCCCGGTCGCGCCAGCGGCGTACTACTCGCCGGCCCCCGTGGCGACGCAGTGGCCGACGTTCGCCGACCGCGTCACGCCTCTGCCCGCGCTGCCCGACGGCTCGCCCGACTGGAACGCGTACTACACGGGGCATCCCACCTATCCGCAGCCCGCTGGCGCGCTGCCGGCGGATGCCGCGGCTGCCGCGCCTGCGGCCGCTGGGCCGGCTGCCGCGCCTGCCGCACAGCCCGCGCAGGCTACCCCGCCGGTCGCGCCCGGCTACCAGGGCTACCCGCCGGCGCCCCCGGCTCCTCCGGTTCCGCCCCAGCAGTAGGCGGCCCCGCCTCACCCCAGGAGCTCGAGCGCAGCCATCGCGGCGTTGTGGCCGCCGATGCCACTGACGGCGCCGCCGCGGCGCGCGCCCGAGCCGCACACCAGCACACGCGCGTGCTCGGTCGCCACGCCCCAGCGCTGCGCCGGAGTCTCGAGCGGCTCGTCGTCGCCGGCCCACGGCCAGTCGAGCGGCCCGTGGAAGATGTCGCCGCCGACCATCCCCAGCGACTCCTCGAGGTCGGCCGTCGTCCGCGCCTCGATGCAGGCGCTGCCGTCGGGCGCCCGGTAGACGACGTCGGCGATCGGCTCGGCGAGGACCGAGTCGAGGGATGCCTGTGCTGCCGCCAGCAGCTCGTCTCGCAGTGCATCGGCATCCGGGGCATCCGTCACCAGTCGGTGCGGCACCTGCAGGCCGAACAGGGTGAGGGTCTGTGCGCCGGATGCCTGCAGTTCGGGCCCCAGGATCGACGGATCCGTCAGCGAGTGGCAGTAGATCTCCGCCGGCAGCGGGTCGGGGATGCGGCCCGCGGATGCCGCGGCGTGCGCCGCGTCGAGCTGGGTCATCGTCTCGTTGATGTGGAAGGTGCCGCCGAAGGCGGCTTCGGGGTGCACCGCCGCGTCGCGCAGGCGCGGCAGGCGACTCAAAAGCAGGTTGATCTTGACCTGGGCGCCCTCGGGCGCGGCCTGTGCCGCAATCGAGCCTGCTTTCCGACCATCCGCGGCGGCCAACAGCCGCTGTAGCACAGCCGGCCGATCTGGGCTGCCACGAGAACGTCCGCCTTGCGGCGCCGCTCGCGCCGAGCGAGGTGCGTGCCAGCGTCGACCGCCGCATCGACGGGACGCGCCATCGCGTGGAGGCCTTCGTGGAGCGGGTCGTGGCCCCGCTCTGACGCGCGCGATGCGGCCCGTGGTTTTTCGGAACGCGTGCGGCCGGGTAAGATGGTTGATCGCGCCTCCGGTCGACTGCAAAAGCCGGGCGGGTGCGCACTTGGCGAGTTACCCAAGCGGCCAAAGGGATCTGACTGTAAATCAGCCGTCTTCGACTTCGGGGGTTCGAATCCCTCACTCGCCACCCACCGAAAGAGGCCCGGAACTACGCGGAAGTCGCGTGCTCCGGGCCTCTTGCGTTGATTGAGGCGGCTCAGCCGATCCCCACCGAAACCCCACCGATGGCCGGGATGGGTCGTGGGGTCGCGCTGAGCGCGTCGAGCCGGTCCATGTCGTGGGCACCGGCAAACAAGTGCATGTAAGTCGAGTAGGTGAGCTGGATGTGGCCCATCCACTTCGCCACGTCGTGAATGCTGTACCCGCCGCCGCGCAGGCGCTCGCATAGAAGTGGCGGAAGGCGTACCAGACGACCGGCTGCACGCCCGCC
>JGI26524J50256_1002915_pt1 | contig 9067 bp, 8 predicted proteins | sample ThiBio_inoc_plan_FD_50256 | JGI IMG/M metagenome (IMG submission 50256) | reverse complement strand
GCTTTTCTATAATGTAGGGCAATTGAAGATTTCTTATTTTCAATCAGTAAATCAGGATATGTCCTACACGCCTTCGTTAACATATTGTAAATATGAGATATTTCTAAAAAATTCTTGGCAGTATGTAATTCTGTTTCTTTTCCCAAATATATTTCTAATCCATGTAATGCAGCAATTGGAAGATCAATTGATTCAAATAATTTACGCGCAGAATCAATATCCCGTCCCGTGACTGCAACGACAGGAATTTTTTCTGATATTATTTTATTTATAATATTTAATGTTTTAGAGGGAATATAGCAGTCGTTAGGATCCAGTTGAAAATCAGATAAAGTCCCATCTATATCCAGAAACAAACATGGCTTATTATCATTTGAGCTAAGCTTTTCTCTCAAATTCTGTAAATAATCTAACTTCGAACTTGTTTTATCTATTTTATTGTTCAATTTTAATATCTCTTATTACCATTTTATTTTATTGTAGAGAAATAAAATTTTTATAATAGTTGATTTGTCAATAATTAAACACAAGCAGAACATAATTTACATTAGTAATGCTTGTTATACATCGTAAATTTTTCTTACATATCTCCTATGGAATCTTATAGGGTTTAATATTTATATAGTGAAACACATCTGTGGTGATGCGCTATTCGATATAATATATTTTTATAATATATATTGGGGTGTTGGAAATTATGGTGTAGAATGTATCTGGCTATTTTGTTGATTTACATTAATTTAATCCTGCTAATTATGCTCACGAATGTGATTGTAAACCTAAACTTAGAATTAAAAGAAAAAATGTATCCACTTGGAAGAAGTACCAATAAAAATATTTATGCAGATGTAAAGCAATTTTTAAATCCTTAGGCTTAATATGCTGGTATACATTTGATAAAATAGATAATGGTTTTTATCATAATTTACAAGAAACATTAACTGGATATAATTAGAATCAAAGGTTTACTTGATTTAATAAATTTTCATGGTTAGATAAGAACTTAATGAAGGAGATAATAATGACAATTATTACTTTAAAAAACATAGTGACTGGAACAAAGACGCGTGTTCAATCTATTATGGATCCAGAGATACATATAGACTCAGATTGGAACTCAACTGTTACTTCTAAAACTAAGTGGATTTATGAAACAACTGGAGATGAAGTTCCTGCTGCAATTCAAGAGCTACTAAAAAGACCTAAACTTTATCAAATAGTAAGTAAGGATGAACTTATTTATAAAATTGAATAAAATTTTAATTAAAAAGAATTCCGTAAAGTTTTTTGATGGCTTAGCAGGTGATTTGTGTTTATTAACAATGAGTTAATTTTTATAAAAATACTTTTCTATCTTTTATTACAAATTTTATTGTGCGAACAAAAGAATACCGCCTCATACAGGCGGCTGCTGGATCGTTCAAAAATAATAGAAGTGTGAACAGTCATGAGCCCACTTCTATTTTCTTGAACTAATGGCTTTTATTTGAATTTTTTATAAATTCATCCGACTTAAAATATGAGTTGATTAATTCAGCGCATTTAGAATAATCTGATCGTTCAGGAATTATGTTTTTAGTCTCTTTGGCAGGATTGAATGTGAATTCTGGCGGAATGTTTTTATGGATTGGAGGAAGCTTTTTCTTTCCATCAGTGGTAACTTTTTGAATAAAACTAGCTAACCATAAGATGAATTCACCTTCATTCTTAAAAGGAGGTATGATACTAATATCGATTGGTACAGTACACTCTGCATTAGGTTTATTTTGACATTCTTCAAAATCTATAAAATTATAAAGTAATTTTAATTTTGTTCCTTTTATTTCCTTACGGATCAAAAGCATTAAATTATTAAGATTTTCTAAATTATCAGTAGTGAGCATTTTATTGTCTTTTAATGTTTTATAGACTCTCTCAGCTATTTGTAAAAATAGTGCCATAGCTTGCTCTCCCTAAGCTAATGTCTTTAAGGGATTATGATGAGTTTTTGGTAATTTAATGTATTTGTTGTTGGTGATATTGTGAGTATTGAGATGTTTTTGAAACAATTAAAAAATTTACAGAATTAAATGAGGTGTATCTAAATACTTTTCTAAAAATTAATTAAGTTATTGCTTTTCTTTAATTGAAAATAATGGAGTGATTTGAGTTGTTTTTATTGCTTAGAAAATATTTATTTTAACAGGGTATAGGAATTTGTATTTAAAGTGGCTATCATAAAGTTGTTTAAATACATTAAGAGATGCTTAGGTTCCAAATAGGTCCTTTTACAATAAAATGATGCACATAACTTTCTCATAATATTCTGAAAGGGAAAGGGAAAGGGAAAGGGAAAGGGAAAAGGTTGGATAAATTTGAATTGTGTGAAAATAAAACATAATGTTATTAATCTATTTTAATTGCTCGATCACCCTTGAACTTTGGAAAAGTCTCAAGTATTTAATGTTTTAGGATTTTTTATTAAAACAGGAACTCGTTATTTTTACTCATTTTTAACTACATATTGAGGTTGTAATATTTAAGTTATGGCTGTTCTTTTTCAAGCCATTTTGATAGTGGCCAATATTAAATGTATTCTTGCTCTACTGATTACGACCATGAGAATGTAAAATGTTAATCTTATAACCCCAGGCATTAAGGAATGTCTGGCACACTTCCTCATTTAATTTTTTTAACTCTTGTGTTTTAGGTATTGGGCCGCCTAACAACGCTGCTGGGTAGGAATATCCCATAACGGCTCCAAGAAATGCTTTTGCTGCTTCTTCTGAATTGTTAATTTTAATTATTTCAGCATTGTGAGCTTTTTCCAAAATTTGCATAAGCGATTTCTTTATACTTCCTTGAGTTCGCTGCTGAACCTGATCAAGAATCTCCGGCATTTCTACTAATGCGATAATCATCAGTCTTTGCAGTCGAATTACATTTTTATCATAGAAATGATTTTGTACAGTTTGACCAATTTCTAGCAGTAATTGATCGAATTTGTTGATTACATTCAAATCCTTTTTATTAAAAAATGGCGTCTCCATTTCCACTTTAAAGTTCTCAAAAATTTCAAGTAATAGTACTGTTTTGGTCGGAAAATGATTATAGAGCGTCTGACGAGTTGTTCCTGCCTTAATCGCAATTGTATCTAAACTCACATCTAGACCATATTCGAGAAATAGTTCGCGAGCTGCCTGAACAATATTTGGACGAACTGTTGAAGGTCGCCCAGGAGACTTCTTTTGCATAATTACATTTTACCACATATCTTTTTTATTTACTTTACAGTAAAGTAAATAAATTGTCTATAAGTCTATGGTTCTAGATATGCTTGATTCAAGATTTGTTGGTTATAAAATAATTTTGCTTATCTCTAGTATCTTCTTCTTAAATGCATGTGATTCAGATCAACCTATTAAGAAAGCACCACAGCCTGTAAGTTTCATAACCATGGTACCTGAGACTGTGGAAACAAATTATGACTTGGCAGGTCGAACAGTTGCTTCAGAAATTTCACAAGTCAGGCCTCAAGTGAATGGTGTGGTTGTTGCACAGCTTTTCCAAGAAGGCTCACAAGTAAAAAAAGGGCAGCCACTCTATAAAATTGACTCTACGCTTTATCAAGATGATGTAGAACAAGCAATCGGAAATCTTGAACTTGCTCAGGCAACTGTAAACTCTACACGCCTTCAAGCGGAACGCTATCAAACGTTGATTGGTGTGAATGGTGTTAGCCGTCAAGAATTAGATGATGCTCAAGCGGCATATGCTCAAGCTAAAGCAACTGTGAATGTAAATAAAGCATTATTAAAAACGGCTCAAACGAATCTTCACTATACTCAGATCACTGCACCAATTTCTGGAAGAATTGGTCGATCAGCAATTACCCGCGGTGCCCTTGTAACATCTGGACAAGATAATGCTTTAACAACAATTCAGAATTTAGATCCTATGTATGTGGATTTAACACAATCTGCAGATGCATATATGGCTTTAAGGGAACAACTTTCAAAAGATGGCGTCACGCCTAATGAATTAAGTGTGCATTTGAAGCTTAGTAATGGAGCCATTTATAAAGAAAATGGAACTTTTAAGTTTAGTGACATTGCAGTCGATGAGGCGACGGGTAGTGTTACATTGCGTGCTTCTTTTGCAAATCCCAATCAAGCCTTATTACCTGGTATGTATGTACGGGGTCAGCTTAACACAGGCCTACGTTCAGGTAGTTTCTTAATTCCTCAAGGAATTGAGCTTAGAAATGCTGATGGTGACGCATTTGTATGGGTTATTGGAGCAGGAAATAAAATTGAACAAAGAGCTATTACTTTAGGTGAGGCAATTGGTAATCGCTGGTTAGTGCTATCAGGTCTAAGTTCAGGAGATAAAGTCGTTGTTGAAGGTCTACAGGGCTTAAAAGCAGGTATGACTATTGCTCCCACACCGAGCCGCTGAGGGTTATCCATATGTTATCCAGTTTTTTTATAACGCGTCCAATATTTGCTTGGGTATTGTCAATTTGTATTATGGCAATGGGAGCAATCTCCATATTCACACTTTCCGTTGAACAATATCCTGATATTGCACCTCCTGGTGTAAATATCACAGCGACTTATGCTGGTGCTTCAGCGAGTACTGTGGAAGACAGCGTTACTCAAATACTTGAACAACAAATTAAAGGAATTGATGGTTTACTTTATTTTTCTTCGAGCAGTAGCTCCGCTGGACAGGCTCGTATTAGTTTGAGTTTTGATCAAAAAACTAATCCAGATACAGCTCAAGTTCAGGTGCAAAATGCAGTTAATCAAGCACTCAGTCGATTACCACAAGAGGTACAACAACAAGGTATCACTGTTACAAAATCTCAAGGTGATAGTTTGTTAGTTTTTGCGCTTTATGATGAAAGTGGGACGAAGTCTGATGTTGATATATCTGATTATATGGTGAGTACCCTTCAAGATCCATTAAGCAGGGTTGATGGTGTTGGTGAGATCACGGTATTTGGTGCTCAATATGCAATGAGAATATGGCTTAATCCACATAAGTTGAATAGTTATAATTTAATGCCATCTGATGTCAGAACTGCCATTGAAGCTCAGAATACTCAAATCACAGCAGGAGAACTTGGATCATTACCAACGAATGAAAATCAAGCTTTAAATGTCACAGTAACGGCGCTCTCTCGTTTACAAACAGTGAGTCAATTTGAAAATATTATATTACGGACAGAACCTGATGGGAGTGCGGTATTACTAAAAGATGTAGCCCGTGTTGAACGTGGGGCGGAAAGTTATCAGACAACGACAAGGTTAAATGGGAAATATGCTTCAGGTATGTCTATTCAACTTGCTTCAGGAGCAAATGCACTTGAAACTGCTGCACGTGTTAAAGCTGAGGTTTCGCGATTGACTGCTTCAATGCCAGCAGGTTTAAAGGTCGCTTATCCGCGTGATAGTACGCCATTTGTAGAAGCATCCGTTCAAGGGGTTATAAAAACGCTTGCCGAGGCAATTGTACTTGTCATTATTGTTATGTTTTTATTTTTGCAGAATTGGCGCGCTACTTTAATTCCTGCTATCGCGGTTCCTGTTGTCTTGTTAGGGACATTTGGAATATTGAGTGTATTGGGCTATACAATTAATACCTTGACATTATTTGCAATGGTATTGGCGATTGGATTGTTGGTTGATGATGCAATTGTTGTTGTAGAAAATGTTGAACGAGTCATGCATGAACAAGGACTGGATGCTCGAGAGGCGACTATTATTTCCATGCAAGAGATTTCAGGGGCTCTTGTCGGCATAGCGATAGTGTTGTCTGCAGTATTTTTACCTATGGCATTTTTCGGTGGTTCCGTAGGAATGATTTATAGACAATTCTCTGTTACTCTCGTGTCGGCAATGGTCCTTTCTGCTGTGGTCGCATTAACTCTATCGCCAGCTTTATGCGCAACGTTACTCAGATCTAGCTCGAATCATGATAAAAAGAGAGGTTTTTTTACTTGGTTCAACCACAAAGTAAATCAAAGTCAATCGAAATACCAACAAATACTATTGGGTATTATCAGTAAACCCAAAATATTCATGTTTTTATTTTTTGCGATTACAGCTTTATTAAGTTGGCAGTATTCACGTATGAACACTGGCTTTCTCCCACAAGAAGATCAGGGCTCAGTAATGGTTCAGTTTAGTACACCTGTGGGAACGACTTTAGCTGAAACCCAGAAGATAGGTAATCAGATCTCAAAGTATTTTATGGAAAATGAGAAAGATAACCTGAATGTAATTTTCATGGTGATGGGACGTAATAATGCTGGAAGTGGGCAAAATGTTGGTATGGCGTTTGCTAGTTTAAAGCATTGGGATGATCGTAAAGGGAGTGAAAATACAGCAGAAGCGATTATTACAAGAGCTAATGCACACTTTAGCTCAATCAAAGCTGCAAGAGTTCAAGTTCTTTCTCCAGCAGCAGTACGTGGATTAGGTCAATCGAGTGGTTTTGAATTCTGGTTACAGGATGCTGAAAGCAACGGGAGAGATGCTTTGCTAGCTGCTCAAAATGCCATACTTCAAGAAGCATCAACTGACGCGGGATTAGCAGCAGTACGTCTTAATGGGTTAGAAGATAAGTCTCAATTACAGGTAGATATTGATCAACCTAAGGCAAATGCGCTTGGTTTGGCGCAAGCGGATATTAGCAGTACTTTATCCACGGCCTGGGGTGGTTCTTATGTCAATGATTTTATTGACAGAGGGCGTGTTAAACGTGTTTATATACAGGGAGATATGGAATATCGCTCTTTACCGCAAGACCTTGGTCAATGGTATGTAAGAGGGACAACGGGTGAAATGACGCCATTCTCGAGTTTCTCTTCGGTCAAATGGACAAAGGGCCCACAAATGTTGCAACGATTTAATGGTCTCTCATCAGTACAAATTCAAGGAGCAGCGGCAGAGGGTGAAAGTTCTGGTGCAGCTATGAATAAGATGCAGCAGTTCGTTGATAAACAAAAAGGGTTCAGTCTTCAATGGAGTGGATTGTCTTATCAAGAAAAATTGGCGAGTGGACAGACGGTGTGGTTGTATTTAGCATCTATTGTATTTATCTTTTTGTGTTTAGCTGCATTATATGAAAGTTGGTCTATTCCATTTTCAGTTCTGCTGGTTATTCCACTTGGATTAATTGGTGCTGTTATTGCTGCTAGTTTAGCTGGCTACGTTAATGATATTTACTTTCAAGTTGCTATGTTAACTACGATTGGTCTTTCAGCTAAAAATGCTATTTTGATTGTCGAATTTGCTGAAGCTAAACGTGCGGCTGGAATGAAATTAATCGATGCTATAATTAATGGTGCTAGTGAAAGATTAAGGCCGATTATTATGACATCTTTAGCATTTGTTGCAGGTGTTCTTCCATTGGCGATATCAACTGGTGCAGGGGCTGCGAGCAGAAAAGAAATAGGTATTGCTGTGACTGGTGGAATGATATCAGGGACACTCCTTTCAATTTTATTTGTGCCTTTATTTTTCTACTTAGTTAGTCGTTTATCTGCAAAATACAAGGCCGAATATACTAAATAAATGTTAAATAGAATCAATTAAATAGATTGATTCTATTTTCCCTTCTTCTTAAATCTCGGAGTGTTCGAAATATTAATAAACTTTTCTTTTAGCTTAAAGAGAGTGCGTACCTTGATTATTGTCAATAGTGAGGAGCTCTATACGAGTGAGCTAAGATCAGTGAAAAATAGCGGTACCCTTGACTTGCCTCATACTCAGGATATTCTAAAAGCCAAAGGGGCAAGATTGGGTAAATTTTATATCCAAAAAAATAAAATTTAAATAAAACATGGTCTTATTGCTCTAATTCAACTGACGCCATATCCACCAAAATTCGAAAAAGCCCTAAAATTTTCATTTTAGGGCTTTTTATTTACCTATTTATTAAGATCTTGGACTTAGTTTTTATTCCATATATTTCTGAAAGAATATTTAAAGAAAATAGCCTAGATTTTTTTAAATTATAGTGATTAAAGTCACCTTTTATGAATTAATTTTGATAGGTAAATCATAAATATATAGACGATTCTGTATGAAAAAAAACACAAATAAAGAGTATGATTCTGAAATATTCAGAACTTAAAACAAACTTAAAAATGCACATTCATTTTACCGTTGAAGATGACCAAAAAAACATTGGGGATGGGCCAATTCAGGTTGGCTGGTTTTTGACAGAGGATAAAGCATCCATTCTTTATGAATCACCCTATCGAATGCGTTCGCAATCAGAAAGTAAACATGCCAAATCAGCCGGTAGATGCCCAGCTGTATTGCAATTAGAAAGTCGTTATTTTGTCGTAAATTGTCCTTTTGATTTTCATTTACGTTTTGAACGAGATGTTCAAGGAAAACCTGCATTAGTTAATGTATTGGGCGATCAATCACCAGTACGTTCCAATAAATTGAGAGAGTTGCTAACGCTCGTTAATGAGAATGAATGGCGGACTCCTCAAGTTCCAATTTTACAGCTCAAGCTTCCTTACTGTTTTATTGCAGACGAGGCAGTGTATCTGACCCAGTTGGATGCATTCGGACATTACCGTAAAAATCCTTTGCCAGGCACAATTTTTGGTGGGCGGTTTCCGATACATATTTGGCCTCGCCCACTGATGTGGGCATTTGAATGGCATGACACCTCAAAGGATTTAATTTTAAAACGGGGCGAACCTTTATTTTATTGTCAGTTCGATGGCTTTGATCCATCACGAATGATTAAGTTACTACAGGCAGAGAAAACACCTGAGCTGATGCAATATATGGATCAAATTTCGGGTGTGGTGAATTATGTGAATCAAACCTTTTCACTGTTTAAAGAAGTGGAAAAAATACGACCTACAAAACTAATCCAATCAAGATAAAGCTATGGATCAAAATTTGATGAATAAAATATCATTGAAACAAAAAATTAAAGTGATTTGTATATTGCAGCTAAGCTTGGGGTTAGCTGCATGTTTCCCCCCGCCTGAAGAGCGAGAAAAAGAAAGTTTAGAAAAATTTAATCAAAGAAATGCACCTGAGTTTCAAAT
>JGI26524J50256_1002894_pt1 | contig 9142 bp, 5 predicted proteins | sample ThiBio_inoc_plan_FD_50256 | JGI IMG/M metagenome (IMG submission 50256) | reverse complement strand
GCCACCACCAAGGCGGCCGTGGGCGCACAGCGTACCTGGTACATCAACGCGGACAACGGGATGGAGCAGCGCACCGCCACGCTCAAGCGGCAGAAGACCTTTGCCGACGGGCGCGTCATCAACCTGTGGCTCGAAGACTCGGAAGCCGGCGCGGGCAAGATGACCGATGCCATGCTCGACACCTTCATGGAGCGCTTTGCCCGCCCGGCCAACTCCGTGTACGGCCTGGTCACCGGCCTGGCGGGCCAGCCCTGGGGCGCCCACGGCTACAACAACCTGATCGCCGCCGAGCAGCCCATCGACATCGTGTTCGTGAACTTCGTGCCCGACGGCAAGCCGTATGGCCTGCTGGGCTACTTCTGGTCGCTCAACAACCTGCAGGCCAACCCCAGCATCGGGCAGCTCAAATACAGCAACGAGTCCCTGTCGTTCTACATGGACACGGAAACGGTGTACCTGGACCTGGCCAGGGGCATGGACGTGCAGATCAGCACGCTGGCGCACGAGTTCGTGCACATGGTCAACTTCTACCAGCGCCGGGTGCTGCGCGGCATGTCGTATGGCTTCGACACCTTCCTGGAGGAAATGTCCGCCGTGATGGTCGAAGACGTGCTGGGCGAGCGCATCACCCCCGGCTACAACACCGCACGCGACGAGCACGTGCCCGCATGGCTTGCCCGTTCGGGCTTCAACTGCGACCCGACCGAATGGAGCACGGGCAGCACCTGCTTCGGCTACAACGTGGTCGGCTCGTACGGCGCCTACCTGCTGCGCCAGTACGGCGTGGGCTTCTACCAGCAAATGCTGAAGAACACCTCCTCCACCGATTCGTGGACGGTGCTGGACAACGCCATCACCACCGCCGGCGGCCCTGGCCTGGCCGGCACACTGCCGCGCTGGGGTGCCAGCATCGCGCTACTGCCCGGCGCCGCCAGCCCGCAGGGGTATGGCTATCCGCAGCGCAACGATGCCAGCGGCTTCACGCTCGTGGGCATCAACGGCCCGGACTACGCCAAGGTGCGCCAGCTGCCCGACGCGGTGCCGCCCACCCTCGCTGGCCACGGCCACTTCCCGCTCACGCGCCAGGCCAACGACAAGGGCGTGTACCAGGAACAGCTGAGCGTGCCGCAAGGGGCCACGCTCACGGTGGTGGTGCAGTAAAGGGCTGCGCAAGATGGATCCACGGCCCCTTCGGGGGCCGTTTTTCATGGCCGCGGCATTTCAAGGGAAAAACGCCTCCAGACCTTACCCACCAAGCGCAAGCAGCTCTCGTTTCAGGAGCATGAAAGTGCCCCTGCCGGGCAAAGGGCCTATGCACGCGCCGCATGCCGGCCAAACACAGCCGCCTTGGACAGCGCAAAAACCGGGGAGTAAGCTGCGCGGCTTGACTTCCACAAGGAGACTTCTTCATGTCGAACCCGTCCGGCATCGCCACGGCGGCACACCCGCTGCCTTCCTACCTCGACCCCCACAACCTCGGCCCCTGGGGCATCTACCTGCAGCAGGTGGACCGCGTCACGCCCTACCTGGGCAGCCTNGCGCGCTGGGTGGAAACGCTCAAGCGCCCCAAGCGCGCGCTGATCGTGGACGTGCCGATCGAGCTGGACAACGGCACCATCGCCCACTTCGAGGGCTACCGCGTGCAGCACAACCTGAGCCGCGGCCCGGGCAAGGGCGGCGTGCGCTTCCACCAGGACGTGACGCTGTCCGAGGTGATGGCCCTGTCGGCCTGGATGTCGGTGAAGAACGCGGCCGTGAACGTGCCCTACGGCGGCGCCAAGGGCGGCATCCGCGTCAACCCCAAGACCCTGTCCACGGGTGAGCTGGAGCGCCTGACGCGCCGCTACACCAGCGAGATCGGCCTGCTCATCGGCCCGACCAAGGACATTCCGGCACCCGACGTGAACACCAACGGCCAGGTCATGGCCTGGATGATGGACACCTACTCCATGAACGTGGGCGCCACCGCCACCGGCGTGGTCACGGGCAAGCCGGTGGACATCGGCGGCTCGCTGGGCCGCATCGAGGCCACGGGGCGCGGCGTGTTCACCGTGGGCGTGGAGGCCGCCAAGCTCACCGGCCTGGCGATCGAGGGCGCGCGCGTGGCCGTGCAGGGCTTCGGCAACGTGGGCGGCACGGCGGGCAAGCTGTTCGCCGACGCGGGCGCCAAGGTGGTGGCCGTGCAGGACCACACCGGCACCGTGCACAACGCCAGCGGGCTGGACGTGCCCGCGCTGCTGGCCCACGTGAAGGCGCAGGGCGGCGTGGGCGGCTTCGCCGGCGGCGAGCACATGGCCGACGACGCATTCTGGGGCGTGGCCTGCGACATCCTGATTCCCGCCGCGCTCGAAGGCCAGATCACCAAGGACAACGCAGCGCGCATCCAGGCGCGCATGGTCATCGAAGGCGCCAACGGCCCCACCACCCCCGAGGCCGACGACATCCTGCACGACAAGGGCGTGCTGGTGCTGCCCGACGTGATCGCCAACGCCGGCGGCGTGACGGTGAGCTACTTCGAGTGGGTGCAGGATTTCTCCAGCTTCTTCTGGACCGAGGACGAAATCAACGCCCGCCTGGTGCACATCATGCAGAACGCCTTCGCCGCCATCTGGCAGGTGGCACAGGAGAACAAGGTGAGCCTGCGCACGGCCACCTTCATCGTCGCGTGCAAGCGCATCCTGCACGCGCGCGAAGTGCGCGGACTGTACCCGTAATACAAGCCAAATCAGCCTCCAGCGCTTGCCTGGCAAGCGCTGGCAGCTATCAAAGCAGGAGCATTTGCGTCACGCCACGGGCGGCTGTGGATCGACCGCGTCGGCGGGCAGCACCGTGCGCAGCGCCAGGCAGAACGGCTGCTCGCACGGCGCGCGCCCGGCGTAGGGGCAGCCGTGCGACTGGCACAGCTGCGCCTCATGCTCGCGCACCAGCTCTTCGTCCTTGGGCAACTGGCCGCTGGCCTGCAGCGCGGCCATGAGCAGCCAGGGGTCGCTGCGCGCCTGCAGCAGTTCGCGGCCGTAGAGCGCGGGCTGGGCCAGGGGCTGGAAGTCCAGCGTCAGCAGCGCGCTGGCACGCGCGGCAGCGGGCGTGGCCGGCTGCAGCACCAGTGCCCAGGTGCCCGACTGCAAGGCCTCGGGCTTGCCCGCGAACGCGGCCGCGAGCGGCGCGCCGCCGCCCGGGGCGGCGGCCGGAGCGGCCGTGGGCGCCTGCGGCTGGGCCTGCAGCCAGGGCTGGGGCACGCGCAGCGTGAGGGCGAAGCCGCGCGGGCCCTGCTCGGTCTGCACCACGCCCTGGCGCACCAGCCAGGTCTGCAACGGCGGCAGATCGGGGGATGCGTGCTCGCCATCGACCTGCGGCAGCAGCGCCGCGGGCCAGGGCTGCACGGCCAGCACGCGCTGCGGCTGCACCGGCGCCGTGAGCTGCTGCACCAGCATGGACACCATGGCGCGCAGCGGCGCGCCCACGCCCGTGGCCGGCCAAGGCGGCAGCACGGGCGCGGCGGCGCCCTGCGGCAGCGCGGGGCGGCCCGGGGGGGCGGACAGCGGCGCCGAAGGGGGCGCAGCAACTGACGTGTGCGCGGCTGCACCGGGTGCCACGCCGGGCTGGCGCGGCGTGCCCGCCTCGCCCACGCCAGGGCCGCTGGCCAGCAGGCTGGCGCGCGCCTGGGCGGACAGGCTGACCTGGTCGGGCACCTGCGGCGCCGGGGGCAGCGGGGCCGGCGCCGCAGCGGGCGATGGTGCGGCCGACGGGCTGGGCGCAGGCAGCGGCGTGTCGCGGCTGGCGCCCAGCAGGGCGTTCTGGCGCTGCAGCGCAGCCTCGGCCAGCACCAGGGCGGGCGGCTGCGGGACGGGGGGCAGGTTCACGGACATGGCGGCGCGGGCGGCAGGGGCGGTATCGCCCCGCATTCTGCGGCGCGCGCGCCAGCCTGGCTAGCGTTTATCAAAAACCATAGCTACCCGCGCTTTCCTGGTGCGCCTTGCAGCCGTTTTTCATCAACATCAGTCCATTGCGCTGCGCGCCGCCCATGCAACCGGCACGGCCCAAGCGCGGGCAGCCTTGCCGTGGCCGCCCCGCCGCGCTGAGCTAGCGCTCCCCCTCCCACACGAAGCGTGAGAGAGGGAGAAGGCGCGAAGCGACCCAGGGGGTGCTCTTTCACTCGCGGTAGAACAGCGGCCGGGTCTTGACGCCCTGCACGGCCTGGGCAATGGCGGCGATGTGGTCGGGCGTGGTGCCGCAGCAGCCGCCCAGCACGTTGACCAGGCCCTCGGCGGCGAACTCGTGCACCAGGCGGCTGGTGACTTCGGGCGTTTCGTCGAAGCCGGTGTCGCTCATGGGGTTGGGCAGGCCGGCGTTGGGGTAGCAGCTGATGAAGGTGCCCTGCGCGGCCTTGGCCAGTTCCTGGATGTAGGGGCGCATCAGCGCCGCGCCCAGCGCGCAGTTCAGGCCGATGGTGAGCGGATTCGCGTGGCGCACGCTGTGCCAGAAGGCGGTGACGGTCTGGCCGCTGAGGATGCGGCCCGAGGCGTCGGTGACGGTGCCGCTGACCATGATGGGCAGGCATTCGCCGGTCTGCTCGAAGGCTTCATCGACGGCGAACAGCGCGGCCTTGGCGTTGAGCGTGTCGAAGATGGTCTCGACCAGGATCACGTCCGANCCGCCCTCGATCAGCGCCAGCGTCTGNTCCAGGTAGGCGGCGCGCANCTGCTCGAAGGTCACGTTGCGCGCGCCGGGGTCGTTCACGTCGGGGCTGATGCTGGCGGTCTTGGGCGTGGGGCCAAGCGCGCCGGCGACGAAGCGNGGCTTGTCCGGCGTGGAGAACTTGTCGCAGGCNGCGCGCGCCAGTNTGGCGCTTTCCAGGTTCATCTCGCAGGCCAGGNCGGCCATGTGGTAGTCGTCCTGCGCGATGGTGGTGGCGCCGAAGGTGTTGGTCTCGANCAGGTCGGCGCCCGCGGCCAGGTAGCCCTCGTGGATGTCGCGGATCACGTCGGGCCGCGTGAGCGACAGCAGCTCGTTGTTGCCCTTCACGTCGCGCGGGAAGTCGGCGAAGCGCGCGCCCCGGTACTGCGCCTCGGTGAGCTTGAAGCGCTGGATCATCGTGCCCATGGCACCGTCGAGGATGGCGATGCGCTCGCGCAGGATGGCGGGGAGCTGCTGGGCGCGGGTGTAGGTCGGCAGGGTCATGGGGGGCGATTGTAGAAAGCCGGGGCCTGGGGCCCTGGCGGGCCGCGCATTTTCCAGCCGCGCGCGTGCGGATACCGCGCGGTTGCCCGCCAAAGGGCGCATGATGGCGCCGGTTTCCTCTCAACCCTGGCATGAAAGGTGTTTCCGATGCAGTCATTCTCCCTTTCCCGGTCCCTGCGCGGCGCATTGCTGGCGGGCCTGGCCGGACTCGCGGCGCTGTCCACCGCCTGGGCCTGCACGCGTTTGGTCTACCACGGCGCCAACGGCCAGGTGGTCACGGCGCGCTCGATGGACTGGAAGAGCGACATCACCAGCAACCTGTGGGTGCTGCCGCGCGGCATGGCGCGCAGCGGCGAGGCCGGCCCGAACTCGCTGCGCTGGACCTCGCGCTACGGCAGCGTCGTCACCTCGGGCTACGACGTGTCCACCACCGACGGCGTGAACGAGGCCGGGCTGCACGCCAACCTGCTGTGGCTGGCCGAGTCGCAGTACCCGCATTTCGATGCGCAGAGCAAGCCCGGGCTGACCATCGCGGCCTGGGCGCAGTACGTGCTGGACAACTTCGCCACCGTCCAGGAGGCCGTGGCGGCGCTGGAGCAGCAGCCCTTCACCCTGGTGACCGACAACGTGCCGGGCGAGAGCCGCCTGACCACGCTGCACCTGTCGATGTCGGACGCCAGCGGCGACAGCGCCATCGTCGAGTACATCGGCGGGCGCCAGGTGATCCACCACAGCCGCAGCTACCAGGTGATGACCAACTCGCCGGTGTTCGAGCAGCAGCTGGCGCTGAACGCCTACTGGCAGCAGATCGGCGGCACCACCATGCTGCCGGGCACCAACCGCGCGGCCGACCGCTTCGCCCGGGCCGCGTTCTACGTCAACGCCATCCCGAAGGACCCGGACCCGGACAAGGCGCTGGCCAGCGTCTTCAGCGTGATCCGCAACGTCTCGGTGCCCTACGGCATCAGCACGCCCGGGCAGCCCAACATCTCCTCGACCCGCTGGCGCACCGTCTTCGACCACCAGCGCAAGCTGTACTTCTTCGAGTCGGCCCTCACGCCCAACACCTTCTGGGTCGATCTCAAGGCCGTGGACTTCAGCGCCGAAAGCGGCAAGGTGCTGCNGCTCGACCTGGGCCCGGACCAGCGCCACGCCTTCGCGGGCGACGCCACGCGCGCGTTCCGGCCGGCGGCGCCGTTCAAGTTCCTGGGGCTCTGAGGCAAAACAACACCCCCCTGAGCGGCTGCGCCGCTTCCCCCCGCTCTCGCATGGCTGCGCCATGCGGGCAGGGGGACGCAGCCAGCGCGGCGGGGCGGCCCTTGCGCGGTGGCCCGCGCATGGGCCGCGCCGGGCTCATGGACTGCGCGTGGCAGCCTGGGGTGCGCGCACAATACGCCCCCACAATACGCAGCCGCGCCACCACGCGCACGCCGCCCCGGCATTGCGGGCAAAATCGGCCTCCAGCGCTTGCCAGTCAAGCGCCATCAGCTATCAAAGATAGAGCATCCCTGTGTCTCCAGCGCATTCCGTCCTCCACGATGTCTTTGGCTACGCGCAGTTCCGCGGCCCGCAGGAGGCCATCGTGGAGCACGTCATCGCGGGCGGCGACGCGCTGGTGCTCATGCCCACGGGCGGCGGCAAGAGCCTGTGCTACCAGGTGCCGGCCATCGTGCGGCGCGACGCGGGGCGCGGCGTCACCGTGGTGGTGTCGCCGCTGATCGCGCTGATGCACGACCAGGTGGGCGCGCTGCACGAAGCCGGGGTGGACGCGGCCTTCCTCAACTCCACGCTCGACTGGCAGCAGACGCTGGACGTGGAGCGGCGCCTGGCGCGCGGCGAGATCACGCTGCTGTACGCCGCGCCCGAGCGCGTGACGACCGAGCGCTTCCTCGGCCTGCTCGACGACCTGCACGCGCGCGGGCAGCTCGGCCTGTTCGCCATCGACGAAGCGCACTGCGTGAGCCAGTGGGGCCACGACTTCCGCCCCGAGTACCGGCAACTGTCCATCCTGCACGAGCGCTACCCGGGCGTGCCGCGCGTCGCGCTCACGGCCACGGCCGACGAGCTGACGCGCGCCGACATCGTCGAAGGACTGCGGCTGCAGGGCGCGCGCCTGTTCCTCAGCAGCTTCGACCGGCCCAACATCCGCTACCGCATCGAGGAGAAGAAGGAGCCACTGGCGCAACTGCTGCGCTTCATCGAGCGCGAGCACCTGGGCGACGCGGGCGTGGTCTATTGCCAGTCGCGCAAGCGCGTCGAGGAAATGGCCGAGGCGCTGGCGCAGGCCGGCATCGACGCCCTGCCCTACCACGCCGGCCTGCCCGCCGACACGCGCCAGGCGCACCAGGACCGCTTCCTGCGCGAGGACGGCGTGGTGGTGGTGGCGACCATCGCCTTCGGCATGGGCATCGACAAGCCGGACGTGCGCTTCGTCGCCCACGTGGACATGCCCAAGAACATCGAGGGCTACTACCAGGAAACCGGCCGCGCCGGGCGCGACGGCCTGCCCGCCGACGCCTGGATGGTCTATGGCCTGCAGGACGTGGTGAACCAGCGCCGCATGATCGACGACGGCGAGGCGGGCGAGGAGTTCAAGGCCGTGATGCGCGCCAAGCTCGACGCCCTGCTGGCCCTGGCCGAGGCCACCGACTGCCGCCGCCAGCGCCTGCTTTCCTACTTCGGCGAAACCTCGAAACCCTGCGGCAACTGCGACAACTGCATCGCCCCCCCGGCGGTGTGGGACGGCACCGACGCCGCGCGCAAGCTGCTGTCCACCATCTACCGCGTGCACGAGGCCAGCGGCCTGACCTTCGGCGTGGGCCACCTGATGGACATCGTGCGCGGCAAGCTCACCGACAAGGTGCGCCAGTTCGGGCACGACNAGCTCTCCACCTTCAACCTCGGNGCGCAGTATTCCGAGGCGCAGNTGCGCGGCGTGCTGCGCCAGTTGCTGGCCGTGGGCGCCGTGGGCGTGCACCGCGTGGCCATGGAGAACGGCCACAGCTTCGACACGCTGACGCTNTCGCACGGCTCGCGCCCGGTGCTGCGCGGCGAGCAGACCGTGATGCTGCGCGAGGCCTCGGCCCACGCCGCGCCGAAGAAGGCGCGCCGCGCCGCNGCGCCGCCCGTGGCCGCCGCCAACCTGGGCGCGGACGCGCAGGTGCGCTTCATCAACCTGAAGGCCTGGCGCGCCGAGGTGGCGCGCGCGCACAACCTGCCGGCCTACGTGATCTTCCACGACGCCACGCTGGCGGCCATCGCCGAGCGCAACCCGGCCACGCTGGAAGACCTGCAGGGCATCAGCGGCATGGGGGCGAAGAAGCTCGAAGCCTACGGGGCGGAAGTGCTGCGGGTGGTGCAGGGGTAGCGCGCTGTGGTTCAATGCGCCGATGCCCTGGAGCCCGCCATGACCTTGCCCGCATGCCAACCCCGCTTCGATGCCGATGCCTACCTCGCATGGGAGGCCGGCCAGCCCGGCAAGAACGAATACTTCGACGGCGAAGTGTTCGCCATGTCCGGCGCCTCCGACGCGCATGTGACGATCGCGGGCAATCTGTACATGGCCCTGCGCGGCCACCTGCGCGGCGGCCCCTGCAGCGTATTCATCTCCGACATGAAGCTGCGCGTGGAAGAGGACAACGCCTTTTTCTATCCCGACGTGTTCGTCACCTGCGCCGCCGCCGACCGCGCGCAGAGCCACTACAAGAGCGCCCCGAGCCTGGTGGTGGAAGTGCTCTCGCCCTCCACCAGCGCCTACGACCGGGGCGCGAAGTTCGCCGCCTACCGCAAGCTGCCCGGCCTGCGCGAGTACGTGCTCATCGACAGCGAGCGCCTGAGCGTCGATCTGTTCCGCCGCGACGACGCCGGCCGCTGGGTGCTCTACCCGTTCGACGCCGTGGACCAGCAGGTCGAATTCGCCAGCGTCGGCCTGCAGTTGCCGCTGCGGGCGCTGTACGAGGACGTG
>JGI26524J50256_1002890_pt1 | contig 9151 bp, 5 predicted proteins | sample ThiBio_inoc_plan_FD_50256 | JGI IMG/M metagenome (IMG submission 50256) | reverse complement strand
TGACGCCGCCGGGAGAAGGGCGGCCAAACACCGTTTTTGCGGCCCTTTTTCCGGATTTGGCCCNGNCGGACCATCCACTATCATTGAACACCGTTTTTCCCTGACACCGCACCATGGCCGACAAGAAAGCCGCCTCCAGCGAAAAAGCGCTGTACTGCTCGTTCTGTGGCAAGAGCCAGCACGAGGTGAAGAAGCTGATCGCCGGGCCCTCGGTGTTCATCTGCGACGAGTGCATCGATCTCTGCAACGACATCATCCGTGACGAGTTGCCCGGCATCGAGTCGGTGAAGGCGTCCTCGGACGACCTGCCCACGCCGGCCCAGCTCAAGAGCAACCTCGACAACTACGTCATTGGCCAGGACGCTGCCAAGCGCGCGCTGGCCGTGGCCGTCTACAACCACTACAAGCGCCTGCGCCACAAGCAGGGCTCGCGCAAGGACGAGGTGGAACTGGCCAAGAGCAACATCCTGCTCATCGGCCCCACGGGCTCGGGCAAGACNTTGCTCGCCCAGACCATGGCCCGCATGCTCAACGTGCCCTTNGTCATGGCCGACGCCACCACGCTGACCGAAGCCGGCTATGTGGGCGAGGACGTCGAGAACATCGTCGCCAAGCTGCTGCAAAGCTGCAACTACGACATCGAGCGCGCCCAGCAGGGCATCGTCTACATCGACGAGATCGACAAGATCACGCGCAAGTCCGACAACCCATCCATCACCCGCGACGTGTCGGGCGAGGGCGTGCAACAGGCCCTGCTCAAGCTCATCGAGGGCACCATGGCCAGCGTGCCGCCGCAGGGCGGGCGCAAGCACCCCAACCAGGACTTCCTGCAGGTCGACACCACCAACATCCTGTTCATTTGCGGGGGTGCCTTCGCGGGCCTGGAGAAGATCATCGAGAACCGCACCGAGGCCTCGGGCATCGGTTTCTCGGCCGCCGTGCGCAGCAAGAAGCAGCGCAGCGTCACCGAGGTGTTCAAGGAAGTCGAGCCGGAAGACCTGATCAAGTTCGGCCTCATCCCCGAGCTGGTCGGCCGCGTGCCCGTCATCGCCGCCCTGGCCGAGCTGAGCGAGGACGCGCTGGTGGACATCCTCACCCAGCCGCGCAACGCCGTCGTCAAGCAGTTTTCCAAGCTGCTGTCGATGGAGGGCGCCGAACTGGAGGTGCGGCCCGCCGCGCTCAAGGCCATCGCCCGCAAGGCGCTGGCGCGCAAAACCGGCGCGCGCGGCCTGCGCTCCATCCTTGAAAACGCGTTGATCGACACCATGTTCGAGCTCCCTGGCCTGAGCAACGTGGAAAAGGTCGTGGTGGATGAATCCACCATCGACGAGAACAAGCCACCGCTGCTGGTGTACCGCGAGGCCGCCAAGCAGGCGTGAACGACAGGCATGCGAAGCCTCACCTGGCTCCGCATGACCGCCCGGGCCGCGGTTGACACCGCCCACCAGAGCCCCAACCACTGAGTCACCGAGGTTCAGATGTCCGGACAAACCCCTCTGCCCAGCACCCCCGTGGAACTCCCGCTGCTGCCCCTGCGCGACGTGGTGGTGTTCCCCCACATGGTGATCCCGCTGTTCGTCGGCCGACCCAAGAGCATCAAGGCCCTGGAAGCGGCGATGGAGGCCGAGCGCCGCATCATGCTGGTGGCCCAAAAGGCCGCTGCCAAGGACGAGCCCTCGCCCGAGGACATGTTCGAGATGGGCTGCGTCGCCACCATCCTGCAGATGCTCAAGCTGCCCGACGGCACCGTGAAGGTGCTGGTGGAGGGCGTGCAGCGCGCCAAGGTGCTGTCCATCAACGACGGCGAGACGCACTTCGTGGCCAACGTGTCGCCCATCGACCCGGCGAATGAGCGCGCCGAGGCGGCGGCCAACGAACTGGAGGCGCTGCGCCGCGCGGTGATGCAGCAGTTCGACCAGTACGTCAAGCTGAACAAGAAGATTCCGTCCGAGATCCTCACCTCCATTTCCAGCATCGATGACCCCGGCCGCCTGGCCGACACCATCGCGGCGCACCTGCCGCTCAAGCTGGAGTCCAAGCAGGTGGTGCTGGATCTGGATCCGGTCATCAAACGCCTGGAGAACCTGTTCGAGCAACTCGAGCGCGAGGTCGACATCCTCAACGTCGACAAGAAGATCCGCGGGCGCGTCAAGCGCCAGATGGAAAAGAACCAGCGCGACTTCTACCTCAACGAGCAGGTCAAGGCGATCCAGAAGGAACTCGGCGAAGGCGAAGAGGGCGCCGACATCGAGGAGATCGAGAAGAAGATCAAGGCGGCCCGCATGCCCGCCGAGGCGCGCAAGAAGGCCGAGGGCGAGCTGAAAAAGCTCAAGCTCATGTCGCCCATGTCGGCCGAGGCCACCGTGGTGCGCAACTACATCGACGTGCTGGTCGGCCTGCCCTGGAGCAAGAAGACCAAGATCAAGCACGACCTGGCGCACGCCGAGGCCGTGCTCAACGAAGACCACTACGGCCTGGAGCGCGTGAAGGACCGCATCCTCGAGTACCTCGCGGTGCAGCAGCGCGTCGACAAGGTCAAGGCACCCATCCTGTGCCTCGTGGGCCCGCCGGGCGTGGGCAAGACCTCGCTGGGGCAGTCGGTGGCCAAGGCCACCGGCCGCAAGTACGTGCGCATGGCCCTGGGTGGCATGCGCGACGAGGCCGAGATCCGGGGTCATCGCCGCACCTACATCGGCGCCATGCCGGGCAAGGTGCTGCAAAGCCTCACCAAGGTCGGCACGCGCAACCCGCTGTTCCTGCTCGACGAGATCGACAAGCTCGGCACCGACTTCCGTGGCGACCCGTCCAGCGCGCTGCTGGAGGTGCTGGACCCCGAGCAGAACCACACCTTCGGCGACCACTACGTCGAGGTCGACTACGACCTGTCCGACGTGATGTTCGTGGCGACTTCGAACTCGATGAACATCCCGCCGGCGCTGCTGGACCGCATGGAGGTCATCCGCCTCTCGGGCTACACCGAGGACGAGAAGACCAACATCGCCATGCGCTACCTGCTGCCCAAGCAGATCAAGAACAACGGCATCAAGGACGGCGAGGTCGAGGTGCGCGAGGACGCGGTGCGCGACATCGTTCGCTACTACACCCGCGAGGCCGGCGTGCGTTCGCTGGAGCGCGAGCTCTCCAAGATCTGCCGCAAGGTGGTCAAGGGCCTCCTGCTCAAGAAGTTCACGCCCACGGTGATGGTCACGGCCGACAACCTCAGCGAGTTCCTGGGCGTGCGCAAGTACACCTACGGCCGCGCCGAGCAGCAGAACCAGGTCGGCCAGGTCGTGGGCCTGGCTTGGACGGAGGTGGGTGGCGATCTGCTCACCATCGAAGTGGCCATCATGCCCGGCAAGGGCGCCACCACGCGCACCGGCTCGCTGGGCGACGTGATGAAGGAGTCCGTGGAGGCCGCGCGCACCGTGGTGCGCAGCCGCGCCCGCGTGCTGGGCATCAAGGATGAGATGTTCGACAAGCGCGACATCCACATCCACGTGCCCGACGGCGCCACGCCCAAGGACGGTCCGAGCGCCGGTGCGGCCATGACCACCGCGCTGGTGTCGGCGCTCACCGGCATCCCGGTGCGTGCCGACGTTGCCATGACGGGCGAGATCACGCTGCGCGGCGAGGTCACGGCCATCGGCGGCCTGAAGGAAAAACTGCTGGCCGCGCTGCGCGGCGGCATCAAGACCGTGGTGATCCCGGAAGAGAACGTGAAGGACCTCGCCGAGATTCCCGACAACGTGAAGGANGGCCTGAAGATCGTTCCGGTGAAATGGATCGACAAGGTGCTGTCCATTGCGTTGGAACGCCAGCCNGTGCCGCTGACGGACGAAGAAGTCGCCGCGCAACTCGCGGCGGCGTCGGTGCGCGCGNCCACGGGCGAAACCGACGCGGTCAAACACTGAAAAAAATCGAGGCCCCTTGAAGGGACCTCGATTTTTGCGCTATACTTCTAGCTTCTGCAGAACGCAAGAACTGCTAGAAAATGCGGGAATAGCTCAGTTGGTAGAGCGCAACCTTGCCAAGGTTGAGGTCGCGAGTTCGAACCTCGTTTCCCGCTCCAGATTCGCAAAAAGGGAAGCTCGGCTTCCCTTTTTTATCGGACCCGCTCCGGCGCGTTAGCAAAGCGGTTATGCAACGGATTGCAAATCCGTCTAGGGCGGTTCGACTCCGCCACGCGCCTCCAGACGATTCGATGAAAAAAGCACCTGTGCAGGTTTCTGCCAGGTGCTTTTTTGTTGGCGCTGTCGCCCCCCAGATGGGTGACAGCGCCACCGTGTTTGGTCCGCCTTGGGCAGTGGCTTCAGCGGCCTCAATGGCCTGAGGAAGCCCTAGGCGGCGCCGCGGCAGCCAGGGCGCGCTCCCAATGCAGGCGGCCCAGGGGAACCGCGTGGCGAACGAATGCGCCTGTGAGGGCGTGCTGCCGCGCGGCCGCGGCCTCCGGCAGCCTGTGGGCCGCGCTGGCCATGCGGCCCACCGCCCAGGCCAGCAGGGTGTGGGCCATGCCGTGCAGCAGATCGTCGGCGCTTTCCAGCAGCAGTGAGTTGTCTTGCCTGGCACGGTCCAGCCAGTCCCGCAGCTGCGCGCGCGACGCATCGACGAAGTCGCGCAGCGGGTCGCCGGTGGCCAGCTCGGCGCGCAGGGCGTCGAGCAGCTCGAAGGCGGTGGCGCCGCCATCGGCCAACAGCTTGCGCTGCGCGAGGTCGATCGCCTGGATCTCGTTGGTGCCCTCGTAGATCATGGCGATGCGCGCATCGCGCACCGTCTGTTCGATGCCGTATTCGTGCACGTAGCCGTAGCCGCCCCACACGCCCAGCGCGGCGGCCGGGCCATGGAAGCCTTGGTGCGTGCAGAAGGCCTTGACGATGGGGGTGAGCAGGGCCGCGAAGCGCTTCTCGCGCTCGCGCACGGCACCGTCGCCATGGTGTTCGGCCAGGTCCAGGGCCAGCGCGGCGCGGTAGGCGAGCACGCGCTGGGACTGCGCCATCACCTCCAGGCGGTCGAGCAGCAGGCGAACCGCCGGGTGCTCGGCGATGGCGCGTCCCATCTGCACCCGTTCCGCGGCATAGCGGCGCGCGTTTTGCGCGGCCATTTCCTGGTGCCCGAGGCCCTGCAGGCCCACGTGCAGGCGCGCCGAATTCATCATCAGGAACATTGCGGCCAGACCGCGGTGCGGTTCGCCGATGAGCCAGCCGGTGGCGCCTTCGTAGCGCATGGCGCAGGTGGCGCTGGCCTTGATGCCCATCTTCTTTTCCACGCCGTCGCAGAACAGCGCGTTGCGCGAACCGTCGGGCAGCACCTTGGGCACCAGGGCGAGCGACAGGCCCTTGGTGCCCGCCGGCGCATCGGGCAAGCGGCACAGCACCAGGTGCACGATGTTGTCGGTGAGGTCGTGTTCGCCGCCGCTGATGAAGATCTTGTTGCCGCTGATGCGCAGGCTGCCGTCGGCTTGCGGTTCGGCGCGCGTGCGCAGCTGGCCCAGGTCGCTGCCGGCCTGGGGCTCGGTGAGCGCCATGGCCGCGAGCCATTCACCGCTCACGATCTTGGGCAGGTAGCGGGCCTTCAGCGCCTCGCTGCCGTGGGCCTTGATCGTCTCGTAGGCGCCGTGCAGCAGGTCGGGGTACATGTTCCAGCCGTGGTTGCAGGCGTCGAGCATCTCGCGCAGCGCGGCGTCCAGCAGCAGTGGCAGGCCCTGGCCACCCCAGTCGGGCGTGCAGGGCAGGGCCGGCCAGCCGCCCGCCACAAAGGCCTGGTAGGCCTCGGGAAAGCCTTTGGGCGTGCGCACGCGACCCTCGGCGTCGCGCACGCAGCCTTCGACGTCGCCGACGGCGTTGAGCGGCTGCAGCACCTCGCTCGCGAAGCGCGCGGCCTCTTGCAGCACGGCGTCGGCCGTGTCGAGGTCGAGGTCGGCGAAGGCCTCGCAGGCTTTCCAGTGGGTGGGCGCGTCGAGCACGTGCTCAAGCACGAAGCGCATATGGTCCAGGGGGGCTTCGTAGGTCCAGCTCATTCGCAAACTCTGGGGTGACGCGCCGCGGCCGGTGCCCTTGGGGGCGCGGCCGGGCGGGGGTTACTGCTTCTTCGTGCCGAGGTAGGTGTCGATCACGCGCGGGTCCACCGCGAGCTGCGCGGCCGGGCCCGCGAGCACCACGTCGCCGGTTTCCAGCACGTGGCCTTCGTCGGCGACGTTCAAGGCCGCGCGCGCGTTCTGCTCGACCAGCAGGATGCTCACGCCGCGCTCGCGCAAGGTCTCGATGATGCGGAAGATGTCGCGCACGATCAGCGGTGCCAGGCCCAGGCTGGGCTCGTCGAGCATGAGCAGCTTGGGCTGGCCCATGAGCGCGCGGCCGATGGCCAGCATCTGACGCTCGCCCCCCGACAGCGTGCCGGCCGCCTGCGCGCGGCGTTCCTTCATGCGCGGGAACAGCTCGTAGACCTGCTCCAGGCCATCGCGCCAGCGCGGCAGGCGCTGCTTCATCGGGCGCCACCCGCCGAGCACGAGGTTGTCTTCCACGCTCATGGTGCCGAACAGCTCGCGCCGCTCGGGCACCAGGGCCAGGCCCGCCATCACGCGCTCTTCCAGCGTCAGGCGCGTGATGTCCTGGCCCGCGAAGCGCACCGCGCCACGCAGCGGTAGCAGGCCCATCAGGGCGCCCAGCAGCGTGGATTTGCCGGCGCCGTTGGGCCCGATCACCGTGACCACCTGGCCCGCGCGCACCGGCAAGTGGATGCCGTGCAGCACCTCGGCCTTGCCGTAGCCCGCGTGCAGGTCTTTCACTTCAAGCAGCAGCTCAGCCATGTCAATGCTCCGTTCCGAGGTAGGCCGCGCGCACCTTTTCGCTGGCCTGGATCTCGGCCGGCGTGCCTTCCAGCAGCGGCGTGCCGAACTCCATCACCAGGATGCGGTCGGTCAAGTTCATCACGAAGTCCATGTCGTGTTCCACCAGCAGCAGGCTCAGGCCCTCGGCCTTGAGCTGGCGCAGCACCTCGGCCAGGGCCTGCTTTTCGCGGTGGCGCAGGCCGGCGGCGGGCTCGTCGAGCAGCAGCAGGGCGGGGTCGCTGGCCAGGGCGCGCGCGATCTCCACCAGGCGCTGCGGGCCGAGGGCCAGGTTGCCGGCGAGCTCGTGCAGGTGCTCGCCCAGGCCCACGCGGCGCAGCTGGCGCTCGGCCTCGGCGAGGGCGCGCGCTTCTTCGGCGCGGTCGGTGCGCAGCATGGCGGCCAGGGTGCCGCTGCCCGTGCGCAGGTAGGTGCCCAGGGCGACGTTCTCCAGCACGGTCATGTCGGGCACCAGCTTGACGTGCTGGAAGGTGCGCGACAGGCCGCGGCGAGCGATTTCGCGCGCGCCCTTGCCGTCCACGCGCTCGCCGCGCAGCCAGACCTCGCCGCTGGTGAGCGGCAGCACGCCCGAGACCAGGTTGAAGGTGGTGGACTTGCCCGCGCCGTTCGGGCCGATGAGGCCGAAGATTTCGCCCGCGCGCAGCGTGAAGCCCACGCCGTTGACGGCGACCAGGCCACCGAAGGTGCGGCGCGCGTCCTTCACCTCGAGCAGCACGCTGCCGGTCGCGGGCTTGTCGCGCGCGGGCAGGGGCTCGGTGGCGGCCGCCGCCGTGGCGCGGGGCCGCCGCGCGGGCAGCAGGCGCTCGATCGAGGGCCACAGGCCGTTGGGCGCGAACTTGAGCACCAGCACCAGCACCACGCCGAAGACGATGATCTCGTAGCTGCCCGAGGTGCCCAGCAGCGCCGGCAGCCAGGTCTGCAGCTGGTCTTCGGCCAGCTTGACCAGGGCCGCGCCCGTGAAGGCGCCCCACACATGGCCCACGCCGCCGAGCACCGCCATGAAGAGGTATTCGATGCCGAACTTGATGCCGAAGGGCGAGGGGTTGACGCTGCGCTGCATGTGCGCGAACAGCCAGCCCGAGACAGAGGCCAGGATGGCGGCGATCACGAACATCAGCAGCTTGTGGCGGAANGTGGAGGCGCCCATGGCCTCGGGCATGGTCTTGCCGCCGCCNCGGTGCACGTCGAGCGCGCGCATGATGCGGCCGGGGCGCGAGTCGAGCAGGCGCGTGATGGCGATGGCCGCGGCGATGGCCACCAGCCAGATCAGGAGGTAGATGCGCCGCTCCTCCTGCAGGCTGATGCCGAAGAACTGGATGGCGGGCACGCCCAGCAGGCCGTCGTACTTGCCCAGGGCGTCGAGGTTGCCCATGGTGTAGAACAAGGCCAGGCTCCAGCAGATGGTGGCCAGCGGCAGGTAATGCCCCGACATGCGCAGCGTGACCCAGCCCAGCACCAGGGCCACGGCCACCGTGACGGCCAGGCCCGCGAGCAGGCCGAGCCAGGGCGACAGGCCCAGCTTCACGCTGAGGTAGGCGCTGGCGTAGGCCCCCAGGCCGGCGAAGGCCGCCTGGCCGAAGGAGGTGAGGCCGCCGATGCCGGTGAGCAGCACCAGGCCGAGCGCGACGAGCCCGAACAGGCCCACGTAGTTGAGCTTGGTGATCCAGTAGTCGGGCACCGGCAGGAAAGGCACGGCGACCATGATCACGGTGAAGGCCAGCAGGCCGTAGCGACGGATATCCATCTCAATGCTCCTCGTCATGCGGGTCGACGAAGGAGCGCCACAGCAGCACCGGCAGGATGGCGGTGAACACGATCACTTCCTTGAATGCGCTGGCCCAGAAGGAGCCGAAGGCCTCGACCAGGCCCACGCCGAGCGCGCCCACGAGCGCCAGCGGGAAGCTCGTGAGGCCGGCGAAGACGGCGGCCACGAAGCCCTTGAGGCCGATGAGGAAGCCGCTGTCGAAGAACACGGTGGTGGTGGGGCCGATGAGCAGCCCNGAGAGCGCGCCGATGAAGGCCGCGAGCGTGAAGCTCAGCGAGCCGGCGGCGTCGGTGGAGATGCCCATGAGCCGCGCGCCCGTCTGGTTGACGGAGGTGGCGCGCAGCGCCTTGCCGGTGAGCGTGCGGTCGAACAGCACGAACAGCGCGACGATGAGCGCGACCGAGGCGCCGAGAATGATGATGGCCTGCCCGCTGAGCGTGACCGGCCCGAGGCTCAGGCGCTCGTCCCAGAACGGCGGGTTGCGGAAGCCTTCGGCACCAAAGAACACCAGGCCCAGACCGGTGAGCGCGAAGTGCACGCCGACC
>JGI26524J50256_1002888_pt1 | contig 9186 bp, 10 predicted proteins | sample ThiBio_inoc_plan_FD_50256 | JGI IMG/M metagenome (IMG submission 50256) | reverse complement strand
GAGAAGACGGCATACGAGAACGCCGCGGCCGTGATCGCGGTCAGCGACGGGATGCGCCGCGACATCCTGCGCAGCTATCCCTCCCTCGATCCCGCGAAGGTGCGTGTGATCTACAACGGCATCGACGTCGAGGCGTGGCATCCGCGAGAGGATCACGCGCTTCTCGAGCGGTACGGCATCGACCCGAACCGCCCATCCGTCGTGTTCGTCGGCCGCATCACGCGGCAGAAGGGTCTTCCCTACTTCCTCCGAGCCGCCGCCGAGCTTCCTGCCGAGGTGCAGATCGTCCTCTGTGCCGGCGCCCCCGACACGCCGCAGATCATGGCCGAGGTCGAAGGTCTCGTGCGTGACCTCCAGGCGTGCCGGGACGGCGTCGTGTGGATCGACGAGTTCCTGCAGCGCGACCAGCTCTGCGCGATCCTGACGTCGGCCACCACGTTCGTGTGCCCGAGCGTGTACGAGCCGCTCGGCATCGTGAACCTCGAGGCCATGGCGTGCGGCGCCGCCGTGGTGGGCACCGCGACCGGCGGCATCCCCGAGGTCGTCGTCGACGGCGTCACCGGGCGCCTCGTGCCGATCGAACAGGTACAGGACGGCACGGGAACGCCCGTCGATCCCGACCGCTTCGTGGCTGATCTTGCGGCCGTGCTCACCGACGTGGTGTCCGATCCCGAGCGTGCGCGCGCGTACGGTGAAGCCGGCCGCGAGCGCGCCGCCACGGCCTTCAGCTGGCAGGCGATCGCGGACGCCACGGAGGCGCTCTATCGCGAGGTCGCCGAGCGCGCGGACTGAGTGCGCGGACTGCGTGCGCGTCCGGCGCGTACCGCCGGGATGCCCCCGATAGGCTGGGGGCATGCCTCAGGTGCTCGAATTCGTCGATGTCGTCGTCCGCCGCAATGCTCGCAACATCATCGATCGCATCGACTGGCACGTCGCCGACGATGAGCGCTGGGTGGTCCTCGGACCCAACGGTGCCGGCAAGACCACCATCCTGCAGCTCGCGGCGACGCTGATCCACCCGACATCGGGTGAGGTCACGATCCTGGACGAGCGTCTCGGACGCACCGACGTGTTCGATCTGCGGCCGCGCATCGGGTTCGCGTCGTCGGCGATGGCCCGCCGGGTTCCGCCGGAGGAGGCGGTGCTCGACGTCGTCCTGACCGCTGCGTTCTCCGTGCTCGGGCGCTGGAACGAGACCTACGAGACGATCGACGAGCGTCGCGCACGCCGCGTGATGGCCGAGTGGAAGCTAGACCACCTCGCCGAGCGCACCTTCGGGACTCTGTCCGACGGCGAGCAGAAGCGGGTGCAGATCGCCCGCGCCGTGATGACCGATCCGGAGCTGTTGCTGCTCGATGAGCCGACGGCGAGCCTCGACCTCGGCGCGCGCGAAGAGCTTCTCGAGCTGCTCAGCGGCTACGCGCAGGCGCCGACGACGCCGGCTATGGTGATGGTGACCCATCACGTCGAGGAGATCCCCGTCGGATTCACCCACGTCCTGCTCCTTCGCGACGGCGCTGTCGTGGCCGCGGGACCGCTCCAGGAGACGCTCACCGCGGAGAACCTCTCGGCCACCTTCGGCATGCCGATCGCCCTGACCGAGGAGGGCGGGCGCTACGCCGCGCGGGCTACGCACGGCGACTGAGATCCGGATTCTTCCGAGCGGCCTCAGGCTGGTATGATCGACCCTTGGTGCATGCGCGCCCGCGCCCGCATCACAGACTTCCCTCGCCCTGGCAAAATCCAGGGCACCACGTTAGGAACCCCATGAAGACTGACATCCACCCCGAGTACCAGGCGGTCGTGTTCCGCGACCTCGGCTCCGGCGAGACCTTCCTGACCCGTTCGACGGTCACGAGCGACAAGACGATCGAGCTCGACGGTGAGACCTACCCGGTCATCGACGTCGAAATCTCCTCGGCCGACGGCGGCCTCGGGATGGGGCACTGAAGCCTCAGGGAAGTATCAGGGCAGCAGCGGGATGACCTGCCGCAGGTCGACCGGCCCGATCACCATATCGGCCTGAGCGCGCACGGCGGGCTTCGCGTTGAACGCGAGCCCGAGCCCGGCTGCGGCCATCATCTGAAGGTCGTTCGCTCCGTCGCCGATCGCGATGGTGCGCGTCAGCGGGGCGCCCGACGCGGCAGCCCATTCCCGCAGGGCGGATGCCTTGCCCGCGGCATCCACGATCGTTCCGTCGACCTCGCCGGTGAGCGCATCGTCAGCGGCGACGAGCCGGTTGGCCCGCCACATGTCGACGCCGAGGGCGGGCGCGACGGTGTCGAGCACTTCGTGGAAGCCTCCCGACACGACGGCGGTGACGCCGCCGCGCGCGTGGATCGCTTCGATCAGCTCCACGGCGCCGGGCGTCGGCTCGACACGGGCGAGCACGCGGGCGAACGCCGACAGCGGCACACCGCGCAGCGCCTGCACGCGCGAGCGCAGACTCGTCGCGAAGTCGACCTCTCCGCGCATGGCCACCTCGGTCGCGGCGGCGACCTCTGCGCCGCGACCGGCTTCGTCGGCGATGAGCTCGATCACCTCATTGCGCAGCAGCGTGGAGTCGGCATCGAACACGACGAGGAAGCGGGCGTCAGGCACCCGTCCAACCTACCGGCCGCGCCGCTCAGCGCGGGACGCGTGCGTTCTTGCCGACCACCGTGATGCCGCTGTCGGTCACCGTGAACCCGCGCGCGATGTCGAGCGCACGGTCGACGCCCACGGTGGCACCCGGCTCGAGCACGACGTTCTTGTCGAGGATCGCCCGATGCACGCGCGCCCCGGCGCCGACGTCGACGTGGTCGAACAGCACCGAATCGGTGATCGTCGAACCACCCGCCGCGAGGGTCCAGGGGCCGACGACCGACCGCTCCAGATGCGTTCCCGACAGCACCGAGCCCAGCGAGACGATCGAATCGATCGCGTTGCCGATGCGGCCGACGCCGTCGCGGACGAACTTCGCCGGCGGCGAGTTGACCGCCTGCGAGTGGATCGGCCAGTCCATGTTGTACAGGTTGAAGATCGGCAGCGTGGAGATCAGATCCATGTGCGCGTCGAAGAACGAGTCGATCGTGCCCACGTCGCGCCAGTAGTCGCGGTCGCGCACGGTCGATGCGGGCACGTCGTTGCGGATGAAGTCGTAGACGGCGGCCTCGCCGCGTCCGACGAAATAGGGGATGATGTCGCCGCCCATGTCGTGGCTCGAGGTGGGCAGTTCGCCGTCCGTCTCGACGGCTTCGATCAGCGCATCGGTGTCGAAGATGTAATTGCCCATCGAAGCGAGCACTTCGCCGGGGCTGTCCGGTAGCCCCGTCGGGTTCTGCGGCTTCTCGAGGAACTCGCGGATCCGTACGCTGTCGGCCGGGTCGAGGTCGATGACGCCGAACTGGTTCGCCAGTTCGATCGGCTGGCGGATGCCCGCGACCGTCGCCTTGGCGCCGGAGGCGATGTGCGCCTCGAGCATCTGCTCGAAGTCCATGCGGTAGACGTGGTCGGCGCCGATCACGACGACGATGTCGGGCTTCTCATCGTGGATGAGGTTCAGCGACTGCAGGATCGCATCGGCCGAGCCGGAGAACCAGCGCTTGCCGAGTCGCTGTTGCGCAGGGACCGATGCCACGTACGAGTCCAGCAGAGCCGACAGCCGCCAGGTCTGCGAGACGTGGCGGTCGAGACTGTGCGACTTGTACTGCGTCAGAACGACGATCTGGCGCAATCCCGAGTTGATGAGATTGGAGATCGCGAAGTCGATCAGGCGGTATTGTCCGCCGAAGGGCACAGCGGGCTTCGCGCGGTCCTCCGTCAGAGGCATCAGGCGCTTGCCCTCGCCCCCGGCGAGGATGATTCCGAAAACCTTCGGCGCTGCAGGCATGGCACCACACTATGCCCTCCGCGCGGCGTTGTACTAGCGTTCAGGGCATGCGCGTCGACATCGTCACGAAGGAGTATCCGCCGGAGATCTACGGGGGAGCGGGCGTCCATGTGACCGAGCTCGTCAAGGCACTCCGCGAGAGCGTCGACGTCGAGGTGCGCGCCTTCGGCGCCGACCGCGCCGAACCCGCGACGACCTCCTACGACGTGCCGGCGGAACTGGCCACGGCCAACGCCGCCGTGCAGACGCTCGGGGTCGACCTCGAGATCGTCGGCGACGTCGCCGGGGCCGACGTCGTGCACTCGCACACCTGGTACGCGAACTTCGCCGGGCACCTGGCATCCCTGCTGCACGGCATCCCGCACGTCATCACGGCCCACTCGCTCGAGCCGCTGCGGCCGTGGAAGGCCGAGCAGCTCGGCGGTGGGTACGCCGTGTCGAGCTACATCGAGAAGACGGCGTACGAGCACGCGGCGGCGGTCGTCGCGGTCAGCGACGGCATGCGCCGCGACATCCTGCGCAGCTACCCCGACCTCGATCCCGCGAAGGTGCGGGTCATCTACAACGGCATCGACGTCGAGGCGTGGCAGCCGCGCAGCGACGACGCGCTGCTGGAGCGATTCGGCATCGACGCGCACCGCCCGTCCGTCGTCTTCGTCGGGCGCATCACGCGGCAGAAGGGGCTGCCGTACTTCCTGCGCGCGGCGGCGCTTCTGCCTGCCGATGTGCAGATCGTGCTGTGCGCGGGGGCTCCCGACACGCCGCAGATCATGGCTGAGGTCGAGGGACTTGTGCGCGATCTGCAGACCACGCGCGACGGCGTCGTGTGGATCGACGAGTTCCTGCAGCGCGACGAGCTGTGCGCGATCCTGACGTCGGCGACGACGTTCGTGTGCCCGAGCGTGTACGAGCCGCTCGGCATCGTGAACCTCGAGGCCATGGCATGCGGCGCCGCCGTCGTCGGCACGGCGACGGGAGGCATCCCCGAAGTCGTCGTCGACGGTGTCACGGGCCGGCTCGTTCCGATCGAGCAGGTGCAGGACGGCACGGGCACCCCGACCGATCCCGACCGATTCGTCGCCGACCTGGCAGCCACCCTCACCGAGGTCGTGTCCGATCCCGAGCGTGCCAAGGCCTATGGTCAGGCGGGGCGCGAGCGGGCCGCGACGGCGTTCAGCTGGCAGGCGATCGCCGACGCCACGGAGGCTCTCTACCGCGAGGTCACCGCCGACGCCCGATAGGCTGGAGCACATGCCCCAGGTGCTCGAACTCGCCGATGTCGTCGTCCGCCGCAACGCCCGCAACATCGTCGATCGGGTGACCTGGAGCGTCGATGACGATCAGCGCTGGGTGGTCCTCGGGCCCAACGGTGCCGGAAAGACGACGATCCTGCAGTTGGCGGCGACCCTCGTGCATCCGTCCGAAGGCACCGTGACGGTGCTCGACGAACGTCTCGGTCGCACCGATGTCTTCGACCTGCGCCCGCGCATCGGATTCGCCTCGTCGGCGATGGCGCGGCGCGTGCCGCAGGACGAGACGGTGCTCGACGTCGTGCTCACCGCGGCGTTCTCGGTGCTCGGGCGCTGGAACGAGGAGTACGAGCAGATCGACGAGCGTCGCGCGCGCCGAGTGCTGTCGGAATGGAAGCTCGACCACCTCGCCGAGCGCACGTTCGGCACGCTGTCGGACGGCGAGCAGAAGCGGGTGCAGATCGCGCGCGCGGTGATGACCGACCCCGAGGTGCTGCTGCTCGATGAGCCGACGGCGAGTCTCGACCTCGGCGCACGCGAAGAGCTACTCGGCCTGCTCAGCGGATACGCCCAGGCGCCGACGACGCCGGCGATGATCATGGTGACGCACCACGTCGAGGAGATCCCGGTCGGGTTCACCCACGTGCTGCTGCTGCGGGAGGGCGGGATCGTGGCATCCGGCCCGATCGATGAGACCCTGACGGCGCAGAATCTGTCGGACACGTTCGGGATGCCGATCGCCTTGAGCACCGAGGACGGCCGGTTCGCGGCGCGGGCCACCGCCTGATAGAATCGCTCTTTGGTGCATTCTCCCTATGGGATGCGCCGCAGACTTCCCTCGCACTGGCAAAATCCAGCGCATCACGTAAGGAATCCCATGAAGACTGACATCCACCCCGAGTACAAGGCGGTTGTGTTCCGCGACCTCGGTTCCGGCGACACGTTCCTGACCCGTTCGACGGTCACGAGCGACAAGACGATCGAGCTGGACGGTGAGACCTACCCGGTCATCGACGTCGAGATCTCGTCCGCTTCGCACCCGTTCTACACGGGCAAGCAGCGCATCATGGACTCGGCCGGTCGCGTCGAGAAGTTCAACCAGCGCTTCAAGAACTTCGGCGGCTCGTCCAAGTAAGCTTCCGCACCTCGAAAGCCCCGCTTCGGCGGGGCTTTCGTCGTCTGTGGGGTACCTCAGCGAATGGGCCAGCTGCCGTCGATGCGGTCTTCGGGGTCGAGGCGACCGATGCGGATGAAGTAGTCGGTGAGGCTGTCGGCCTGTGTCCGCGCCCAGCCGATCTGCTGTGCGTGCAACTCGGCGACGGGGCCGTTGAGCTCGTAGCGGCGTGCGAGCGCTTGCGCGACGCGGCCCGCGGCGACGGCATCCGCCATCGCGTCGTGGGCACCCTCGAGCGTGACGGCGTAGTGCGCCGCGACGACCTCGAGCGTGCGCTTGCCCTTGCGGAAGCGGTCGTGCGCCTTGTCGAGCACGAGCGGGTCGATCACCGGCGACGGATCGGTGATCGGCGGGATGCCGTGGCGCAGAGCCTCGTACTTGAGCAGCGAGAAGTCGTACGGTGCGTTGTAGGCGACCACGGGGATGCCGGCATCGAAGAGTTCCTGAAGGGCTGCGACGACTTCACCGACCACGTGCGCGGCGGGGCGGCCATGCTCACGTGCATGTGCCGTCGTGATGCCGTGCACGGCCGTCGCGCCCTCGGGAATCTCGACGCCGGGGTCGGCGAGCCAGCCGCGCGACTGCAGCACGGCACCGCCGGGCCCGAGCAGCCCGACGTGCGCCGTGACGACGCGATCGCGCTCGACGTCGACGCCCGTCGTCTCGAGGTCGAACACGCCGACGGCATCCGCCCATGTCGCGGTGGCGACCGGCGCCGCAGCGGCAGCAGACACCTCCGCCTCGGCGGGCTCGGGGTCGTCCTCCCACAGCGGGAGCGGCTGCCAGTTATCCATGCCTTCGACCGTACGGGGAGCCTCCGACAGTCCCGCGGCGCCACGCTGGCTCACAGCGGCAGACTCGTAGACTCGACGGGTGCCTGTGACCTCCCCGTACGCCGCCCGACTCGCCGCGATGCCGGTGGAACGTCACGAGGTCGAGTTGCCCGGCGGGACGACTGCGTACTGGGTCTACGGCGAGCCGGATGCCCCGGTGACCCTCGTCGCGGTCCATGGCTACCGCGGCGAGCACCACGGGCTCGAGCCTGTCGTCGCGTACCTCGACGGCATCCGCGTCATCTCACCCGACCTTCCCGGTTTCGGTGAGACGCCGCCGCTGCGGGCGGCGGGCGCCGCAGAAGCCGACGGCGCGTACGCCGCACACACGATCGAGGCCTACGCCGACTGGCTCACCGGCTTCGTCACCGCGGTCGCGCCCGGGGCGGTGATCCTGGGGCACTCGTTCGGCTCGATCGTCGTGTCGGCTGCCGTCGCGCGCGGGCTACAGACGCCGCGCGTGGTCCTCGTCAACCCGATTGGCGCGCCGGCGCTCGAGGGGCCGCGGGGCATCCTGACGCGACTTGCCGTCTTCTACTACTGGGCAGGGGCGAAGCTGCCTCGGCGCATCGGCGACGGGCTGCTGCGCAACCGCGTCATCGTGCGCGTCATGAGCATTGCGATGGCCAAGACGAAGGACAAGCAGCTGCTCGCCTTCATCCACGATCAGCACGACACCTACTTCTCGCGGTTCGCCGACCGCGACATCCTGCACGAGGGCTTCGTGACGTCGGTCTCCAACGACGTGCGCCGGTTCGCTCCTGAGATCGCCCAGCCGGTGCTGCTGATCGCCGCCGACAAGGACGACATCACCCCGATCGAAGCCGAGCGGCACCTGCAGACGCTGTTCCCGCACGCCGAACTGGTCGAGATCGCCGGCGTCGGGCACCTCATCCACTACGAGAAGCCGCGCGAAGCGGCCTCCGCCATCACACGCTTTCTTCGGCCTTCCGTCGACGGTACGCGATGACGTTCATGCGGTTGCCGCAGTTGCCGGTGTCGCAGTAGCGCTTCGAGCCGTTCTTCGAGAAGTCGACGTAGACGGCGTCGCAGTCGTCCGCGGCACAGATGCGTACGCGGTCCCACTGGTCTGAGCGGATGATGTCGACGAAGGCCATCGCGGCCTCGACGAGCATGCGGACCGAAAGCGCGGCATCCGGCTCGGTCGCGTGGATGTGCCAGTCGAAGGTGTCGTGGATGACGAGCTGGGGGAGGGCCCGCCCGTCGCGCAGCATCGCGTTGACAAGCGGTACCGCGCCGTCGCGATCGACGTTCCACAACTCGCGCAGGCGCGGCCGATTAGCCCGCACCGCAGCGAGTTCTTCGTCGTCGCGGTGGAAGGTGCCGGTGTAGGCGTACTCGTCGAGATAGGCGTCGAAATCGGCCTGCGTGACGAGACGGTCAGCGGCGTCGGGGCCCGTGACGGGGAGGGTGTTCACGAGGGCCGCGGCGGCCCGCAACGACATCTCCGTGTCATGGATGAAGACCACATTGACTCCTGACGTTTCGGGGCGCTACTGTCACCAGTGTAAACAACGGTCGCTCATGACAGCTCGCTGTCCCGTTTCCCGCGAAGGACCGCCGGTGACGCACACCGCTCCGCTTCAGATCGTCGCCCCCGCAGCACTCGCGCCCGCTGCGGCGGCACCCGCTGCGCCCGCGGGCGCTGCGCCCCGCCATCGCACGGCCGGCATCGTCATGGCGGTGTTCTCGGCACTCGCGTTCTCGTCGAGTGGGCCGCTGGTCAAACCGCTGCTCGAGGCCGGCTGGTCGCTGTCGGCGGCCCTCATCATCCGGATGGGGCTCGCCGGTCTCATCCTTTCGCCCGCGTTGGTGGCAGCCATCCGTCGCGAGCACTCCTTCCTGCGCCGGCACTGGCGGTCGCTCGTGGCGTTCGGGCTCATTCCGGTGGCCGGATGCCAGCTGCTGTTCTTCTCGGCGATGCAGCGGATGCCCGTGGCCGTGGCCCTGCTCATCCAGTACCTCGCGCCTGTGCTGCTCGTCGGGTTCGTGTGGCTGCGCACGCGCCGCGCGCCGTCGCGGCTCGTGATCGTCGGC
>JGI26524J50256_1002874_pt1 | contig 9213 bp, 9 predicted proteins | sample ThiBio_inoc_plan_FD_50256 | JGI IMG/M metagenome (IMG submission 50256) | reverse complement strand
ACTGGGCGAACTCGTCCTCGATCGCAAGAGCCTCCTTCTCCAAGCCCCCGAACAGCGGCGACGCACGATACTCACCCACATGACGAACGAGCCGTTCCCACCCCTGGGAAACAACTCCTGACGCAGGCAGCGCCTTCGCCAGACCCTCCGCGAAGGCCTCCACCGCACCGATGTACCCGACGACGGCTCGCAGATGCCACAGCTCTGGCTCGAACCGGGAATGCGCCTTCGCGGACGCCTCATCACGCCGCATACAGGTCTGCGCCTCCTCGAGGAAGACCTCGACGACCTGACGCACCCGAGCATCTTCCAACCCGCGGAACACCGCCTGCCGATACTCCACATCCGCCGCGGACTTCAACAGCACGCCGAACGCTGACACAGCACGCGGCGCATCATCGCCCAGCCGTGCGAAGACCTGATCCAACGCGAGATCATGCAACGTCCCATCAGATTGCTGCACCCCGCCGCCATCCCCACGCGACAAGATGCTCTCGAACCCCGCAACAGTTTCAGCGCGCACCTGTGACTCCCTTGCATCACAGGTGCTATCAGCCAATAGGCGGTTCGAGCATCATGCTCCGGCGAGCCCCATCACCGTCACACAACACTCCCACCTCACGTCACCGCCGACAAGGGGACATCGACATCCTCACCCAGATCTCCGCCCTCACCAGCGCCCTACAAAGCGTCGCTGTCGGACTCCTCGAAGACCACCTCCGGCACTGCGTCACCGACGCCGTACGAAACGACGGAGACATCGAAGGCAAGATCCGCGAAGCATCACAAGCCATCGCGCGACTCGTGCGTTGACGCCCCCTCCAGTGGGCTGTTGCCCATCGCTACCTCAACCGCTGGGCTGCGCGCCCCCGCCAGATTGATCACCACCGTGGCGAGTTTCAGCTCCGTAGCTCTGGATAGTTCGACCAGGTGCCGCCGGTATTCCTCTTGCGTCGGTCGGCCGTGTGGCCGCCGATGCCGATGACGTCAGCGATGACGGCGGAGGGCATTCGCATCGACAGGAGGTTCATCCGGGTCTCACGCGACACCCGTGAGCGGATCCCAAGCTCAGCGAGGCGAAGCCGGATGTAGGCAGCCGTCATGTGCGTGCCCGGAGATAACCCCTCGAACAGCCAGCCTGATGTCCCTGCGGCATACCCTCTTCGGGGTTCCGCCGAGAGTTGCCGACGAACGAGATCGCCGACCCTGTCATCGAGCACGACGGGAGTGACACCGAACTGAACGGTCACCTGTTCTGGTGTGACGTTGATCTGATCGCGCGTCAGGCTGACGGCGCGACCGAGTAATTGGGCGTAGAGGAGCACGAACAGCCCGGCGACGCGCACTTCCAGCTCTACGCTCTCGTCCGCGAGGAGAAGATCAGTGGCGCGCCACAGTTCCTCTTCGGTCATCGTCGACATCGTGTTTCGCGCAGCACGGTCATGAGTGGCCAGGTCGCCAGCGAGCCGGGATTTCGTCGCCCACCGGACGAAGTGATCCACCGGTTCCCGGGTCTTGATGCGGGCGGTGTAATGGTCAAGTGTGCGCTGGTCGAGGTCTCCGAGGAGCGTGCCTCTGGCATCTATCCAGGCCAAGAACCGCACGACAGCGGCGAGATGGCCGCGCTGGCCGATGAAGGCCTCCATGGATAGATCTCGTTCGCGATCTCGGTAGCGTCGATGCAGTTTGGGCAGGATGTCCCACCGGTAGAAGCGACGGAGCTTGTTCCCAGACGTGGGCTCGAGGGTGCCCGCCAACGCGGCGACGTGCAATGTGAGTTCGTGCTGCAGCACGTGAATCTGCGGGAGCACGCCGGCTTCGATGAGCAGTCGTCGGAAGTAGCGAGTCGCAGCCCCCTGGGTTAGTAGATCAAGAGCCGAGTGGTCAACATCGAGTGCGCCGGTAGCCATGCCCTTCAGCGTCGATGCGACGTGTGGACGGCGCAGCCAGCTGACCACCGAGCGGGGGTCCATCGGAGCATCCGCGAGGTGCGCACGAAGTCGAGTCAACTCCACAGATGCCGACTCATCGGCACCGATGAGGTCATCGATCCGCACCTGCAAGCGGCACCGTCCGCAGTGGGTCCCGGTCAGGAACTCCTCGCTGCCGCACGTGCGGCACGCGAACCTCGGCGGGTGGCCGGCGCAGGTCGCGCACGTGATCGCACCCTCCTCGGCGATGAAGGCGAGCACCCGGACGTTCCCGCACAGCGGGCATTCGGCAGGGTTTCGTCGGAGGTCGCTGTAACAGACGTTGCAGATCCTCCCGCCGAGCAGAGAGTACAGTCCCGCGGCTGAGCGCCCGCAACGGTCGCAGGTCCGTGTGGTTGCTGCTGCTGTCATCGATCGGGATCGACAGGACGATGAAGCCGTGCCCGCACAGGTCGCAGATCCCCAATCGCGGAGTCACGCCCGCGTGCAGTACCAGTCCTTCTCGCCACCGCCGATTGCGCCGTCACCGTGATCAGATCGTTCGGCTGGCATCCAAAGATGCGGCACAGCGCCGCCAGCACTTCGACATTCAACCTCTCCGGAGTGCGGGTGACCAGCCGATACACCTGCTCGCGGGACAGATCGACACCCTGTTCACGCAAAGGCGTGAGCAGCTCGGTCGTCTGGAACATCCCAACTTCCGCCATCACGGCGCGCAGGTGCCAGTCGATGTGCCCCTTGGACTCAGTTGTCATTGCGGTTCTTCGTGTTCCTCTTCAGTGCGTCAGCGAGCACTCGGTTCTTGTAATCGTCGCCGACGGATGTGTAGATCGCGGTGGTCGAGGCGAATGCGTGCCCCACCTGGTCCTGAACGAACTTCTCGCTGTAGCCCCACTCAATGAGGTTCGTCACGTACGTGTGCCGCAGCGAATGCAGAGTCAACTCCTCCGGAAGCCCAACCTCGTCGCGCAGCTCGGCGAATCGATCGTTCAGATAGCGAGGGCTGACCCTCGTCCGGCGCTCCGTCGGCCAGAGGATACCCGTCTCCCAATCGCCAGTCATTCGGGGCCACCCCTGGTCCACCCAATGAGTGAGGCCGTCAACAATCCAGTCAAACTCGGGAACTGTCAGGACGGTACGTCGCTTGGGCCCGGTACCTCGCGTGCCTTTCCCGTGCCGGACGTATACAGCGCCGAAACTGCCGAACTGCGTAGCTACCGGGTTCGATCGCAGGTCAGCGATGTCGAGTCCGACGCACTCTGAGCGCCGAAGCCCAAAGGCATAGATGGTCTTGAACATCTGGGCATTTCGGAGCGCAGCAAGTGCCCCTTTCCTCTTGGTGTGAACGATGGTCTCGACCCGAGCGTCTGCAGCGTCGAAGAATTGTTCCAGCTCGTCGAATGTGAGAGCGCGCCGCCCCGGCGATCCTTCGTACTCCAGCAGGTGGGTGATTGTGTTCCAGTCGTGGCAGATCTGCTGCGGCGCAGACCCAAAACGGGTCAGGCATTCCGTCTGCCAGCCATACCGCTGGTCGGTGAGGAACTCGCAGAAGAGACGGACATCCGTCTGATAGCCCCGAAGAGTCGACCTCGATAACAGCTTCGCTCCAGACCGCCCACGGGTTGAGTAGTCCTCGAGGTCCTGAGGCTGCCACTGCCATGGGTATGTCGCGCAGTACTCGGTGAAGTGTTCGATGAACCGGCGGCGTCGATCGATGGTTCGCGCCAACAACCCACGACTCGCCTGCTGATCCGACCATCCATCCAGCATCGACTCAAAGACGTACTTCGCCTCATCGAGCGCGACAACGTTTCCCGTCAACCGCAGCGAAGACCGACCAACATCATTTGGACCAGAGCTCACTCCTCCATGTTGCAGCAGATGCATCATTGTTGCAACTATCCGACTCGACCAGGCGCTGTCGGGATGCGCTTGACGCCCTTCCGCGAGAGCCCCAAGCCGGTCGCGGGCGCAGGGAGCCAGCCTCTCGCCTTGATGACGCCAGAAAGGCGAGCTCATCGAGGTCCACCGGGCCTCTGAGGCTCACCGAACAAGAAATCTCAGGGCCGCAACCTCTGTTCAGAAATACCCGATCAATGCGGAAATTGGTGAACAAGGATGCATCTGATGCCGATACTTCTCGCTTCGCCGTGCAAGGCGAGACAGCCGCACAAGCCCAACCCGACGTCCAAGCCTGGCTTCGACGCATCGGACTCTGAACAACCCACCGGAGAGAACCACCATGACCGACCACGCCCTCACCGTCCTCATCGTCGGAGCAACAGGAAGCATCGGGCAGCACGTCGTCGAACAAGCCGTCGAGGCCGGACATCACACCCGAGCGCTCGTCCGCAACAACAGCAAGGCCCGCGGGATCGCTTCCGGAGCCGAGACAGTCATCGGTGACCTCACGGACGCCAGCACGCTTGCAGAGGCCGTTGACGGTATCGACGCCGTTGTCTTCACACACGGCAGTAGCAACGAGCCGGAGGCCGTCAACTACGGGGCTGTGCGCAATGTGCTTCGCGCTCTGAATGGCCGACCCGTCCGGATCGCGCTGATGACAACGATCGGAGTCACCGCACACTACGAGACATCCGAATGGAAGCGACGCGGCGAACGCCTCGTGCGCGCCAGCGGCAACACGTACACGATCGTTCGCCCCGGCTGGTTCGACTACAACGCACCCGATCAGCTGAAAATCACCATGCGTCAGGGCGACACCCACCTCACCGGCACCCCCGCAGACGGCGTGATCGCCCGCAGGCAGATCGCCCGCGTACTGCTCGACAGCCTCACCAACCCTCAGGCCGACCGCCGAACCCTGGAACTGGTCGCCGAACGCGGCCCCGAACAGGCCGACCTCGGACCGGTATTCGGCGCCCTGGAACCCGACGCAACCGGGTCCCTCGACGGCGCCAAGGACACCGACAACCTGCCGGCGTCCGAAGAACCCCAGCGCGTCGTCGACGACCTCAACACCGTCCGCGGCGACGCCTGATCACCGATTGAAGAGGAGATGCACATGAACACCCGCACTCTCGGCCGCAACGGCTTGGAAGTATCGGCCATCGGCTTCGGATGCATGGGCCTCAGCCACGGCTATGGCCACAACCTCGACGATGCGCACGGCATCGACGTGATCCGGCGCGCTGTCGACCTCGGAGTGACCTTCTTCGACACCGTCCAGGTCTACGGCCCTTTCACCAACGAAGAACTCGTCGGCAAAGCACTCGCCCCCGTCCGGGCCGATGTCGTGATCGCCACCAAGTTCGGCTTCGACTTCGACGGAACCAGCGAAACCGGGCTCAACAGCACCCCGGACTACATGCGGCAGACCGTGGATGCATCGCTCCAGCGTCTCGGCGTCGAGAAGATCGACCTGCTGTACCAGCACCGTGTCGATCCGGCCGTGCCGATCGAAGACGTCGCCGGGACAGTGAAAGAGCTGATCGACGTCGGCAAAGTCGCACACTTCGGATTGTCCGAAGCCGGTGCCGACACGATCCGCCGCGCCCACGCCGTCCAGCCCGTCACGGCTCTGCAGAGCGAGTACTCACTGTGGTGGAGGGAACCCGAAGACGTGATCCTCCCCACCCTGCTCGAACTCGGCATCGGACTGGTCCCCTTCAGCCCCCTGGGCAAAGGTCTCCTCACCGGCACCCTCGACAACTCGACATCGTTCGGTGAGGGTGATGTCCGCGCCAGTCTGCCGCGTTACAGCGCCGAAGGCCGCGACGCGGGCCAACAGCTCGTCGACCTGCTCGCCGAGATTGCAACGCGAAAGAACGCGACATCTGCCCAGATCGCCCTCGCGTGGCTCCTCGCACAGAACACCTCGATCGTGCCGATCCCCGGCACGACAAAGGTTCACCGCCTGGAGGAGAACGTCGGCGCATCCTCCGTCGCCCTCAACGATGACGAACTCGCGCAGCTGACGACCGCGTCGAGCCTCGTTGACACCTCGCTCGCGCGGTACCCCGAGAGCATGCAGAAGTGGATCGATCGCTGAGATGTTATAGGCCTGCCGATAACGATCGTTTTTGACGGGCTTCCGCGCCCAGAGCAAGGCGCATGGGGTGTGGAGTTGACCAGTGAGTGGCGGGTGTTTGTGATCGTTCTGTGTCGTTAGTTGCCGATGACGAGGATGCTTGCGGCGGCTTCTATGACGTCGTCTGTGATTGTTTCGAGGTCGTTGATTTTGAGGACGCGGTTGATCTGTGGGAAGAGGCGTTCCAGCAGCCGGAAGTTGCCCCGGGTGATGCGTTCGATCGCTGCGATGGCTTGAGCGTCGGTGAAGTCGTCTGGGTCAAGGTTTCGGCCGAGGTGTTTCCAGTGTCTTTGGAGGACGAAGAGTAGTTCGTCGCGTCCGAGAGCTCGGTAGTGGTGGGAGAATGACTCGCCCCGGCGTGTCTGGAGAGTGTTTTGCTGGTGTCAGCCGGCTTGTTCGACCGGTTCGTTGCGAGCGTAGTCGAGTTGTTCGACCTCGAGGGGCGTGAGGTCGTCGATGGAGCCGTGGGTGCGTTCGGTGTTGAACCACAGCACCCAGGAGGCAGTGGCGGCCTCGACTTGGTCGACGTCGCGCCAGGGCCCTTCGTGGTGGATCAGCTCGGACTTGTACAGGCCGATCTGCGACTCCGCGAGGGAGTTGTCGTACGCGTCGCCGACGGACCCGACGGACGGGTCGATGCCTTCGTCGATGAGCCGGTCGGTGAACGCGATCGACGTGTAGACGCTGCCCGCATCCGTGTGGTGCGTCAGTCCGGTGAACGCGGTGACGCCTTCACGTCGGCGCGCCCATAGCGCCATGTCGAGACAGTCCAGCACCAGCGGCGTCGTCATGCTCGTCGCGGCCCGCCATCCCAGGATGCGTCGGGAGTGCGCGTCGAACACGAACGCGACGTACACCCATCCGGACCACGTCCACACGTACGTGAAGTCCGCGACCCACAGCTGGTTCGTGCGCAGCCGTGCGAAGTGGCGGTCAACGAGGTCGGCAGGTCTGGTCTGCCTCGGCTCCGTATCGACCGGACGCTTGCGTCTGCCGCGAACCACGCCAGCGATCCCCAACTCCCGCATGAGACGTTCGACCGTGCAGCGGGCGATGTCGTGCCCGTTGCGGCGCAACCGAAGCCACAGCTTGCGCGCGCCGAGGACCTTGCGTTGCTCCTGCCACGTGGCCAGGATGATCGGCTTCCACCGCTCATCCGACACCGCCCGAGGCGACTGGCCGCGCCCTCTGGCGTCGTAGTACGTCGATGGGGCGATCTTCACGCCATGCTGGGTCAGCACCGTGCAGATCGACTCGACACCCCATCGCAGCCCGCCGTCGGCGCGCTCCCTGTGCTCGTCGATGAAGACGACTATCTCTTGTGTGGCCGGTCGAGTTCGGCGATGCTCCTATGTCAAGCCGCGGTGGCGAGAATGCTCTTCAGAGTCGTGTTCAGGGTGATCCGAGTGCGGTGGTCGCTCGTGGCTCGGGCTGCTTCGTCCTGACGGAGAGCGGTGAACACGCGGTCCGAGATCCGGCGCCGCAGCAGTCGGAGGGCCTCGACTCGAGTCTTGCCGGCACCGACCTGCTTCGCGAAGTAGACAGCACCCTCGCCACCGAGGCGTTGCTGGGTCACCGCAGCCATATGGAGGGACGTGTTGATGCGTCGATTGCCGCCGCGCGAGAGCCGCACCTTCACGTTGTTGCCCGACCAGACCGGGATGGGCGCCGTGCCGTTGAACCGCGCGAACGCGTCCCTGCTCCTGAAACGGCTGACGCCGGCGGTCTCGCCGACGATCGCAGCTGCCCCAAGTACGCCCATGCCTGGGACGGCGAGGAGTGTCGGGTACTCGGCTCTCACGATTGCGGTGAGCTGTCGTTCAATAGCCGCGATCCGCTGGGTGAGAGTGATGATGTCGGCGAGCAGGTCGCGAGCGATCTCGGCGACCGCACCGTCGATTCCGGCGATCGCGTCGGTGATCTGGTCGAAGACGGTCGCCCGTCGAATTCCTCGTGATGGGACCTCGAGGTCTGGCACGAGTTCGTGCAGGAACCAGCGCAGTTTTGCCTGCAATCCGGTGCGATGCTCGACGAGTCTCTTGCGGTGATCGGAGAAGAGCTTCAGGTCGCGATCCGGTCCGGCGAGGTGAGCGGTCGGGAGATTGTCTTCGCGCAACGCGACGCGCGCGACGGCCTCCGCGTCGATCGGATCGGACTTTCCTGGTTCTCGGGATGACCTCCGCATACCGGCCATCAACCGGGTATGCACCCGCAGCACCTGATGGCCGGCGAGCAACAGGCTCGCCTCCAGAGCGCGGGTGAGGTGACGGCAGTCCTCGACCGCGACCTTCACCATGCCGAACTCGTCGAGCCACTCGAGGATTCGGATGTGACCCGCCTTCCGAGCAGGGACCGTAAGCGCGGCGATTCGCTTGCCGACCTCGTCGATCGCGACGAGCGTGTAACTGTCCTTGTGAGCGTCGATACCAACCGTGATCATGCCGACTCCTTTGTCGTTCCACCAATGACGACCCGACGCTCGGCGGCCGATGGGCACGCCTCAATCGAGCACGACGGCAGTCGCGCAGGCTCCCTATCAGGCCACATCGGTCACCGAGCGTCGGCGTCGACGGGGCGGCACATCGCGGAATAGCCACCATCCAAGATGGAGCAGCGAAGAAAAGAGCCAACCCCGCCGACCGCTCTATCGTGACATTGACGCGAAGAAAGCTGATGCTGCCTTCAAGATCTCGTTCGCACGACGAAGCTCGGCGTTCTCACGCTTGAGGCGCTTGATCTCCACCGCTGCGTCGGTCGTGACGCCAGGCCGGTCGCCGGCATCGACTTGCTGGCGGCGAATCCAGGTGCGGATCGTCTCGGGCGATCCCACACCGAGCATCTGCGCCACCGCGCTCATCGCCTGATACTCGCTCGGATAGTCGGATCGCACCTCGGCGACCATACGGACAGCGCGCTCACGAAGCTCGCGCGGGTACTTACTGGGACGTCCCATGAGACAGATCCTTCCAAGGAATCCTGTCTCCGGACACGCCGGGGCGAGTCAATGGTCGCGCGTCGATGGATGAATCCATGGTCACGGGCGAATCCCGTACGGTCACTCGCGGCACGGGCGACACGGTCACGGCGGGCACTGTCGCCACCGATTCCGGGTTGCGTGTCGAGATCACCGCGACCGGTGACGACACCACCCTCGCGGGCATTCAGCGGCTGGTGACCGAAGCGCAGAGCTCGTCCTCTCGCGCCCAGCGTCTCGCCGACACCGCCGCGGGG
>JGI26524J50256_1002866_pt1 | contig 9264 bp, 9 predicted proteins | sample ThiBio_inoc_plan_FD_50256 | JGI IMG/M metagenome (IMG submission 50256) | reverse complement strand
TGGGCTACCTGTACGCGCGCACGCCCGACCACATGACCGAGGCCAAGGACTTCCTGCTGGCCAACATGTATGAAGAAGAAATCGGCGGCGACCGCCACACCGACCTGCTGATCCGCTTCGGCGAGGCCTGCGGCACCACGCGCGAGCGCATCGTCGACGCCGACAACATGAGCCCCACCACGCGCGCCCTGCAAAGCTGGTGCTACGCCGTGGCCATGCGCGAAGACCCCGTGGTCGCCGTGGCCGGCCTGGTGGTGGGCCTGGAGTCGCAGGTGCCGTCCATTTACCGCAAGCAGACGCCCACGCTGCGCGAGAAGTACGGCTTCACCGACGAGGAAGTCGAGTTCTTCGACCTGCACATCGTGTCCGACGAGATCCACGGCGAGCGCGGCTACCAGATCGTGCTGGAGCACGCCAACACGCCCGAGCTGCAGAAGCGCTGCCTGCGCATCTGCGAGATCGGCGCCGAGATGCGCCTGCTCTACACCACCGCGCTCTACAACGACTACGTGGCCCCGGCCCAGCAGAAGCCGGTGCTGGCCAAGGCCGCCTGAGCCCCCGCGGCGGGCCGCGGCGCGGCCCGCCCCACCCGGCCCCTCCTTCCGATATGAACCACCACCGGCTGACCCTGGACGAGGTCGAGCTCCTGGTCGGCAGCGCCGGCCAGGGCGAGACCCTGGTTTTCGTGCACGGCTCCTGGGACGACCACAGCGCCTGGGACGCCGTGGCCGCGCTGCTGTCGCCGCGCTGGCGCGTCGTGGCCTACGACCGCCGTGGCCATGGCGGCAGCACCGAACCCGGTGGACAGGGACACATCAGCCAGGACGTGGCCGACCTGCACGGCGTGATCGAGGCCATCGGCCAGGGCCCCGTGCACCTGGTCGGCCATTCCTACGGCGCCTGCGTGGCGCTGCTGTACGCCGCGCGGCACCCCGAGCGGCTGCGCAGCCTGTGCCTGCACGAGCCGCCGCTGTTCGGCGTGCTGGGCGAATCGCCCGCGCACGCGCCGCTGGCGCAAGCCACCAAGGTGGCCATGGCGCGCGCGGCGGCGCTCATCGACAACGGCGAGGCCGCGCTCGGCGCGCGGGTCTTCGCGGAACAGGTCGCGCTCACCGGCCAGCCCTGGGAAGAGGTCATGGACGCGCGCATGCGCGCCACCTGGGTGGCCAACGCCGCCACCTGGCTCGACCAGTCGCGCGACCCCGAGCGGCTGGCGCTGTCTCCCGAACTGCTGGCCCACAGCCCGCTGCCCGTGCTGCTCACGCAGGGCGACCGCAGCCCCGAGGCCTTCGGCCCCGGCGTGGACCGCCTGGCCGCCGCCACCCCCCATGCCACGCGCCGCACCCTGGCGGGCGCGGGCCATTTCCCCCAGCTGACGCACCCGCAGGCCTTCGCGCACTGCCTGGGCGATTTCCTGACACCGCTTTCCTCCTCCACCGGAACACCCGCACCATGAGCACGACAGCCGAAGCCTTCCTCACCGAAATCAGCGCCCCGGGCCGGCCGGTCGAGGAGTTCCTGAACTACATCGACGGCCAATGGGTCAAGTGCCGCAGCGCGCGCACCTTCGACAACAGCAACCCGGCCCACACCGACGAGCTGATCGGCCGCTTCCAGGCCTCCACCGCGCTGGACGCGGAGGACGCGGTCAACGCCGCCACCGCCGCCTTCGAGGACTGGCGCAAGACCGCGCCGAGCCAGCGCGCCAAGATCCTGAACAAGGCCGCCGACTACCTGGAGGCCAACGCCCAGCGCTTCGGCGAGGAGCTCAGCCGCGAGGAAGGCAAGTCGGTCGCACTCGGCAAGGACGAATTCCTGCGCGCGGCCCAGACCTTCCGCTTCTACGCCATCGAGGGCCAGACCTTCGGCGGCGAGACCTACCCGCAGGACGACGCCAACATGATGGTCTACAGCCAGCGCGAGCCGCTGGGCGTGGTCTCCGTCATCTCGCCCTGGAACTTCCCGGCCTCCATCCCGGCGCGCAAGATCGCGCCCGCGCTGATCACCGGCAACACCATCGTCTTCAAGCCCTCGTCGGACGCGCCGCTGAGCGGCCTGCGCCTGGTCGAGGCCNTGGTCGAGGCCGGCATCCCCAAGGGCGTCATCAACTACATCACCGGNCGCGCCGGCGACGTGGGCCCCATCATCACCACCTCGAAATCGATCCGCGCGATCTCCTTCACCGGCTCCACGCAGGCCGGCATGCACATCCACCGCACCGTGCACCTGACCACGCGGCTGCAGATGGAGCTGGGCGGCAAGAACCCGCTGATCGTGATGGAAGACGCCGACCTGGACCAGGCCGTGGAACTCGCCATCAAAGGCGGCTTCTCGCTCACCGGCCAGGCCTGCACCGGCACCAGCCGCGTGATCGTGATGAAGGCCGTGAAAGAGGCCTTCACCAAGAAGCTGGTCGAGCGCGTGAAGACGCTCAAGATCGGCCCCGGCCACCAGCCCGGCATGGACCTGGGCCCGCTGGCCACGGCCAAGCAACTCGAGACCGTGCTGCACTACCTGGACATCGGCCGCCAGGAGGCGCGGCTGCTGTGCGGCGGCGAGCGCCTCAGCGGCGCGCCCTACGACAAGGGCTACTACGTGACGCCGGCCGTGTTCGACAAGGTCACGCAGTCCATGCGCATCGCGCGCGAAGAAATCTTCGGCCCGGTGATCGCCGTGCTCGAGGCCGACAGCTTCGCCAGCGCCATGGCCATGGCCAACGACAGCGAGTACGGCCTGTCGGCCGCCATCGCCACGCGCAACCCGCGCTACATGCACGACTTCGCCAACAACATCCAGTCGGGCACGGTGAAGATCAACCGCACCACCACCGGCAACCTGGTGAACGCGCCCTTCGGCGGCATGAAGAACTCCAGCACCTCCACCTTCCGCGAGTCCGGCCGCGTGGGCCTGGAATTCTTCACGCAGACCAAGGTCGTCTACCGCGGCCTCTGAACCCGCCCCGCTCTTACAAGGACAAGACCCACATGAAATCCGCTCTCAAGCTGCAACTGCCCGAAGCGCGCCGCATGGCCGCCGCCGCCCTCGACAAAGCCCAGGCCCTGGGCGTGCCCGAGACCGTCTGCATCACCGACGAAGGCGGCTTCCCGCTGGTGNTGGAGCGCATGGACGGCGCGCGGGTCACCGGCCCGCAGATCGCCTGGAACAAGGCCTTCACGGCCGCCGGCCACAAGCGCTCCACCCACCTGTTCAACACGCCGCCCAACGGCCCCGCCCTGCCCGGCAACGAGGCCTTCGGCATCCAGTGGAGCTTCGACGGCAAGTTCGCCGTCTTCGTCGGCGGCTTCCCCATCGTGGTCAATGGCGAGGTGGTGGGCGGCGTGGGCCTGAGCGGCGGCAACGGCGAGCAGGACACCGCCTGCGGCCTGGCCGCGCTGCAGGCCCTCAAGGACCTGCTGGCCGGGCAAGGCCTGGACGTGGTCGTCAAGGCCGACCTGAAGTACTGATGGTCCCGTCGCCGGAGCGCGCCATGGCCCACCGCATCNCCTGGCTGGAAACCGGCCGCTGCTTCGACGCCGGCGCCGACGAGGCCGTGCTGAGCGCGGCGCGCCGCCACGACGTGCCCTTCGCCTACGACTGCCGCAACGGCGCCTGCGGCACCTGCCGCGTGCGCGTGGTGGAGGGCCAGGTGCGCTACGAAGACGAGCTGCCCATGGGCCTGAGCGAGGAAGAGGCCGCCGCCGGCCAGGCCCTGCTCTGCCAGGCGCGCGCCTGCGGCGACCTGGTGGTGAGCGTCGAGCCCGACCTGGGCCCGCCGCCGCAGCGCCTGCTGGCGCGCGTGGACAGCGTCGAGGCCCTGTGCGGCGACGTCACGCGCCTGTGCCTGGAACTGCCGGTGGAACCCGACTTCCGCTTCCACCCCGGCCAGTACATGAACGTGCACCTGCCCGACGGCAGCCACCGCAGCTTCTCCATGGCCTCCTGCCCGGCCGGCGCGCGCGTGGACTTCCACATNCGCCGCATCCCGGGCGGCCGCTTCACCGACGGCGAGCTCACGCAGCTGCAGCCCGGCGACGCGCTGGAGGTGGAGCTGCCCCTGGGCAGCTTCCGACTGCACCCGCAGGACTACCGCCCCATCGTGATGCTGGCCACCGGCACCGGCCTGGCCCCGCTCAAGAGCATGCTGGAATCGCTCAAGGACGACGAGGACTGCCCGCCCGTGCACCTCTACTGGGGCGCGCGCACCGAGGCCGACCTCTACCTCGACGCCGAGATCCGCGCCTGGGGCGAAGGCCTCTACGAGTTCCGCTACGTGCCCGTGCTCTCGCGCGCGGGCGAGGCCTGGAGCGGCCGGCGCGGGCACGTGCAGCAGGCGGTGATCGAAGACCTGGGCGCCGAACTCGGCGAGTGCGCCTTCTATATGTGCGGCTCGCCCGCCATGATCGCCAGCGCCAAGGCCGAGCTCGCGGCGCAGGGGGCCGACCCGGCCTTCTTCTACTCCGACAGCTTCCTGTTCCAGAGCGAACTGGTGGCGGGCTGAGGGGCGCCGCCCCCTCAGCCGGCGAACGCCTTCATGCGCGCGTGCAGCACCTGCACCAGCTGGCGCGCCGCCGGTGACAGCGAGCGGCCTTCCTTGACCAGCACGTAGATGTCGCGCGAGACGCGTGGCCCGCTCAGGGGCCGCGCCACCAGGTCCGGGTCGCGCGAGTAGCGCAGATAGGCGGCCGGCATGATGGACGGCCCCATGCCGCAGGACGTCATCCACAGCGCGGTGGACAGCAGGGACACCTCGCGCGCCACGTTGAGCCGGATGCCCGCCTGCGCGGCGGAATGGTCGATCAGCGGGCGCACGCCGAAACCGGGCCGCACGGTGGCCACGGGCACGCCGTCCAGGTCCTTCCAGCGCACCGACTTGCGCGCCGCCATCGGGTCGTCCTTGTGCAGCACCACGCTCAGGTGGTCGCCCATGAGGCGCTGCATCTGCACGCCGTCGTCCGCGCGGTCGGGCGTGCCGATGCCGAAGTCGGCGCGTTCGCCGATCAGGCGCGCGATGAACTGGTCGGGCGGGCAGTCGTCCACGTTGACCTGAATGTCCGGGTGCCGCTCGCGGAACGCGCGGATCACCGGCGGCAGCAGGACCTCCGCCAGGGTCGGCGTGCAGGCCACCGTGACACGGCCGCGCCGCAGCGAGGACAGGTCGTCCAGGCCGGCGCTCAGCGAGTCGATGTCGCGCAGCACGCGCTGCGCGGTCTCGATCACGTCGTGCGCCGCCGGNGTGGGCTGCAGCGAGCGCGTCGTGCGGTCGAACAGGCGCATCCCCAGCACCTCTTCCATCTGGCGAATCAGCACGCTCACGGCCGACTGCGTGACGTAGAGCTGCGCGGCCGCCGTGCTCAGGCGCCGCAGCTTGTAGACCGCGACGAAGGCGCGCAGCTGCTTCAGGGTGAGGCCGGTGACGCGGGACGTATTCATGAAGTCATTTTATGGATGCTTGAATAACTATCGATTTACGAATGAACGGATCTGGACTTCAATCGCGGCCTTCCCCCCGCCGACCGATGCCCCCCAGGGACACCCCGTGCGCCGCAACGACCGCCCCGATCACCCCCCGCCTTCGCCCGCGACCGACGCCCCGCCCGAGCGCGTGGCGCTGCGCCTGGGCGAGGCCCGGCTGCTGGGCCTGCGGCGGCGGGGCGTGTCGCGCTTTGGCGGGCTGCGCTACGCGCTGGCACCGGTGGGCGCGCGGCGCTTCGCCCCGCCCGCGCCCCTGCCCCTGCGCGGCGAGGTCGACGCCACCGGCACCGGCCCGATCGCGCCCCAGCTGCCCTCGGCGCTCGCCCCGGTGCTGGGCGCCTGCGAGGCGCCGCAGTCCGAGGACTGCCTGCACCTGACGGTCTGGACACCCGGGGCCGACGCGGCGCGCCGCCCCGTGCTGGTGTGGTGCCACGGCGGCGCCTGGCAAAGCGGCGGCGTGCTCGACTGGTACAGCGGCGAGGCCCTGGCGCGCCGCGGCGATGTGGTCGTGGTGGGCCTCAACGCGCGCCTGGGTCCCCTGGGCTGGCTGCTGGCCGACGGCGGCGTGGCCAACCTCGGCCTGCTGGACCTGGAGCTGGCCTTCCAATGGGTGGCGACCCATCCAGTGTTTGGGCGAGGCTGCGGGCCGGCGCCTGCTGTATGAAGCGGTTCGCGCGCGCCCTGCAGGACCAGGATCAGCCGATCACCCCGCCCGCCGCCCCCCCACCTGATTCACCACCAAGCCCAGCAGCACCGCCCCCGTCCCCAGCCACTGCAGCCCCAGCGGCGCCTCGCCGTATGCCACCCAGGCGGCCCACAGCCCCACCACCGGCACCAGCAGAGAAAACGGCGTGACCCGCGTGGCCGCGTGGCGTTGCAAGAGTCGCGTCCACAGGCTGTAGGCCAGCAGCGTGGCGGCCAGGGCCAGGTACACCACCGCGAACCAGGCGCCGGGACCCATTCCGCCCAGTTGCCGCTGCACGCTGGCCGGGCCGTCGGTGGCCAGGGCGATCAGCGCGAACGGCACGATGGGGAACACGCTGCTCCACACCACGAAGGGAAAGGGCTCGTAGCGCGCGATCTGGCTGGCGCGGCGCGCCACGATGTTCGACAAGGCCCACATGGCCGCGGCCGACAGCGTGAGCACGAAGCCCGCCAGCGTCATCTGGCCCGGGCCTTCGCCATGGGCCGAGGCGATGAGCAACAAACCCGCCAGCGCCACGCCCAGGCCCAGCCACTGGTGGGCGCGCACGCGCTCGCCCAGCAGCGGCACGGCCAGCAGCAAAGTGAAGAAGGCCTGGGTCTGCATCACCACCGAGGCCATGCCGGCCGTCATGCCCAGCTGCAGGCCCAGGAACAGAAAGCCGAACTGGCCCAGGCCCTGCACCAAGCCGTAGCCGGCAACGAAGCGCCAGGGCAGCGGCGGCGGTTTCACGAACAGCAGAAAGGGCAGCGAGGCCGCCGCGAAGCGCAGCGCGCCCAGCAGCATGGGGCTGATGGCCTGCAGGCCCAGCTTCATCACCACGAAGTTCAGGCCCCAGATCACGACCACGGCCAGGGCGCGCAGCGCATCGCCGCGCGAGAACGGAAGGGGGGCGCTCACAGCGGGCGCCCTTGCGCCCGCCGCGCCGCGACGAAGGCCTCGAAGGCCTGGGCGCTGGTCTTCTTCGGCACGTAGCCAAAGCGCTCCTTCAGGGCCTTGTTGAGCAGCACCGGGCGGTAGCGCAGGAAGTCGATCTGCTCGGGCCCGTAGCGCGACACGCCGAGCGCGCGGCCCACGGCCAGGGCCGCGCGCAGCAGGCCAGCGGGGAACACGCGCGCGCGCTTGCCCAGGCGCGCGGCGATCTCATGGATGCCGAGCGCGCCGTCGCCCGCCAGGTTGAAGCAGCCCGGCGGGGCGTCGCCGCTCAGCGCGTGCAGCAGCGCGCCCACCACGTCGTCGTCCCAGACGAAGACGAAGGGGCTGTCGCTGCCGGCGATGGCGATGGGGCGCGGCTTCTGAAACAGGGCGGTGATCTGGTTGTCCACGCGCTCGCCCAGGATGGTGCCGATGCGCAGCACGGTCTGCGCCAGCGCGGGGTGCTGGCGGCGCGCCTCGGCCAGCATCTCTTCCACCAGGCGCTTGTGGTGCGCGTAGGCAAAGGCCTCGTGGCCGCGCAGCGGGTGGTCCTCGGTGATCCAGGCGGGGTTGTCGGCGTGGTAGCCATAGGCCGCGCCGCTGGAGGACACGATCAGGTGCTGCACGCCCTGCGCCAGGCAGGCCGTGAGCACATTGCGCGTGCCGCCCACGTCCACCGCGTACTCCAGCTCGCGCGTGGAGCCCTTGCCGGGCGTGACGATGGAGGCCAGGTGCACCACGGTGTCGACGCGGTGCTCGGCCAGCAGCGCGCCCAGCCCGTCGTCGCGCACGTCGACGCGGCGGTAGGTGATGCCGGGCAGGCGCCGCGCGGGCTCGACCTCGCGCACGTCGGTGGCCACCACCGCGTCGGTGCCGCCGCGCGTCGCGAGCGCGGCCACCAGGCCACGGCCCAGGAAACCGTCGGCGCCGGTGATGAGGATGCTCTTCGCTTTCATGCGGACCTCATGCGCGGGCCTGCCCCGGCACGCCGCCCCGCAACGGGCGCCTGCCCCACCAGCCCGCCAGCAGCATGCCGGCGATGATGTCCCAGAAGCCCCAGACGCCGGCCACCACGGCCATGCCGCCCAGGCCGCCGAAGAAGCTGAAGATCAGCACCAGGCCCAGGCCCGCGTTGCGGATGCCGACCTCGATGGACAGGGCGCGGCGGTCGTAGTCGGGCAGGCCCACGGCGCGCGCGCTGAGCCAGCCGATGCCGAAGGCCAGCGCGTCGTGGATGGCCACGGCCACGATGACCAGGCCCACGTAGTCGAGGAAGTAGCGCCAGTTGCCCGCGATGGCGCCGACGATGAAGCCGATGAGCGCGAGGAAGCTGAAGATGCGCACCGGCTTCTTGAAGCGCGCCGTGGCCCGGGGGAAGCGGTGCGCCACCCACAGCCCCAGCGCGAAGGGGATGCCGATGATGAGCAGGATGTGCCCCACCATCTGCACCGGGTCCAGCGCGATGGTCTTGAGCAGGGTCAAGGCCGTGGGGTGCAGGCCGCCCCAGAAAGCGAAGTTCAGCGGCATGGCCACGATAGCGATGGCGTTGGACACCGCCGTCATGGACACGCTCAGGGCCACGTTGCCGTTGGCGCGGTGGGTGAGGATGTTGCTCACGTTGCCCGGCGGGCAGCAGGCCACCAGGATCATGCCCAGCGCGATGCTGGGCGCCACGCCCAGCAGCAGCGTGAGCCCGAAGGTGATGGCGGGCAGGAACAGGAACTGCGCCACGATGCCCACGGTGAAGGCCAGNGGCAAACGCAGCACGCGCTTGAAGTCNTCGATGCGCGTGTCCAGCGAGATGCCGAACATCAGGAAGGCCAGCACCGCGTTCAGCACGGCGAGCGAGGCGGGGTTGAAGTTCAGGCGGATCTCGTCGACGGGCAGCATGGGCGGAGTCTCCTCATCCTCATTGCGGGAAGGCGTTGGCGGCCTCGCGCACGGCCTTGCGGTAGGTGCCCTTGTGCACGTAGTAGGCCATGCGCTCGAGCTTGAGGTAGCGGTAGCCGCCCGACAGGTCCGGCGGCGGGCCGGCCTTGGCGGCCTTGAGCGCGGCGGCCTGCGGCGCGCCCGCGTCCAGGGCCTTGAGGTAGCGCGCCACCAGCTCGGCCTGTTCGTAGCGGCCCTGCCAGCCCAGGCCGCTGGCCTCCACCATGCCCAGCACGGCGAGGCGG
>JGI26524J50256_1002846_pt1 | contig 9322 bp, 8 predicted proteins | sample ThiBio_inoc_plan_FD_50256 | JGI IMG/M metagenome (IMG submission 50256) | reverse complement strand
CTCACCGACGATGCCTTCCCCGTCGCCGACCTCGCCGCGGCGGGCTATCGCGTCGTGTTTTCCGGACAAAAGACCTACAACGGCGTCGCCATTCTCAGCCGCACCGAACCGGTCGACATGCAGGCCGGCATCCCCGGGTTCGACGACGAACAAAAGCGCGTGATCGCAGCCACGGTCGACGGCGTCCGCCTGGTGTGCGTGTACTGCCCCAACGGCCAAAGCCTCGATTCCGACAAATACCCCTACAAACTCGCCTGGTTCGATGCGCTGGCCGCCTGGCTGAAGGATGAACTGGTGCGCCANCCCCGGCTCGCCGTGCTCGGCGACTACAATGTCGCCCCGGAAGACCGTGACGTGCACGACCCCGAAGTCTGGAAAGACTGCGTGCTGGTATCGGAACCCGAGCGTGCACGCTTCCGCGCCCTGCTGGAACTGGGTCTCAAGGACAGCTACCGCCTGTTCGAGCAGCCCGAAAAAAGTTTTTCCTGGTGGGACTACCGCATGATGGGCTTCCGCCGCAATCACGGCCTGCGCATCGACCACATCCTGCTCTCCGCCCCGCTCGCGTCCGCCTGCACGTCGAGCACCATCGACCGCGACATGCGCAAGCTGGAACGCCCGTCGGATCACGCGCCGGTACTGGCGGAGATCGGCCTGGATGCCTGAATCCCGGTTTTCCCTTTGCGTTCGACCTATAATTCCCACAGCCACGGCGCAGACCGGGGGGCCTGACAAGTATGTTCAACTTTCGACGGAGATTGTGATCATGAAAAAAACGATATTGGCTGTTCTCACGACGGGTTTGTTCAGCCTCCAGGCGTACGCTGCGGACACGGTCAAGATTGCCCTGACCGGCCCCTATACCGGTGGCTCGGCCCCGATGGGCGTGTCCATGCGGGACGGCGCCAAACTGGCGATCGAGGAAATCAACCGCGCCGGCGGCATCCAGGTAGGCGGCCAAAAGATGAAGATCGAAGTGGTCGAGCGGGACGACGAAGGCAAGAACGAGCGCGGCGCCCTGATTGCCCAGGAACTGTCTTCCATGGGCGACCTCGCGGGTGTCATCGGAACGGTGAATACCGGTGTCGTCCTCGCGGGCGACAAGTATTTCCAGGAAAAAGGNATCACCAAGATCATCACGCCGGCGGCAGGCTCCGCCTCCATGACCCAGTGGAGCAAGGCCGGTGTGAAGGACCTGTCCATCTTCCGCTTCTCCGCCGATGACGGCATCCAGGCCGCCATGGTGGTGGAGGAAGCCATCAACCGCAAGCTCACCAAGGTGGCGATCCTCCATGANTCGACCAACTACGGGGTATCCGGACGNGACGACCTGCTCGACCAGATCAAGAAGCAGGGCAACAAGCTGCAGGTNGTGGCCACCGAGAAATTCAACATCGGCGACAAGGACATGACCGCCCAGTTGCTGAAAGCCAAGTTCGGCGGCGCCCAGGGCATCCTGATCTGGGGCATCGGGCCGGAACTGGCAGCCGTGTCCAACGGCATGGCAAAGCTGCGGATGAAGCAGCCCCTGATCGGCGGCTGGACCCTGTCGATGTCCAACTACATCGACAACGCGGGCAAGAACGGCAATGGCACCCTGATGCCGCAGACCTTCATCGAGGANCCGATCACACCCAAGGTCAAGAGCTTCATNGACAGCTACCACAAGGCCTACGGCGTATCCCGCATTCCTTCGCCGATGTCCGCCGCCCAGGGCTATGACGCCGTCTATGTCTTCGCCGCCGCCGTCAAGCAGGCNCAAAGCACCGATACCCACAAGATCAAGGATGCCCTGGAGGATCTTCGCGATCCGGTCAAAGGCGTGATCGCCACCTGGAAGCAGCCTTACGGCAAATGGGATCCGGCCAACGAGCAGACCCACGAGGCATTTCGCCGCGCNCAGGTGGTGATGGGGATGGTCCAGGATGGCCGGGTGGTGTTCGCCAACAAGGCCGATCGCCAGCGCCTGATCAAGGAAGCGGGCAAATAAGATAAACAAGNAGGGGAGGGGCATCATTCCCTCCCCGGCTGCCGACAGCCAATACGACACACGCTATGTATACCCTTTTGATCGTCCAGCTGGCCGTGAGNGGCGCGCTGATGGGCATGGTCTACGCGCTGATCGCCTACGGCTTCCAGTTGACCTTCGCCACCAGCAAGAGCATCAACTTCGGCCAGGGCGAACTGGTCATGCTGTCCGCCTTCTTCAGCCTGACCCTCATCGACAGCGGCCTGCCTTACTGGCTGGTGGTCCCGGGAGGCATGCTGTTCGGCGCGGTGCTGGGCCTGTTCGTCGANCGGNCGGCGGTACGCCTGTCGCTGGAGCAGAAGGGCGAGGGCTGGATCCTGCTCACCATCATCCTGGGCCTGCTGGGTTTCTCGGCAGCCGAAAACATCTGGGGCCGGGANGACCGGCCCTTCCCCACCCCGATTTCATCCGATCCCCTGCATTTCTTCGGCATCGACGTCACCCCGCTGGAACTGTCGGTAGCCATCGGCGTGCTGGCGGTCATGGGACTGGTGGAGTTGTTCAAGCGCAAGACCTTGCTGGGCAAGGCGTTCGAAGCGGTGTCGGCGGATCGCGATGCCGCCCAGTTGATGGGGATCTCGGCCACCCGCACGATCCAGCTCTCCTACGGCCTGTCGGGTCTGGTCGCGGCGCTGGCGGGCATNCTGGTGGCGCCGATCACCACGGTGGGACCGACCATGGCCTCGGTNCTGATCCTCAAGGCCTTCTCGGTGGCCGTGGTGGCGGGGCTCGATTCCGGATTCGGGATCGTGCTGGTCGGCCTGTTCCTCGGCGCGCTGGAAAGCCTGACCAGTTTCTATCTCGGCAGCGGCTGGCGTGAGGCGCCCGGTCTGGTTCTGCTCATTCTTGCGCTGGCCGTGCGCCCCAACGGGGTGTTCGGCAAAGCCAGCATCCGGAAGGTGTAAGGGATATGTGGAAACGCCTGCTTCTGATCCGTGGCGCCGAACTGGCCGTCCTGGCGCTGCTTGCCGCGATTCCCCTGATGGTGGACAACAGCTATGTCCTGGGCTTGCTGACGCTGCTCGCCATCTACGGCATCCTGTTGATCGGTCTCGACGTCACGGTGGGCTATCTCGGCCAGGTGAACCTCGCCCAGGCCGCTTTTCTCGGCCTGGGCGCNTATGCGGCCGGCCTCTGCGTGGCCAATTTCGACTTCGGCATGCTGGCGGCGCTGGCGGCGGCGCTCGTCGTGGGGCTCATCTTCGGCACCTTGCTGGCCTTCCCCGCGCTGCGCCTGGAAGGCCCGCAGTTCGCCCTGGCGACCCTGAGCTTCTCGGCACTTAGCGCGACCGTCTTGAATGAGTGGGAAGGCCTGACCTTGGGCGCTCAGGGNCTGCAGGTCAGCCGGCCGCCCTTCCTGGGGATGACGCTCGATGCGNCAGGCTTTTTCTGGCTGTGCCTGCTGCTGCTCGCCCTGGTCTGGATGGCGATGCGCAACCTGCTGTCTTCGCAATGGGGGCGCGCCTTCGAGGCCCTGCGCGACAGTCCCATCGCCACCGATGCCATGGGCGTCGGGACCTACCGCCACAAGGTCGCCGGCTTCGCCCTNGCGTCCGGGCTGGGCGGNCTGGCGGGCGGACTGTATGCCTTCAANTTCCAGTATCTGCAGCCGCAGAGTTTCGGTTGGGATCTGATGGTGATCCTGCTCCTCGGCGTGGTGCTGGGCGGGCGCAAGAGCCTGTGGGGCGCGCTGGTGGGCGCTTCCCTGATCGCCCTGCTACCCAATCTGCTGTCCAACCGGGGGCTGTTCCAGATCTTTTCCGCGATCGGGCTGCTGATCGCCCTGGCGGCAGGCGGACAAGGCCTGCTGAAAAAGACCACCCGCCCGTTCCAGGCCCTTGCGCCTGTTGCGGCCATGGGCATTCTGATGGTGGGCAGCCTGATCGTGGAGAACACCGAGGACTGGCGCAAGGCGATTTTCGCGCTGATGCTGTTTTCCGTAGTGGTGGGTTTGCCGGAGGGCCTGATGGGTTTCGCCGCCCGTTTCCTGACCANGCTGTTCCACATCGAGCCGCCTCGCCTGCCGGCGCCGGCCTCGCTGGANACCGTCCTGCCCAAACGGACCGCGAACGGCGGCGCNCTTCTGGAATTGCGCGGCCTGGAACGGTACTTCGGCGGNGTCAAGGCCGTGGANGGGGTGTCCATGACCGTACAGGCCGGAGAAATCCACGGCCTGATCGGCCCCAACGGTTCCGGCAAGAGCACTGCNGTGAACGTCATTTCCGGTCTCTACGTCCCGACCGGCGGCGACATGCTGCTGCGAGGCAAGCTCCTGCCCGTCGGCAGCCTGTTCAAGGTGGCGCGGACAGGCGTGGCACGCACTTTCCAGAACCTTCAGCTGTTCGGCGAACTCAGCGCCCTGGACAACGTCATGGTCGCGCTCAAGGACGTTTACCGCAGTCCGCTGCCGCTTGTCCTGTTGGGGCTGGCCCGGGCCGAAGAAAAACGCGCCAGTGCCGCCGCTCTGGCCTTGCTGGAGCTGGTGGGACTCGGAGACCAGGCCCGCAGCCTGGCCAAGGACTTGACCTACGGTGACCAGCGCTTCCTGGAAATCGCCCGCGCGCTGGCACGCAAACCTGAACTGCTGATCCTGGACGAGCCGGCGGCAGGGCTCGCCCATCCCGATGTGAACAAGCTGATGGACATCATCAAGCGCATTCATGAACGCGGCATCAGCATCATCCTGATCGAGCATCACATGGACGTGATCAGCGAACTGTGCGGGGTCGTGACGGTACTCGATGGCGGCAAGATCATCGCCGCCGGAACGGCGGAGCAGGTCAAACGCGATCCCAAGGTGATCGAGGCCTATCTGGGTGTAGTGGACGATCCGGCAGGCGCCGCCGCGCCCGCGCAGGCTGGATGAAGGGAAGGACGGAGCTGTGCTGACGGTCGAGAATCTGCATGCAGGATACGGGACGAGCGAAGTGCTCGTCGGCGTATCGCTTGAAGTGAAAGCGGGCACGGTGGTGGCCCTGATCGGGGCGAACGGCGCGGGCAAGACCACCACCATGCGGGCGATATCCGGGATGATCCGGCCGAACCGCGGACGCGTGCTGCTGGACGGACGGCCGGTCCAGGATCAGGATGCCGCCCACATCGCCCGCCTCGGGTTGGCGCATTCGCCGGAAGGACGGAAGGTGTTCGGCCCCCTGACGGTGGAGGACAACCTGCTGCTGGGTGCCTATGGCCGCCTGCCCCGGTTCTTCGGCTTCCGCGCCCGAGCCGCCGCCGACCTGAAAAACATCTATGCACTGTTTCCGCGCCTCGAGGAACGGCGCTTGCAGACGGCCGGCACCTTGTCGGGCGGAGAACAGCAGATGCTCGCGATCGGCCGCGCCCTGATGTCCAAGCCCAAGGTCATGCTGCTGGACGAGCCCTCCATGGGGCTTGCCCCCATCATCGTGCAGGAGGTGTTCCACACCATCCGCCGTCTCAAGGAAACCGGCATCACCTTGTTGCTGGTGGAACAGTTCGCCAAGAGCGCCCTCGAAGTGGCGGACTACGCCTACGTGATGGACCGCGGTCACATCGCCATCGAAGGAACCCCCGCCCACCTGCGCGAGGACGAGCGCGTGCTCGCCGCCTACCTGGGCTGATNGTCTGGACGCCGCGCCCGATTCCCAGCGCGACCCGGCCTGATGGATATCTGGCAGGGTCTCCTGCTGGTCGGCGCGGGCGTGCTCGGTGGCGCGGCCAACGCCATTGCAGGAGGCGGAACCTTCTTTACCTTCCCGGCCTTGCTTGCGGTGGGCGTTCCTCCCGTAGCGGCCAATGCGTCCAACTCCTTCGCCATCTGGCCGGGCCATGCCCTGGCCTTGCTGAGCTATGGCAAGGAACTCGGGCAGCGGCGCAAGGAATTGCCTCGTCTGATGGCGGCGGCCGTGTGTGGNGGCGCGTTTGGCGGNTGGTTGATGGTTCACAGCACGGACCGCTATTTTATGCAGGCCGTCCCCTGGCTCCTCTTGTCTGCCACCCTCGCCTTCGCCTTCAAGGGGCCAATGCTGGCCTTCAGCCATCAGCTCTTTTCCACANACCACGGAGGAAAGGGCGCACTCGCCGCGTTTCTCACGTTCACACTCGGCGTCTACGGAGGCTATTTCAATGCCGGGCTCGGCATCATGCTGCTTGCCACCCTGACACTGTCCGGCATTGAGGATACGCACGAACTGAACGGCGTGAAGAATCTGCTCGCCACGGGCATCACCACCGTATCCCTGGTTTTGCTGGTGGCCAGTAGCGTGATCGTCTGGATTCCCGCTTTGGTCACCCTGACGGGCGCGATAGTCGGAGGCGTGTTGGGAGGACGCCTGGCACGCCGCATTCCCCGGAGATGGCTGGAGGGCACTGTGATCGGACTGGGCAGCCTGCTCACCGCGGTCTATGGCTTCAAGGTTTACGCCTGAGTCCGACGAGCCAGGCAATCTCAGTACTGCACCACCGCCGGATCGAGACTTCGCCACAGATACCAGGTAGCGACGGTACGCCAGGGCGCGAAGCGCACGCCATGCTCACGCAAGGCCTGGGGCGTGGGACGCGCATCATCCAGATAATGCACCGCGACGGCTTTCTGCAGGCCGATGTCGTCGACCGGCCACACATCCGGGCGGCGCAGGCTGAAGATCAGGAACATCTCCGCCGTCCAGCGGCCGATGCCACGTACGTCGACGAGCTCGGCGATCACCGCCTCATCATCCATTTTTTTCCAGCGCGCTGGCTCGACGCGGCCATCGACGAAATGCCCGGCCAGGTCGCGCAGGTACTCGGCCTTGCGGCGCGACAGGCCGCACGCNGCCAGACCGTCCAATTCGAGCGTGGCGACATGCCCAGGCGTCACATGCCGGGCGAATTCGGCAAAACGCGCCCATACGCTGTCGGCAGCCTTGACCGAAATCTGCTGGCCGACGATGGCGCGCGCGAGCGTCTGGAAAGGGTCGCCGCGGTTGCCCAGCACCGCNTCGGGATANCGCGCGATCAGNCCTGCCATCACCGGATCGCCTGCGCCGAGTTCGGTGCAGGCCTGGTGCCAGTAGGTCGGTTGCACCCGGGTTTTCACAGCAGGATGATGTCGTACTGCTCCTGCGGATAGGTCGTCTCGACCTGCAGCGACACCGGCTTGCCGATGAAGTCGATGAGTTGGGCGAGGCTGCCGGATTCCTCGTCGAGAAACAGGTCGATCACGCTTTGCGCGGCGACGATGCGGTATTCACGCGCACCGAACTGGCGCGCCTCGCGCAGGATTTCGCGCAGCACGTCGTAGCATACGGTNTGNGCGGTCTTNATTTCACCCCGTCCGGCGCAGGTGGGGCAGGGTTCGCACAGCACATGCGCCAGCGACTCCCGCGTCCGTTTGCGGGTCATCTCGACCAGACCCAGCGTGGAGAATCCGCTGACGGTNGTCCGGGTGGGATCGCGCGCCAGGGTTTTCTTCAGCTCGGTCAGCACCGCGTCCTGATGCTCCGCGTTGTCCATGTCGATGAAGTCGATGATGATGATGCCGCCGAGGTTGCGCAGACGCAGTTGGCGTGCGATGGCTTGCGCGGCCTCGAGATTGGTCTTGAAGATGGTGTCGTCGAAATTGCGCGCGCCGACGAAGCCGCCGGTGTTGACGTCGACCGTGGTCAACGCCTCGGTCTGGTCGATGATGAGATAGCCGCCCGACTTCAGGTCGACGCGCCGCCCCAGTGCCTTNGCAATTTCATCCTCGATGGCATACAGGTCGAACAGCGGCCGGTCGGCACCATAGTGCTGCAGCTTNTCGTGNACCGCATGCGTATAGTTTTTCGCGAACTCCGCCATGCGCTGATAGGTTTCGCGCGAGTCGATCAGGATGCGGCTGGTGTCGCGATTGACGAAATCGCGCAGCACGCGCAGCGACAGATCGAGATCCTGGTACAGCAGGCAGGGCACCGCGCAGTTGCCGCGAGACTGGATGCTGCTCCACAGCCGCCGCAGATAGTCGATGTCCGCCTGCATCTCGATGTCTTGCGCAGTTTCGGCCATGGTGCGCACGATGAAGCCACCGGTGGCGTCTTCCGGCATCAATTGATGCAGTTTCTGGCGCAGGTGCTCGCGCTCTTCCTCGCCTTCGATCTTCTGCGAGATGCCGATGTGGGTTTCCTGCGGCAGGTAGACCAGGTAACGGCCGGCGAAGCTGATCTGGGTGGACAGGCGCGCGCCCTTGGTTCCGATCGGGTCCTTGATCACCTGCACCATCAGACTCTGCCCTTCGTGCAGGATCTGCTCGATCGGGCGTTCCGCTTCGCCATTGTGACGTTCTTCCCATATATCGGCCACGTGGAGAAAGGCGGCGCGCTCCAGGCCGATGTCGATGAAGGCCGACTGCATGCCCGGCAGCACGCGCACTACGCGTCCCATATAGATGTTGCTCACCAGGCCGCGACACTGGGCGCGTTCGATATGCAGTTCCTGTACCGCGCCCAGGTGTAGCACGGCAACACGGATTTCCTGCGGCGTGACGTTGACGAGGATTTCTTCGCTCATGGCAAATGCTGGATCCATTGCTAAATCAAAACCGACGCAAACATCCACGGCAACCGCGTGGCACGCCCGGAAAGCGGGCCTCGGTTTTGATTTAGGAAAGGTTTGGTTAAATATCGCTCAGACAGCGAGACCGAAGGTCCTCAATAAAATGGCTGTGTCATATAACGGCAGGCCCATGATGCCGCTGTAGCTGCCGTCGATATGCTCGACGAACGCGCCGGCGCGCCCCTGGATGCCGTACGCGCCCGCCTTGCCGAGGTATTCACCGGTTTCCAGGTAGCGGCCGATGGCCGCCGCATCGAGCTCGGCCAGTCTGACCTGGCTGGAAGACAGGCGCATTTCCATCCGGTCTTCGTGCTGTACCGCCACAGCGGTGTGTACTTGATGCGTACGCCCCGACAAGCGCATCAGCATGGCTTCAGCGCCGGCGCGATCGGCCGGCTTGCCCAGAATGGCGCCGTCAAGCTCGACCACCGTGTCCGCACCCAGCACGGGAAAACGCAACAGACGGCGGGCGTCCACTGCGCGCCAGCCGCAGGCAGCCTTTTCGATTGCCATGCGCTGNGCGAAATCGGACGCCACCTCATTTGCGCGCGGAACCTCGACGACGTCCATGCGACCCGCCACCGCACGCAGCGCCAGCACGTCGAAGGCCACCCCGATCTGTTTCAGAAGCTCGCGCCGCCGCGGCGACTGGGACGCCAGATAGATTCGTTTGTCGACCAGCATGATTCTCGTTATTCCCCCTAGGGCGTGGTAACACTAATTTCGCACCCGCGTTGCCGCGAG
>JGI26524J50256_1002821_pt1 | contig 9403 bp, 9 predicted proteins | sample ThiBio_inoc_plan_FD_50256 | JGI IMG/M metagenome (IMG submission 50256) | reverse complement strand
GGTGTGGGAGGCGAAGTGCGCGTCCTGCCACGGCGTGTTCGGCGAGTCGAACGAGGTGTTCACGCCCCTCGTCGGCGGCACCACCAAGGCCGACATCGAGCGCGGCCGGGTGAAGAACCTCGAGCTGGGCAGCGTCTTCCCGCAGCGCACCACGATGATGAAGGCGTCCACGGTGTCCACGCTGTGGGACTACATCAACCGCGCCATGCCCTGGAACGCGCCCAAGTCGCTCAAGACCGACGAGGTCTACGGCGTGCTGGCCTACATGCTGAGCCTGGCCGATGTGGTGCCGGCCGACTACACGCTGTCGGACGAGAACATCGCCGACGTGCAGAAGCGCCTGCCCAACCGCAACGGACTGGTGTTCTACGAGCCGCTGTGGAAGGTCTCCGGCAAGGGCGACGTGAAGAACGTGGCCTGCATGAAGGACTGCCCGACCGAGGCCAAGGTGCGCTCGGCGCTGCCCGACTTCGCGCGCGACGCGCACGGCAACATCCAGGAGCAGAACCGCGTGGTGGGCCCGGTGCGCGGCGCCGACACCACCAAGCCGGCGCCGACCGCTCCCGTGGGCAGCGCGCCGCCGCCCGCGCCGGTGGTGGTGGCCGCCGCGCCCGCCGCGTCCGGCGGCGTGGACGTCAAGGCGCTGCTGAGCAGCAACGGCTGCACGGCCTGCCACGGCGTGAGCAACAAGATCGTGGGGCCCGGCTTCACCGACATCCTGGCCAAGCACAAGGGCAAGGCCGATCTGGAGGCCTACCTGGCCGCCAAGATCAAGGCCGGGGGCAGCGGCGTGTTCGGCGCCGTCCCCATGCCGCCCCAGCCCCAGCTCAAGGACGCCGAGGCCCAGGCGATCGCGCGCTGGATCGCCGCGGGTCCGCGCTGAACCGGGCCCGCGCCCTACGCGTTTTCCCCCTGTCCGTTCCCACGAGGAAACATTAGTCTATGAGCATGAAGATGTTGATTGCCGCCGCGACCGCGGTCGCGGCCGTGTCGGCGCTGCCGGCGCACGCGATGGACGCGGCGGCCGCCAAGGCCCTGGCGACCAAGAGCGCCTGCATGGCCTGCCACGCGGTCGACCGCAAGCTGGTCGGCCCGGCCTTCAAGGATGTGGCCGCCAAGCACAAGGGCCAGGCCGATGCGCCCGAGAAGGTGGCCGCGCGCATCAAGTCGGGCGGCTCGGGCCTGTATGGCCCGGTGCCCATGCCGCCCCAGCCCGGTCTCAAAGACGACGAATTGAGGCTATTGGCCGCCTGGGTGCTGGCCGGTGCCCCCGATAAGTAAACTCCCACCCCCTCACGCCCCGAATTTGTACAGGAGTTCAACCATGAACCAGACCCGTCGAGACGCTCTCAAGACCACCGGTGCCTTCGCCACCCTGGTCTCTCTGGGCATCGTCACCCAGAGCCAGGCGCAGGCCGCGCTGGAGCGCGCCAGCTTCGAGGGCAAGACCCTGGCCGACGCCCTCAAGGCCGTNGGCGGCACGCCGGCCAACAGCGACCAGGTGAGCGTGGTGGCCCCGGACATCGCCGAGAACGGCGCCGTGGTGCCCATCGGCGCCGCGAGCAAGCTGCCCAATACCACCGAGATCTTCCTCATCGTCGAGAAGAACCCGATGCCCCTGGCTGCGGCCTTCACCATCCCGGCCGGCACGCTGCCCGAGATCTCCACGCGCCTGAAGATGGGCCAGAGCTCCAACGTGATCGCCGTGGTCAAGGCCGACGGCAAGCTCTACTCGGCCACCAAAGAAACCAAGGTCACGCTGGGCGGCTGCGGCGGCTGATCGCCGCGCACCCCTTCCGAGATTCAACGTACACAGGAGTCCCCCATGGCTGATCCGATGCGCATCCGCGCCGCCGTTGCCGACGGCGAAACCACCGTCCGCGTGCTCATGTCGCACATCATGGAGCCTGGCACGCGCCGCGACGCGTCCGGCAACCTCATCCCCGGTCACTTCATCACGAGCGTCGACTGCACCCACAACGGCAAGACCGTGCTGCAGGCGCAGTTCACCGGTGCCGTGGCCCAGAACCCCTTCCTGTCCTTCAAGTTCAAGGGCGGTGCCAAGGGCGACAAGATCGTCGTGAAGTGGAGCGACAACAAGGGCGACTCGCGCACCGACGAAGCGGCGATCGCCTGAGTACCCCCCACGCGGCCATCCGTCCAGGGCGGGGCGGGTGGCCGCCGGTTTTCCGACAACGCCTGAGAAGAGGAGATCTCCCCATGAAGCGACCTGTTTCCCGCGCCATCGCCTTTGCGGCGCTGGTGCTTGGCGCCGCTGCCGCGCACGCGCAATCGTCCACGGCCGACGGCATCGCCAAGTACCGCGAGATGCTGCAGGACGGTAACCCCGCCGAACTGTTCGAAATGAAGGGCGAAGAGCTCTGGAAACAAAAGCGTGGGCCGAAGAAGGCCTCGCTGGAGCAGTGCGACCTGGGCAAGGGCCCGGGCGTGATCAAGGGCGCCTTCGTGGAACTGCCGCGCTACTTCAAGGACACCAACCGGGTGGAAGACCTGGAGGGCCGCATCATCACCTGCATGGAAACCCTGCAGGGCTTCAACGGCGACGAGGTTCGCAAGACGCCGTTTCGCCGCGGGGAAATGGCCAACGTGACGGCGATCGCCACCTATGTGGCCACCGCGTCCAAGGGCATGAAGATGGATCTGCCGCAGTCGCATCCGCAGGAAAAGATGATGTACGAGACGGGCAAGCGCCTGTTCTTCACGCGCGGCGGCACGCACGACTTCTCCTGCGCTTCCTGCCACGGTGCGGACGACAAGCGCATCCGCCTGCAGGACCTGCCCAACCTCACCAAGAACCCGGGCGACGGCGTCGGCTTCGCCGCCTGGCCGGCCTACCGCGTGTCCAACGCGCAGATGTGGGGCATGCAGCTGCGCCTGAACGACTGCTTCCGCCAGATGCGCTGGCCCGAGCCCAAGTTCGGCAGCGACGCCACGCTGGCGCTGAGCGTCTACATGGGCGTCAACGCCAAGGGCGCCGAGTCCGCCGTGCCCGCGATCAAGCGCTGAAGAGGAGACCCACGATGAACAAGAAGACCATCCTCGCCATCCTGCCGCTGGCCGCGCTGCTCGCCGCCTGCTCGATGCCGCCCTCGCAGGCCGACGTCGAGAAGGCCACGGCCGACATGATGAAGAACTCCTTCCAGGCCAAGGGCATCGCCACCCTGGATCGCCTGGAGCAGGATCAGGCCAACGCCACCTGCCTGCAAGCCGATCTCTCGGGCAAGCCCCTGGACGAGAAGCTCGCCAAGGCGGTCGAGGAGGCCAACATGAAGACCATCAAATGGCCTTCCGATGGCAAGTTCCTGGGCGACTGGAAAGAGGGCGAGAAGATCGCCCAGAGCGGCCGTGGCCTGACCTGGACCGACGACGCGAAGCAGGCCAACGGGGGCAACTGCTACAACTGCCACCAGATCAGCAAGGAAGAGATCTCCTTCGGCACCCTGGGCCCCAGCCTCTACAACTACGGCAAGCTGCGCGGCGTGAGCGACCCGAACGCCGCGGGTTCCAAGGCCATCGTCGAGTACACCTGGGGCAAGCTCTACAACGCGCGGGCCTACAACGCCTGCTCGCAGATGCCGCGCGCCGGCCACAAGGGCATCCTCAACGAGACGCAGCTCAAGCACGTGATGGCGCTGCTGCTCGACCCGAACTCGCCCGTCAACAAGTGATCCCTGCAGCCCGGCGGCCCCTGTGCCGCCGGGCTTTTTTGTGCGTTTGAATATCAGTATTTGCTTCTAGAGAGAGTGCCCCATGAGCCTGAGCCGTCGTGAATTCATGCAACTGCTGGCCGCCGCGAGCGCCGCCGGCATGGCGCTCGACCACCGCGACGCCCTCGCCGCCAGCGCCGGCGCCGGCGAGCGCCTGTACGACGTGCCCAGCTTCGGCAACGTCAGCTTCCTGCACTTCACCGACTGCCACGCGCAGCTCACGCCGGTGTATTTCCGCGAGCCCAGCATGAACCTGGGCGTGGGCGGCGCCACCGGCAAGGCCCCGCACCTGGTGGGCGAGGCCCTGCTCAAGCACTTCAAGATCCGTCCCGGCACCGCCCAGGCGCACGCCTTCAGCTACCTCGACTTCGCCCAGGCCGCCAAGACCTACGGCAAGGTGGGGGGCTTCGCGCACCTGGCCACGCTGGTCAAGCGGCTGCGCTCGGGCCGCCCGCACGCCTGGCTGCTGGACGGCGGCGACACCTGGCAGGGCTCGGCCACCTCGCTGTGGACCAACGCGCAGGACATGGTCGACGCCTGCAAGAAGCTCGGCGTGGACATCATGACCTCGCACTGGGAGCACACCTTCGGTGCCAAGCGCGTGCAGGAGATCGTCGAGAAGGACCTGAAGGGCCACATGGAATTCCTGGCCCACAACATCAAGACCACCGACTTCGAGGACCTGGTGTTCAAGCCCTACACCATCCGCGAAATGAACGGCGTGCCGGTCGCCGTCATCGGCCAGGCTTTTCCGTACACGCCCATCGCCAACCCGCGCTACATGGTGCCCGACTGGACCTTCGGCATCCAGGAGGACCACCTGCAGAAGATGGTGGACGAGGTGCGTGGCAAGGGCGCTCAGGTGGTGGTGTTGCTCTCGCACAACGGCATGGACGTGGACCTGAAGCTGGCCTCGCGCGTCAGCGGCATCGACGCCATCCTGGGCGGCCACACGCACGACGGCATGCCCGCGCCCACCGTGGTGAAGAACCCCGGCGGCCAGACCCTGGTCACCAACGCCGGCTCCAACACCAAGTTCCTCGGCGTGCTCGACTTCGACGTGCGCGGCGGCAAGGTTCAGGGCTACCAGTACAAGCTCATGCCCATCTTCGCCAACCTGCTGCCGGCCGACGCCGACATGCAGGCCTTCATCGACGGCGTGCGCGCGCCCTACAAGGCCCGGCTGGAAGAGAAACTGGCCGTCACCGAGGACCTGCTCTACCGCCGCGGCAACTTCAACGGTTCCTGGGACCAGGTCATCTGCGACGCGCTGATCGACGTGAAGGGCGCGGACCTGTGCTTCTCGCCGGGCGTGCGCTGGGGCACCTCGCTGCTGCCGGGTGACACCATCACCATGGAAGCGCTGATGGACCAGACGGCCATCACCTACCCCTCGACCACGCTCAACGAATTCACCGGNGCNCAGATCAAGGACATCCTGGAAGACGTGGCCGACAACATCTTCAACCCCGACCCCTACTACCAGCAGGGCGGCGACATGGTGCGCGTGGGCGGCATGCAGTACGCCATCGCGCCGAACGAGCGCATGGGCCAGCGCATCCAGAACATGCGGCTCAAGGGCAAGCCCGTGGAGGCCGACAAGACCTACAAGGTGGCCGGCTGGGCCTCGGTGCAGGAGGGCGTCAAGGGCGAGCCGGTGTGGGACGTCGTGGCCGGCCACCTGCGCGCCAGGAAGGTGGTCAAGGGCGTGAAGATCAACACCCCGACGCTGGTGGGCATGAAGGGCAACCCGGGCATGGCGGCCTGACTGAGGCCGCGCCCATGAAAAAAGCCACCGCCCGCGGGGGCGATGGCTGTCAAAACCAAACCTTGGAAAGGAAGGGGCCCGAGGGCCCCGGGGCGGGGCCGCGAGGCCCCGCTGTCACGATCAGAAGTCGTGACGGATGCCAGCGGCGTACAGGCGGCGCTCGGCGACCTCGGTGCCGGCGCCGTTCTCGGCGTCGCCATTGAGGTAGGCGGCGTACACGCGGGTGCGCTTGGACAGCGAGTAGGTCACGCCGAAAGCCAGGCCCTTGGACTTGGCGGTGTCGACACCGGCGTTCTCGGACTTGTTGTAGGCGTAGCCCACCGAGAAGTCCCAGGGACCCATCGGCATGTTGGCGCCGACCACGAAGCCGTTGGACTCCAGGGTGCCCTGCTCGGCCATGTTGTAGCCAGCGGAGACGCGCACGGCGCCGAAGTCGTAGGCGCCGGCCAGGGTGGTGTACTCACGCTTGGTGGCCGACACCTCGTGGTTCTGCTCCTGGTAGCCCAGGCCCACGTCCAGGGGGCCGCTGCGGTAGCGCAGGTTGAAGGCGGTCACGTCGCGCTTGACCGGCGAGGCCTGCTCGTCCAGGCCGTAGCTGATGCCGCCGGTGAAGCCGCCGAAGTTCGGCGACTCATAGCGGATCTGGTTGCTGCTGCGCGAGGAGTAGTCGGCCACGTGGCCCACGGCGACGCCACCCACGCTGTTGACGTAGGCGATCTTGGTCGGCGAGAACTCCGAATCCCACAGCGCGCTGCCGACGCTGATGTCGCGGATGTCGTCGAAGGCGGTCTCGGTGCGGCCGAGCTTGACCGCGCCGAAGCCACCCGTCAGGCCGACGATGGACTGGCGATCGAAACCGGCGCCGAAGGCGGCGCCGGTGTCCACGCCCAGCGTGGTCTCGAGCTGGAAGATGGCCTTGAGGCCGCCACCGAGGTCTTCGGTGCCGCGAAAGCCCAGGCGGCTGGTGCTCAGCAGGCCGCTGGACAGCTGCGACTGGCTTTGGGCGGCGCCCGACGCGCCGGCCTTCTCGGAGCCGAGGGAGGCGTCGAGGCGGCCGTAGACGCTGACGCTGGACTGCGCCATGGCGGCGCCGCTGATGGTGGCCAGGGCGGCCAGAGCAATCAGGCTCTTTTTCATGGAATGGTTTCTCCGTTGGGGGGTCTCGGGCCCTGAGAGGACCCGTGCCTCCCGCACCGTGCGGGACGACGGGCCTATTCCACGTGGCGAAGATAACCGTCTGATTACATTTGTAATGGTTTGCCCTATTTACAACGAGCATCCTTAGGTGTTGGAAGGGCTTTCGCGCCGTTGGCATGAAGTTGTGCGCACGGGCGTCTGAGGGTTATCACGGATTAATGTTGGGCTAAGAGGGGCGCCCGAGCATGCGGCGCATGAACTCCCGAACCCCTCCCTCCCACCCGCGCCTTGGCGCAGGCCGCTCGCCCCGCGCGCCGGACGCCGCGCCACGCGGGCCCTTGTCGCTGCGGCCCCTGGTGGGCGCGGCCCGCGAAGGCGGCCTGGACCTGATCCGGCGCCGCTTCGAGCGGGAACACCAGGCGCGGCTCACGCACTTCATGCCGGGCCTGCTGGGCCTCATGGACGCCGACAACGCGATCGTGGGCGCGGCGGGCTGCCGGCCCGCCGCCGGTGGCGCGCTGTTCCTGGAGCGCTACATCGATGTGCCGATCGAGGCCGCGATCGCGGCCGAGACGGGCGAGCCCGTGGCGCGACACGAGGTGGTGGAGGTGGGCAACCTCGCGGCCGAGGGCCCGGGCAGCGCCCGCCTGCTCATCGTCGCGTTGACCGATTGGCTGGCCACGCAGGGCTACCGGTGGGTCGCCTTCACCGGCACGCGCGGCCTGCTGAACAGTTTTCGCCGCCTGGGCCTGGCGCCGCGCGTGCTGGCNCCCGCCGACCCCGCGCGCATGGGCGATGCCTTGCCGCAGTGGGGCCGCTATTACACCCAGCAGCCCCAGGTGGTGTTCGGCGAGATCCCGCCCGCGCAGCGCCAGCTGTCGCGCCACCCCGGCACGCCGGGCTGGTGGCTGGACGGGGAGTGAGCCATGCCGTCCAAGCTTTCCACCGAACATTTCTGGCAGACGCTGCTCGCGCACGGCGATCGACCGGCGCTCAGCGATGGCACGCAGCGCCTGGACTACGCCGAGCTGGTCCGGCAGGTGCAGCGGCGCCGTGCCCAGCTCGCCGGCTTCGGCGCGCGCCGCGTGGCCCTGTGCCTGGACAACGGCATCGACTGGGTGCTCTGGGACCTCGCCCTGCTGAGCGAGGGCCTGGTCTGCGTGCCCGTGCCGGCTTTCTTCTCGCCCGCGCAGCAGCGCCACGTGGTCGACAGCTCGGGGGTGGACACGCTCATCGGTCCGCTGGCCCCCTGGTCGCAGGAGGCGGGCTTTCGCCCCGTGGCGCCGGGCCTGAGCCAGCGCCCGGTGGCCGACGCGCCACCGGTGTTCCCCGGCACGGTGAAGATCACCTACACCTCGGGCACCACGGGCCTGCCCAAGGGCGTGTGCCTCGACGCGCCGGCCATGCTCGCCGTGGCGGCCAGCCTCTGGGACGTGGTGGGGGCCAGCGGCGCGCGCCAGCACCTGGCCGTGCTGCCCTTGGCCACGCTGCTGGAGAACGTGGCCGGCGTGTACGCGCCGCTGCTGGGCGGCGCCCGCACCGAACTGCGGCCCATGGCCGAGATCGGCCTGCTGGGCGCGAGCGGGCTTGACCTGCCGCGCCTGCTCAGGCGCCTGGGCGAGAGCCAGCCGCACAGCCTGATCCTGCTGCCGCAATTGCTGCAGGCCCTGGTGGGCGCGGTCGAGCACGGCTGGACGCCGCCGCCCAGCCTGCGGTTCATCGCCGTGGGCGGCGCGCACGTGGCGCCTTCGCTGCTGCGCCGCGCGGTGGCCGCGCGCCTGCCGGTGTTCGAAGGCTACGGCCTGTCCGAGTGCGCCTCGGTGGTGTGCCTGAACGCGCCGAACGACAACCGCATCGGCACCGTGGGCCGGCCGCTGCCGCACGCGCGCGTGCGGCTGGCCGACGACGGCGAGGTGCTCGTGCAGGGCGCGCGCGCCCTGGGCTACCTGGGTGAAGCGCCCGAGACCGGCGAATGGCTGGCCACCGGCGACCTCGGTCGCTTCGACGAGGCAGGCCATCTGCTGCTGAGCGGGCGCAAGAAGCACCAGTTCATCACCGCCTACGGCCGCAACGTCAACCCCGAATGGGTGGAGTCGGAGCTGGTCCAGCAGGCGCCGATCGCGCAGGCCTGGCTGTACGGCGAGGCCCTGCCCGAGAACCTGGCCGTGCTGGTGCCCCGACACGCCGGCGTGAGCGACGGCGAACTGGCCGCCGCCGTGGCCGCCGTCAACCAGACCCTGCCCGACTACGCGCGCGCGCACCACTGGCGGCGCGCCGCGCAAGCCTTCAGCGCGGACAACGGCCTGGCCACCAGCAATGGCCGCCTGCGGCGCGACGCGCTGCGAGCGCATTACCACGCGGCCCTGGCCGCGATCGATCCCACCTCCCGACCCAAGGACATCGCATGAACTTCTTCGACCAATTGCAGGCGCAGACCGCCAGCGAACGGGCCTACCTGCTGGGCGCGCCCATCATCGGCCAGGCCATGGAAGGCCGTGTGTCGACGGCCGACTACATCGCCTTCCTGACCCAGGCCTACCACCACGTCAAGCACACGGTGCCGCTGCTCATGGCCTGTGGCGCGCGCCTGCCCGATCGCCTGGAATGGCTGCGCCAGGCCGTGGCCGAGTACATCGAGGAGGAGTACGGCCACCAGGAGTGGATCCTCAACGACATCGCGGCCTGCGGCGGCGACCCCGACGCGGTGCGCCGCGGCGAGCCCTCGCTGCCCACCGAGCTCATGGTCGGCTACGTGTACGACCGCATCGCC
>JGI26524J50256_1002800_pt1 | contig 9461 bp, 7 predicted proteins | sample ThiBio_inoc_plan_FD_50256 | JGI IMG/M metagenome (IMG submission 50256) | reverse complement strand
CCGAGGTCGATTGCGGAGAAATCGAAGATGCCATCGGCACGGTAGGGCAGGGTGTAGTCAGCGGCAGGTGCAAGCGGGCCGTCTGCGCCCGTAATGGGTGTGACCACTGCTGGAGGGGGTGTAAACGGGTCATTCGCACCTGAAATACTGATGGTCGAGGCAGCCGAAGGGAAAGCTGCGCTCAGTGCGAGCATCAGCGTCAGGGCATGAATCCATTTGCACACGGCCGTTTCTCCTCAGGTAAGCCTAGCGAGCTTAGCGATGAGGTCTTGACACGGTGATGTGTGGGTTATGGTCCGTTTGGGCCAGGGGATACGGGGCCACATCGCCCCCCGTCAGGGCGCAAAGCCCGCCAATTCCGCCTCGAATTCCGTCGCGCTCAAGTTTTCAAACGTTTCACGACTGAACAGCGTGACCGCACCGGCCATTTCGCTCCAGCCGTAACCGCGGCTATCCGCACACAGTTTGTCGCTGTCCTGCGGCACGCGGGCGATGAGATGCAAGCAGTTCTTGCTGTAGATCAGGTTGTAGGGGATGTTGCGCGCATGCAGGCGATCGATCTCGAGCCAGGCGTCGGCGGGCTCGGTGAAACGCTGGCACGGAAGTGGATAGGGTTCGCTGCCGCCGTTGTGGGCAAAACACGGATACTTCACCGGCAAGGGATTCGGCTGCACGAAGCTTTGGAAGTGCAGATGGTTGACCGAGGCGCCGGCGCCGGTACTGTTATAGGCGAGGGAAAGGCCGTGCGCGCCGGCATGGGCGCAGAGATGCCAGGCCCAGCCGTGCAGTTCGGGGGTGAGGAACTGCGGCAGTTCGCGCTGGGGATCGGGCACCAGCAGGCCATGCAGCCGGGCGAAGGGGAATTTGTTGTACAGCAGGCGTGCCGGCTTGGCGGCGAGTTTGCCTTCCCACAGGATTTCCCTGGCGAGAAAGGATTTGTTGAAATGAAAGCCCGCGGGGTCGAAGGGGCGCAGCAGGCTGTCGAATTTCGTTCCGCTGATGCGGGGCGGGCGCAAGGCGCGGATGGGGTTGAAGAACAGGTGCCACGGTCCGGCGCTGCGGCTTTCCATCGTTTTCAGGTGGTCGAAGCCGATGGCGAGGAGCTTGAGGAAAACCAGCACATCATCCTCCGGATCGGCCAATTTCCTGCCGTCGCGAAGGGTGTCGGTGAGGGCCGCTGCGAGTTCCGCATGACGTGCCGACAGTGCAGGCGCGAGCCGTGTCCACAGCTTCGGATCGTAGGCGGCGTTGGCAAGGACGAGGATGTAGACGCCCAGGCCGCGATGGTTTTCCAGCATGGCGGCGAGTCCGTCGGCGAAATTCCGCTCCAGCACGGGGAGCGAGATGAACGGGGAGAAAAGCGTAGGCATGCGGTTAGGGGCCGGAAACGAATCCCGTATGGTGCCATCCGGCTGCGATAGCGGGCATTCAGATTTTTTTGCTGGCAGCGCCCGGCGTTTATAGCGCGCCGTCGGCGCCGGCACGCATCACGCTATCCAGTTTCTCGCGGATGTCCATCGCGCCCTTGCGCAATTCCGGCGTGATGCCCGCCTGCTTGCCGGCCTGGTCGAGCCAGGTCACGTCCCAGTCCAATGTCAGTACCCAGATGTTCTTGTCGGNATCCTCCATCACCGCGATGCGACAGGGTAGGAACACGACGACTTCCGGGATGACCTTGAGCAGGTCGCGGCCGACGGCGATGTCGCAGAAGCTGAATACTTCGACGCGTGGCGCCTTGTCGTCGTGCAGCATGGCCCTGAATTCCTTCCATATCAGGTTCTTGCCGACGAACTTGAGGTTCAGCTGATTGGCGCGCAGCATCATCGATTCGACCACCTGATCGAACGACACGCCAGGCTTGGCCTTGTACTTGAGGGCGAAATAGTTCATCGCCTCGCGCGCGTCCATCTGCATCAGATGGGACATCATGGGCATGGCCGTCTGCAGCCAGCGTGCCTTTTCCTCTGGCGTCAGGATGCGGTTCATCTGGTAATCGCGGTAGGGTGGCGGCGGTGCCTGCTGCATCAGCATCGGGCCGTAGGGNGTCGACGTGACGTCGATCCAGCTTTGTTCGGGCGCAGCGGGTGCGGCTGGCGCTACGGTCGGTGGGGGCGTGGCCGCAGGGGGTTCGGCGGCGATTGCAGACAGGCTGCAAAGGCAGGCGAGTAGGAGGGGAAGCGAGCGCATCATGACGTGTCTCCTGGACGGCTAGGTTTTTATCCTACGCGCCGCAGGGCGTGCGTCAATCTGCGCCGCCGCCATGGGTACGGAAGTGTGCTTCCAGCGCCGCCAGTTCCGTTGCCGCGGCGGCGAAATCGCCGCTTTGCACGCGGGTTTCGATGCGTGCGGCGCCTTCCCGGATGACGGTGGCCATCACGCTGGCGGCTGCGCCCTTGAGGGCGTGTGCTTCCTTGCGGCAGAGCTCGGTCTGGCCTTGCTCGATTCCGCGTTTCAGCGTGCTCAGGCTGGCTTCCGTGGTGGAGACGAAGAGCGTTTCCAGATCGCGCACCAGTTGCGGATTGTCGGGGTAGCGCGCATGCAGAGCGGACAGGTCGAGCAGTGGGGCGGTGCCTGCAGCTGGCGCAGCCTGCGCCAGCCATTGCATCAGCAGCGCAGACAATGCGGCTTCGGTGTAGGGTTTGCTGAGATAATCGTTCGCGCCCGCTGCCAGGCAGGCTTCGCGGAAACCTGCATTGGCATTGGCGGTCAATGCGATGATCGGAATGTGGCGGGCATCGGTTTCCAGCCGGCGAATCCGCTGGGTGGCTTCGAGGCCGTCCATCTCCGGCATTTGCCAGTCCATCAGCACCAGATCGAATGCTTCGGACGACAACAGGTCCAGCGCCTGGGTACCGCTGGCGGCCACGGCAAACTGCAGGCCCATTTCGCGCAGCTGGTGCGACAGGACCTTCTGGTTGACGGGATGATCTTCCACCATCAGGACGCGGCCGTGCAGCTGGATGACGGCCTGTGTCGGAAGCTCGACCAGTGGCAGAGTGGTCGCGGGAAGCGTGAGATGGAGGGTGAAGCAGCTTCCCTTGCCCGGTTGGCTCTCGACAGTGAGCCGCCCACCCATCAGGCCGGCCAACTGGCTACTGACCGCAAGTCCCAGGCCGGTTCCGCCATAGCGACGCGTGGTCGACGAATCCGCCTGCGAAAAAGCCTGGAACAGGCGCGTCTGGGTTTCTTCATTCATGCCGATACCGCTGTCATGCACGCTGAACTGGCATCCGATGCCGTCCTCGTCCGTCACGAAGCGCGCGTGCAGTTCGACTTCGCCCTGATGGGTGAATTTGATGGCGTTGTCGACCAGATTCAACAGGATCTGGCGGATGCGCGTGGGATCGCCCAGCAGCGCGGCGGGCGAGTGCTCGGGCAGCGACAGGGTGAGTTGCAGATTTTTCTCCAGCGCGCGCGCCTGGAACAGGGCCGTCACGCCCTGTACCAATGCAACCGGCGAGAAGGCGACCTGTTCGATGGAGAGCTTGCCCGCCTCGATCTTGGAGAAGTCGAGAATGTCGTTGATGATCGTAAGCAGGCTTTCGGCCGAGCTTCTCAGGGTGGAGGCATATTCGCGCTGGCGGCCGTCGAGCGGGGTCTTCAGCAAGAGGCCGCTCATCCCCAGGATGCCGTGCATCGGGGTGCGGATTTCGTGGCTGACGTTGGCGACGAACTCCGATTTGGCGCGCGCCATCTGGACGGCTGCCTCGCGGGCCGCTTCCTTGGCGGCCTCGGCGGCCCGGCGTTCGGAGACATCGCGCATGATTGCCTGGATCACCGGCTTGCCTTCCAGCGTCATGGCATGGAGGGCGATCTCGGCCGAGAACACCGAGCCGTCCTTGCGCACACCCTGCCAGTCTATGGCTGAATGCCCCAGGTGGCGCGCCAGGTTGATGGCCCGCATGGCGTTGTCGATGGCCATTCCGCCATTGGCCTGGATGGGCGTGCCGAGTTTCTGTATCGGCGTGTGNAGGAATTCTTTGACCGTATCCATGCCGAACAGTGACAGCGTGGCCGGATTGCAGTCGGTGAAGCCGGTGTTGTCGAGGATGACGACGGCGTCCGAGTTGGTTTCGAACAGGGTCTGGTACTTCTGCCTTTCCACTTCCAGTTGGCGTGTCTGGGTCAGCATGCGGCGGCCTACCAGTACGGCCACCAGCGAGGCCAGCAAGGTCGCGAAGATGCCCAGCACCAGCATCAGGTTGCGCGTNGCCTGGTAGGCGGTGAAGGTTTTGCCCAGTGCGGTCTCGTTTTCCTTGCGCTGCAGGTTGGTCATGTTGTCGAGCGCCTCGACCAGGCGGTTCTGCAGGGGAATGGCCTCTTTCTGCAGCAGGGTCAATGCGTTGTAATTGTTGTCGTCGAGCGCCGCTTCGACCACGTTGAACATGACCGGTTGATTGGCCAGCGTGATGGCATCCAGGTCGGCCATCAGCTTCATTTCCTCGGGCGTGCTGAGCATTGTCACCAGTTGGCTACGGTCCTTGGAATAGCGTTCGCCATACTCCTGGAACTGCAGGAAGAGCGTGTCCTTTTCCCAGGGATCGATGGAGACCACGATGTTGTGCATCAGCATCGCGCGGTCGCGCAGCGTGTCCCGCATGTGCGAAGCCAGACGCGTCTTGACGTTGTTGACGGATACGACTTTCGAGAGCTCGGCGTTGAGATAGGCCATCTGGGTGACGCCCAGGCCGATCACGGCCAGCATCAGCAACAGGGCGGCAGTGAAACCCAGCCCGACATTGAACAGCAAACCGCGGAGAGGGGCAGGCAGCATGGAATTATTCGCGGCGGAATGCCACGACATGATCGACGGCNAGCTTGATGCCGATCTTCTCGCCGATGGCGTGATTATGGTGCGACGGTACCAGCGACAGNGCGCGNTGGCCGCTCGGCAGCTTCAGCGTGTAGAGGAATTCGGCGCCGCGGAAGGCCTTGTTCTCGACTTCCGCCAGCAGCAGGCTGTCGTCGTCGTGGACGATGTCGTCGGGACGCAGCAGCACGTCGACATGGCAGTTGCGCACGCATTCGTCGCAGCCGCTGGCGTCGCATTCGACCGGGATGTGGCCGTCGAGCACGCCGAGCTCGATTTCGACCTGATGGTCGTTGACGACTTCGCCGGTGAGCAGCGTGCCCTGGCCNACAAAATCGGCGACAAAGCGGTTCGCCGGTTCGTGATACAGGTTGTAGGGTGTGTCCCACTGNTGGATGCGGCCTTCATGCATGACNCCGACCCAGTCGGCGAGCGCGAAGGCCTCGTACTGGTCGTGGGTGACGATGAGCGCGGTGGTCGCCTCGCGCTTGAGGATGTCGCGCACTTCGAGCGACAGGCGTTCGCGCAGTTCGACGTCGAGATTGGAAAAAGGCTCGTCCATCAGGATCAGGCGCGGGCGCGGCGCCAGCGCGCGGGCAAGGGCCACGCGCTGCTGCTGGCCGCCGGAAAGCTGGTGCGGGAACTGCCCGGCGTGGCCGGCCAGGCCGACCAGCGCCAGCAATTCGTCGACTCGCGCCAGACGCGCAGTCGAGGGTTGGCCGCGCAGGCCGAAGCCGACGTTGTCCGCCNCGTTCAGGTGCGGGAACAGCGCGTAGTCCTGGAACACCATGCCGACGCGGCGTTTTTCGGCGGGCAGCATCCAGCCGGGGCGGCTGACAACTTCGCCGCCGATGCGGATCTCGCCCGCCTGGATCGGCTCGAAGCCGGAGATGCAGCGCAGTGCGGTGGTCTTGCCGCAGCCCGACGGGCCGAGCAGACAGCCGATCGCCCCTTCGGGCAGGGTGAAGGAGAGGTTGGCGATGATCTGGCGTGCGGCGTACGACTGCGACACCGAGTCGAGGATCAGTTCAGCCATAGGGGGTCAGTCAAGCGGGCGCGTACCGCGCCAGGTCAGGAGAATGATGGGAATGATACCGGCAACGACGATGGCGAGCGAAGGCAACGCGGCGCGCTCCCATTCGCCTTCCGAGGTCATCTCGAACACCCGCACTGCCAGTGTGTCCCAGCCGAATGGGCGGGTCATCAGGGTAATGGGCATTTCCTTCATGATGTCGACGAAGGTCAGCGTCGCGGCTGTCAGCAGGCTGGCACGCAGGATGGGGAAGTGCACCCGGGTAAGCAATGCGGTGGTTGAGCTGCCGAGGTTGCGCGCGGCTTCGTCGATGCTGCGGGTGATGCGGTGCAGCCCGCTGTCGATGGGGCCGAAGCCGACTGCAAGAAAACGCACCAGATAGGCCAGCAACATGATCAGTAGCGTGCCTTTGAGGATCTCGGTGCCGCCGAAGCCGAACCAGCTGCGGCCGCGATCGATCAGCCAGTTGTCCAGCGCCGCCACCGGGATGAACAGCCCCACCGCCAGTACGGCGCCGGGGAAGGCATAGCCGAGCGTGGCGAGGCGTTGCGTCCATGTCATTGCGGCACCGGGACGTTGACGCCCAGCGTAGGCGAGCAGCAGTGCGACGGCTGCCACCATCAGTGCGCCGATGCCGGCCAGCAGCACCGAATGCCAGGCGAAGTCCCAGTAGCGCGAATCGAGATCATCGGTGAGAACCGTGCGTGCCCACAGGGCTAGCTGCATGACCGGAATGAGGAAGGCGACGGCCAGCACCGTCCCGGCATACAGGAACGCCAACCCGGCCAGGGCCGGCGACAGCCGGATGCGGCGCTGCGCGGCGCTGCGGCCCACGGCACCATAGCGCATCCGGGTGCGTGAACGCTGCTCGAACACCACCGCGACCAGCACGAACAGAATCAGGATCGAGGCCAGCTGCGCCGCTGCCGGCAGGGAGAACAGGCTATACCAGGCCTTGTAGATGGCGGTGGTGAAGGTGTCGTAGTTGAAGATCGCCATGGTGCCGAAGTCGGCCAGGGTCTCCATCAGCGCCAGCATCAAGCCGGCGGCGATCCACGGTCGCGCCATTGGCAGCGCCACCCGGAAGAATCCTTGCCAGCGCGACAAGCCAAGCGATTGTGCGGCTTCCAGCGCGATCGCNCCTTGCGTGGCAAAGGCGTTCTTCGCAATCAGATAGACATAGGGNTAGAGCGCCAGCGACATCACCAGGATGACCCCACCNCGCGAACGGATCTCGGGCAAGCCGGTGATACCCCGGCTTTCNCGCAGCCAGGTCTGCAGCGGACCAGTGAAATCCAGCAGNCCGATCGCGACAAAGGCGGTGACGTAGGCGGGCAAGGCCAGCGGCAGCAGCAGTGCCCAGTCGAACAGGCGGCGGCCGGGAAAGTCGCACATCGCCGTGAGCCAGGCCANCGACACGCCCAGCACGCTGACGCCGATCCCCACGCCGAGTAGCAGCCACAACGTATTGCCGACCAGTTCGGGCAGGACGAATTCGGTCAGGTGGGCAAGGATGTCGCCGTCTACCTGTGCAAACGACGAGAAGGTGACCACGACCGGCACCAGCACCANCGCGGTGATCGCAAGGGCGAACAGCATCCAGCCGCTGGGAGGCGACCAAACAAAAACGCCCGCAGCGGGCGTTCTTGAGGGCATTGCAAGCTTGTCAGACAAGATGGGGCACTTCTTACTTGTAACCGGCNCGATCCATNAATTTTACGGCCTTGGCCTGCAGGCTGCCAGCCTCCTTCACGTTGATGAGGTTCTGTCTGAAGTTGCCCCAGGCGGCCACGGTCTTGTCAGGCGTCACGTTCGGGTTGACCGGGTATTCCAGATTGACGTCGGCGAACAGATTCTGCGCCTTGTCGGACGACAGCCATTCGATCAATTTCTGCGCACCGGCTGGATTCCGGGCGTAGCGCGTGACACCCGCCCCGGAGATGTTGACGTGCACGCCGGCAGCCTTGTTCTTCAGGTTCTGGTTGGGCCAGAAAATCGCCAGCGGCAGGTTCGGCTGCTTCGCCATCAGGCGGCCGAAATAATAGGTGTTGACCAGCGTGACATCGCATTGGCCGGCCGCCACGGCTTCCATCGCCTTGGTGTCGTCGGGGAAGGGCGACGTGGCGAGGTTGGCGATCCAGCCGCGCACCATGTCCTCGGTTTTNCCTTCGCCGTATTCGGTGATCATCATGGCGACCANGCTCTGGTTATAAACCTTCTTCGACGTGCGCAGGCAAAGGCGGCCTTTCCATTTCGGATTGGCCAGGTCTTCGTAGGTCGACAGATCGGCGGGCTTGACCATGTTGGTGTTGTAGACCAGGGTGCGCGCGCGTACCGACAGACCGAACCATTCGTTGTTGGGATCGCGCAAATGGGCCGGCACGTTGGCCTGCAGGGTCTCCGACTGGATCCGGCGCAGCAGGCCTTCTTCCGCGGCCTGCCACAGATTGCCGGCATCGACCGTCAGCAGCACGTCGGCGGGGGTGTTCCTGCCTTCGGCTTTCAGCCGTGCCATCAGNGGACCTTCCTTGTCCGTGATGAATTTGATCTGTACGCCGGTGTCGCGGGTATAGGCGTCGAACAGGGGTTTGATGAGTTGTTCATTGCGCGCGGAATACACCACGACGTTCTCGGCTGCCGCGGGCAGGGCTACAGCGGCCAGGAGCAGCGCGGTGATCAGTCTGGGGAATGGCATGTTGCGGACTTTCCTGCTGAGTTAAAGAATGCCCGCATCGTACTAAAAATGAGAACGCTTATCAATTCTGAATTGCATGGGTTGGAGCCTTGCAGCGCTTACCCGGATATCCGGCAGAGGCGAATGGGGAAGAACTTCGGGCGGGCCCTACTCGAATGACGCAACCGCCACGGACGGGTCCGCAGGCAGGGCGACGCGGCGAGCGCCGTCGAACCGCTCGCGCCAGTAAGGATCGCTGAGCCTGGACACCATGACCGAACCGGTCCGGCTGCTCGTGGCATGCACGAAGCGGCCATCGCCCAGATAGATGCCGACGTGAGAGAACGCGTGGTCGAGGGTGTTGAAGAAAACCAGATCGCCGGGCTGGAGATCGGCCCGATCGAGGGCTTGGGTGGATTCGCTGATCGCCAGGCTGTCGTGGGGCAGCTTGACGCCGGTTATCTGGTGGAAGACATGGTCGACGAAGCCGCTGCAATCGAGTCCGGTGTCGGGCGACGTGCCGCCCAGGCGATACGGGCTTCCCACCAGGCTGACCGCATAGATGGATATGTCGTCGGACGGCGCGGCATGCGCAGGCTGCGTGAGCAGAACGACCAGCATGGCTGACAGCAGGACGGACTTCATCGAATAGCAATCTGCTCTATAGTTGAAACGAAACTACGGCCAAATGCGGCGAATCTTGACCCTGAGGACTGCATCATGAATGACGTGAACACGCCTGCCACAGGCGAAACGAGTATCCCTGAAAATACGCAGCTTGTGCAATTGCACGACGAGGCCGCGGCGGCGGCGTCCGCGCCCGACCTGCACGAGCGCGTACGCGACCTGACTGCGCGCGTGCTGCACGAACGGCGCATGGCGCTGAATGACATACGCGAACTGGTCGTTGCCATCTCGTCCGGCGTGGGTAGCGGCCTGACTTC
>JGI26524J50256_1002792_pt1 | contig 9487 bp, 10 predicted proteins | sample ThiBio_inoc_plan_FD_50256 | JGI IMG/M metagenome (IMG submission 50256) | reverse complement strand
ATGCACCCTTGGCTTGTTCGGACACGTTCTGCGCACCCCAGGCAATCGACGATCCGGCGAGTGCGGCCTGCGCTTGTCCAAGATAAGGGAAAGGCACGCATACCGCGGCCTCGATTCCGGTCAAAGCGGGTTTGATTGCAGCCAGCAGGGCGGCGTTTTCAGCCAGGCTGCCGTGCATTTTCCAGTTACCGGCTACGAGCTTCTTGCGCATGGAAATCTGCCAAACAAAAGTGCGCGATGGTAAGCGCTACGCGCCCGACGGTCAACCGCCCGGCCAAAGCTGCGCGGCGCAATCAACCGAAACGGCCGGTGATGTAGTGGCTCCGGCCGGCATTTACCTTAACGTTCGCTTCGCTCACGTTAGCCTCCGCCGCTACATTACTGGCAGTTAACCAAACCGACCAGTAATGTAGTCTTCCGTCTGCTTCTTGCCCGGGCGCATGAAAATGGTGCCGGTCTCGTTGAATTCGATGAGTTCGCCCAGGTACATGAATGCCGTGTAATCCGAAATCCGCGCGGCCTGCTGCATGTTGTGGGTGACTATGGCAATGGTGTAATCGCTTTTCAGTTCGTTGATGAGTTCCTCGATCTTGGCGGTGGAAATCGGGTCCAACGCCGAGGTCGGTTCATCCAGCAGCACGATTTCGGGCTTCACCGCCACCGCGCGTGCAATACACAGCCGCTGCTGCTGGCCGCCGGACAGCGACAGGCCGCTCTGCTGCAGCTTGTCCTTCACTTCGCCCCACAATGCCGCCTTGTTGAGTGCCCATTCGACACGATCGTCCATGGCACTTTTCGACATGCGCTCATACAGCCGTACACCGAAGGCAATATTTTCGTAGATCGTCATGGGAAACGGCGTCGGCTTCTGGAAAACCATGCCGATCCGGGCACGCACCAGATTCACATCCTGGCCTTTATCCAGCAGGTTCTTGCCATGGAACAGGATCTGGCCTTCGGCACGCTGTCCGGGATACAGGTCGTACATGCGGTTGAAGGTACGCAGCAGCGTGGATTTCCCGCAACCGGACGGCCCGATGAAGGCCGTCACCTTCTTGTGGGCAATGTCCAGATTGACGTTGCTGAGGCCTTTGAAATCGCCATAAAAGAAATCCAGATTACGGACTTGCAAAGCAATATTTTCGCCTGCAGGCATGGCTTGAACGGGCATCAGAAAGCTCCGGGGAAATTAACGTTTGTCTTTATTGCGGAAAACCACGCGCACGCCGATGTTGACCGCCAGCACCAAAAAAGCGATCAACAGTGCGCCGCCCCAGGCCAGGTTGACCCAGTTGTCGTACGGACTCAAGGCAAACTGGTAAATCACCACAGGCAGGTTGCCCATGGGTTTGTCCATGTTGGTACTGAAGAACTGGTTGTTGAGCGCGGTGAACAATAGCGGCGCAGTCTCGCCGGTAATCCGTGCCATGGCCAGCAGAATGCCGGTCACCACGCCGGATTTGACCGCGCGCAGAGTTACCTTGAGCGATACCTGCCAGCGTGGCGCACCCACAGCAAAGGCCGCCTCGCGCAAGCTGGTCGGCACCAGTTTCAGCATGTTCTCGGTCGTTCGCACCACCACTGGAATAGCGATCAACGCCAGTGACAGCGACCCTGCCCAGCCGGAGAAACCACCGGTTGTCGTTACAAACAGCGCATACACGAACAGACCGATGACGATGGACGGCGCCGACAGCATGATGTCGGTCATGAAACGGGTGAACGACGCAAACTTGGAGACGCGCCCGAACTCTGCCAGATAAATCCCCGCCAGAATGCCGATCGGGGTCGAGATCAGCATGGAAAAAAGCAGGATCAGACCGCTGCCCACGATGGCGTTACGCAAGCCGCCGCCTTCGGAGCCCGGCGCCGGCGTGTCCTGGGTAAACATGTCCCAGTTCAAGGCGGCAAAGCCTTTTGAAAACAGCGTCCACAAAATCCATAGCAGCGCGATCAGCCCCAGGCTCATCGCAACCATGGACAGCGTGATACCGATGCGGTTGATCCAGATGCGACGGGTATACAGTTTCATCATGCGCGCCTTACAGACCTTCGGAGCCCATGCTGCGGCTGATCAGCCAGCGCGAAATGGCCAGCACGATAAAGGTGATGACAAACAGCACCAGACCCAGCGCGAACAGAGAGGCAATATGCAGGCCGGGTGGCCTCGCCGAACTCATTCGCCAGTGTCGACGCGATTGAGGTACCGGGTGCAAACAGGCTGCCATTGATACGGTTGGCATTCCCGATCACGAAGGTGACCGCCATCGTTTCGCCCAGCGCGCGGCCCAGTCCCAGCATGATGCCACCAATGACGCCCACACGGGTATAAGGCAGTACGACGTTGCGCACCACTTCCCAGTTGGTGCAGCCGATGCCATAGGCGGATTCCTTCAGTACATGCGGCACGGTCTCGAACACATCTCGCATCACCGACGCAATAAAGGGAATGACCATCAAGGCCAGCACGATGCTGGCGGTGAGGATACCGACCCCAATGGGCGGGCCAGAGAACCAGCCGCCGATGATCGGAACGTCGCCCAGNAACGCCTGCAAAGGCGGCTGGATNTGGTCGGCGAACAACGGTGCAAACACGAACAATCCCCAGATGCCATATACGATGGAGGGAATCCCGGCCAGCAACTCGATCGCCGTCCCCAGGGGGCGNCGCAGCCAGAGNGGACAGGTTTCGGTCAGGAACAGCGCGATCCCGAAACTGACCGGCACCGCTATCAGCAAAGCNAGAACAGACGTCGTCACCGTGCCATAGATCGCAGCCAGTGCGCCGAATTTATCGTCCGGCACGCTCCAGATGTTGGTCCACAGAAAGGACGGACCAAACGCCTTGAGGCTGGGCCAGGCTTCGATGGAAAGCGATACCAGAATACCCACCAGCGCCGCCAGCACAACAAAGGCGAAAATCTGCGTGGAATGATGGAAAAACCTGTCCTGCAGCCGAAATTTCCGGACCTGCTTGGCNTGCAGATCGATTCCGGCGGTTGCGCTGGGCTCACTCACTGTGGGGTGCCTATCGATTCGATTTTTTGTCTGCGAAAACAGCCNCCTGAAGCAGCCGCTTTCGTAGAAAGCCGGGGTAGACGCCCCCCCGGCCAACATCAAGTCAGGTCAAACCTAATGCATTACTTGATGTTTTTCATTTCCGCTTCAACCATCTTCACAACATTGGGTGGCAGGGGCACGAAACCAAGCTCAGCCGCCATTTTCTGGCCGTTGTTCAGCGACCAGGTGTAGAAGTCGACTACGCCTTTTTGCTTCGCGGCATCGCCCTTTTCATAGGCCAGCATGAAGGTGGCCGTCGTGATGGGCCATGCATTCTTGGCGGACTGATCCAGCAGGTCGGGGGCCATGCCCTTGACATGGAAGTCGGCACCCGCAGCGGCATCGGCAACCGACTGTTGATTCGGAACAATGAAATTGCCGGCACGGTTNTTCAGCGCCACGAANTTCATGTTGTTCTTCATAGCGTCGGCGATGTCGACGTAGCCGATCGCACCCTTGATCTTCTGCACGTTGGCTGCAACGCCCGGGTTGCCCTTGCCGCCCACGCCGTTGGCAGGCCAGTTCACCGTGTTGCCGGCACCGACATCACGCTTGAATGCCATCGATTGCTTGGCCAGGTAGTTGGAGAACGCATAGGTCGTGCCGGAACCGTCCGAACGGTGTGCCACGGTAATGGCCAGATCCGGCAGCTTGACGCCGGGATTCAGTTTGGCGATGGCAGGGTCGTTCCACTTGGTGATCGCGCCACGGAAAATGTCGGCTGCGGTCANGCCGTCCAGCTTCAGCTTGCCGGACTCGAAACCGGGGACATTCATGACGATGGTCACGCCACCCATCACGGTGGGAACCTGGACCAGATGGTTCGCTTCCAGATCGGCGACCGGAACCGGCGCGTCGCTACCGGCAAAATCAACGGTTTTGGCCTTGATCTGCTTGACGCCGCCCGACGAGCCGATCCCTTGGTAGTTGACCTGGTTGCCCGTAGCGGTCTTGTATGCCTCAGCCCACTTCGTGTAAACAGCATAGGGGAAGGTTGCGCCTGCGCCGGTAATGTCGGCAGCCAAGGCACCCACACTGAAAGCCAGACCCATGGCCGCAGCCAGCGTCCCTTGAGCCAGTTTATTGAGTGTACGCATGTGTAATATCTCCGGTAGTAGTTGACGTTGCCGCATGGGGCGACGTCGCCATACTAACGGGCGAATATTACAGATATATTTCAGGACGGGAAATCACCCGCTCGTGGCTGCAGCCTTGACGGCCGTGGCAATTGTTTCAGCCGTATGTCGAACCAGATCGGCGTCGCGCCCTTCCACCATCACACGAATCAGCGGCTCGGTCCCGGATGCGCGCAGGACAATCCGGCCACTGCCGTTCAATGCAGCCTCCGCCTCCGCGACCGATGCGCTGACCGCGGATGCCATATCCAGCTTGAACCCCTTGGCCACCGGTACATTGATCATCACCTGGGGATAGGTCTCCAGATCCGCGGTAAACGCATCCAGGGTTTCGCCCGTCTCACGCAGTGCGCGCAGCACCTGCAAGGCCGAAACAATCCCATCGCCGGTAGTGTGCTTGTCCAGACACAAGATGTGGCCGGAGGTTTCTCCGCCCAGCGTCCAGCCATTGGCATGCAGTCGCTCGAGCACATAACGGTCACCCACTTTGGCACGCTCGAACGGAATCTGGATGCGTGCCAGTGCATGTTCGGTACCGAGATTGGTCATCAGCGTACCGACCACGCCCCCCTTCATGTAGCCCGTCTGGATGCGATGACGGGCGATGACGTAGACCAGTTGGTCGCCGTCATACACGCGTCCCTGAGCGTCAGCCATCATCAGCCGGTCGCCATCGCCATCCAGCGCAATGCCCAGATCGGCGCGATGGGCGCGCACTGAGTCGGACAGCGCCTTGGTATGCGTGGCGCCGCATTCGTCGTTGATATTGAAGCCATTCGGTTCATTGCCGATGGCGATCACCTCGGCCCCCAGCTCGTGCAGCACATGCGGCGCAATGTGATAGGTCGCGCCATTGGCACAGTCCACCACGATNCGCATCCCNCGNAGATCGAGGTTGTTGGGGAAGGTGCTCTTGCAGAACTCGATGTAACGCGCTGCAGCATCCTCGATGCGGCGGGCACGTCCCAGCTGGCGCGCTTCGACGGTCACGATCGGGCTGTCCAACCGCGCTTCGATTGCCTCCTCCACGCTATCCGGCAGCTTCTGGCCGCTGGCAGAAAAGAACTTGATGCCGTTGTCCTCGAATGGGTTGTGCGACGCCGAGATCACCACGCCGGCCTGCAGACGCAGTGCCCGAGTCAGATAGGCCACCGCCGGTGTCGGCATCGGCCCGGTCATCAGCACGTTCACCCCGGCTGCAGTAAAACCGGCCTCCAGCGCAGCTTCCAGCATATAGCCTGAAATACGGGTGTCCTTGCCGATCAGTACGGTCGGGTGCTCGTTCGGTGGCAGGCTGCCACGGTCGGCCACCAAAACCTGACCGGCGGCGTANCCCAGACGCATCACAAACTCGGGCGTAATGGGCGATTCGCCCACTTTTCCCCGTACGCCGTCGGTACCNAAATATTTACGTCCCATCCCCGTATTCCTCCACTGCATTCCAGATGGCCAATGCATCGCGCATGGCCATTACATTATGTACCCGGAGCAAGCGGGCACCCTGCGCCACCGCCATCAGGTGCGCCGCCACGCCGGCGAATTCCCGTTCATCCACGACACGCCCTGTCAGGGTGCCCAGCATCGACTTGCGCGACAGTCCAGCCAGTATCGGCACATCCAGCTCAGCCAGCTCTCCCAGATGCTTCAGCAGCGCCAGGTTGTGTTGCAATGTTTTGCCGAAGCCGAATCCCGGATCGATCACCAGCCGCTCGCGCGCGATCCCGGCGGCCTCACAGACCTGTACTCGGGCCCGCAAAAACTGTTTCACCTCATCCACCACGTCGGCATACCGGGGCGACTGCTGCATGCTTTGAGGATCGCCCTGCATGTGCATGAGGCACACGGCGGCCCCCGATGCAGCCACTGCCTCCATCGCACCTGNNGCCCGCANGGCGGCGACATCATTCACCATCCCCGCCCCTGCAGCGAGCGCTGCACGCATCACCTCTGGCTTNNTGGTATCCACCGATACCAGGCAACCTTCGCGGGCAAGTGCCTCAATCACCGGCACCACGCGCCCGATTTCCTCATCGACCGGTACCGCTGTCGCGCCGGGGCGGGTCGACTCCCCACCGACGTCAAGGATATCGGCGCCTTGTTCGCTCAGCTTGAGTGCATGGGCAATCGCAGCCTGCGTATCGTGCAACTGCCCACCGTCCGAGAATGAATCGGGCGTGACATTGACGACCCCCACGATGCGGGGGCGAGAGAGCAGAAGGNGATGCGAACCGGCGNGAAGAACAGACATAAAAAGAGGGGCCAAAGCCCCTCTATTGTAGTGGGTAACGCTGTGTCCCCGCTNAGGTTTCCTGGGCAGGTTGGGCGGTCGGAGCGGGCGCGCTGGGTTTGTCGCCCCCGTTCGCCGGCGGTTGGGGCGTGGCCGCCGGCTTGGGCGGACGTACCGGCCGGCCGGCCATGATGTCGCCGATCTGCTCGGCATCGATCGTTTCCCACTCCATCAGGGCGGCGGTCATCGCCTCGACCTTGTCACGCCCCTCGGTCAGGATCTTCGTGGCCCGGGCGTACTGCTCATCCAGAATGCGGCGGATTTCGGTATCGACCTTCTGCATGGTGGCCTCGCTCATGTTCTTGTGCGTGGTCACCGAGCGTCCAAGGAATACTTCACCCTCGTTTTCGCCGTACACCATCGGGCCCAGCGCATCCGACATGCCGTAGCGCGTCACCATGTCGCGGGCGATGCTGGTTGCCCGCTCGAAGTCGTTCGATGCACCGGTCGAAATGCTGCCGACGAAGATTTCTTCAGCCACCCGTCCGCCGTACAGCATGCAGATTTGCGACAACATCTGATCCTGGTACAGNCTGTAACGGTCCAGTTCAGGNAGGGACATGGTCACACCNAGCGCACGACCGCGCGGGATCACCGTGACCTTGTGCACCGGATCGCAACCCGGCAACGTCATGCCGATCACGGCATGGCCGGACTCGTGATAAGCCGTCTTTTTCTTGTCCTCGGGCGTGATCACCATGGATTTGCGCTCGGCACCCATGAAAATCTTGTCCTTGGCCTGCTCGAAGTCCTCCATGTCCACCAGACGCTTGCTGCGGCGCGCGGCAAACAAGGCTGCTTCGTTGACCAGATTGGCCAGGTCGGCCCCTGACATGCCGGGGGTGCCGCGCGCCAGGATATCGGCCCGCACGTCGGGCGCCACCGGCACCTTACGCATGTGCACCAGCAGGATCTGCTCGCGGCCACGGATGTCGGGGAGGCCGACGACGACCTGACGGTCGAAACGGCCCGGGCGCAACAGCGCCGGATCGAGCACGTCGGGGCGGTTGGTCGCCGCGATGACGATCACGCCAACGCTCGCCTCGAAACCATCCATCTCGACCAGCAACTGGTTGAGTGTCTGCTCGCGTTCATCGTTGCCGCCGCCCAGGCCGGCGCCGCGCTGGCGGCCGACCGCATCGATTTCGTCGATGAAGATGATGCAGGGTGAGTTCTTCTTCGCCTGCTCGAACATGTCGCGCACGCGCGCGGCACCGACACCGACGAACATCTCGACGAAGTCGGAACCCGAAATGCTGAAGAACGGCACTTTGGCCTCGCCCGCAATGGACCGGGCCAGCAGCGTTTTACCGGTACCAGGAGGTCCCACCATCAGCACGCCGCGCGGGATGCGACCGCCCAGTTTCTGGAACTTGGACGGATCTTTCAGGAAATCCACCAGTCGGCGACGTCTTCCTTCGCCTCGTCACAGCCTGCGACATCGGCAAAGGTCACCGGGTTGGCATTTTCATCGAGCAGGCGCGCCCGGCTCTTGCCGAAAGAGAAGGCACCGCCACGGCCGCCACCCTGCATCTGACGCATGAAGAAGATCCAGACGCCGATCAACAACAGCATGGGGAACCACGAAATGAACAGACTCATCAAGAAAGAGGGCTGCTCTTCCGGCTTGGCCTCGACTGAAACGCCGTTTTTCAGCAGGTCGGAGACCATCCACGGATCGCTCGGCGCATAGCTGGTGAAGCGCTGTCCATCGCTACGCTCGCCTTTCAACACGTTACCTTCAATCACCACCTTGGAGATCTGTTGCTGACGCACCTCCTCGATGAACTGCGAGTACGGCATCTGCGACTGCGAGGTGCGCTGCGCGCCGAACTGATTGAACACCGTCATCAGGATGACCGCAATGATTAGCCAGATGGCGATGTTCTTGGACAAATTGTTCACGTTTACTCCTTGGTGCTGAACCCAGCACGTTTAGACTCATTCTAAACCCTATACTGCCAGCTTGTCACGGCATCATCACGTCTCGCCATCCCGCGCTGCAACAGGGCGGCGTCCCAGCAAATAAACCTCGGTACTGCGGTCGCGCGATGCGTCGGGTTTGCGGATCAGNACCTGTTCGAATGCCTGTCGCATCCGGGCACGAAAATCCTCAAACCCGACCCCCTGAAACACTTTGACGAGGAAAGCCCCGTCTGGTTTCAGCCAGTTCACCGCGAAATCAAGCGCCAANTCGCACAATTCATAATGTCGNGCCTGATCGCGCAGCATCACTCCGCTGATATTGGGGGCCATATCGCTTAAAACAAGGTCAACCCGCCCAGTGTGCAACTTTTCTTCCAGCCAAGCCAGCGCCGTCCGTTCGGTGAAATCGCCTTCCAGGCTGTCGACGCCCGCTATCGGCGCCACCGGCAGGAGATCGATTGCCAGGACCCTGCCCTGCTTCTTCATCTTCTGCACGGCCACCTGGCACCAGCTGCCNGGTGCGGCACCCAGATCCACCACCGTCATGCCGGGCCGCAACAGATGGTCGCGCGTGTCGATTTCCAGCAATTTGTAGGCGGCGCGCGAACGGTAACCATCCTGCTGCGCTTTCTTGACGTAGGGATCCGTCACGTGCTCGTGCATCCAGGCACTGCCCGATTTGGTTCGCTTTGCTTTCTGCACCATCTCTATCGGCTACAATCCGCGCTCAGTTTAAGGAAGATGCAATGAAACCACTCACGCCCGCCCAGCGACAATTCCTCAAGGGCCTGGCCCACAGCCGCCAGCCGGTGGTCATGATCGGTAACCAGGGGCTGACCGCGGCCGTATTGAAGGAAATCGAACGCGGACTTGATGCGCACGAACTGATCAAGATCAAGGCGGCCAGCGACGAGCCGGACACGCGTCGCGCCTGGTTGGAGGAAATCTGTACAACCACAGGAGCCGCGCCGGTGCAGCAGATCGGCAAGATATTGGTGATTTATCGCTCTGCCGGCAAGCCTGTGATCGTCCTGCCGGGTTGAAATCTGTCCGACGAGGCTTATTTCGCCAGCCCCGA
>JGI26524J50256_1002766_pt1 | contig 9561 bp, 7 predicted proteins | sample ThiBio_inoc_plan_FD_50256 | JGI IMG/M metagenome (IMG submission 50256) | reverse complement strand
ATCGCCCGACTGGCCCCACCTGTCCAGCACGTAGTTCAGCTCGGCAAGCTGCTGGCGGGATAGCGAGTCCAGGGAGGTCACCGTCTGCGGCCCCAACGTGGGATCGAACGGGGAGTTCGCGCCGAGGTCGATGCAGTACCCCTGCCTGCCGTCGACGTCCGTGTTGTACGCCCCCAGGAAACCCGAGTCACCGTAGTAGCCGGTCCCCAGGCTGCCCGCGTGCGCCGGCGCCGCACCGAGCACGACCGTGCCCGCCAGCACGAACAGCACGACGAGGACGGCAGAGAGACGACGGATCACCGCGCCGGGCGGATGCACCCCTCGGGGCTCGGGTGGGGATGCGATCGACATTGACATGGGCCGTCCTCCTGACTCTGCAAAGGACGGGGGGAAGCGACCGTCCTCAGAGCAGGTGCGCGGATCGGCCCACGCGACGTCGCGCAGCCGCTGCCGAGTTCCGGCCTCTGCGAACGAACTGACTGTTGCTCGGAGCGCCCGCAACTACCTGGGTCAGAGATTCCATGTGGTATTCGCTGCGATCCCACCTACAATTGCTCGCCTGGACTGCGGCCTGACCAGGGCTATAACGGTCGGGGCCGCGCACACCTCACTTCATGCGTTCAGCCGAGTACGGTCGGCACTACTGCTCCTCTGCGCTCCGCTCCGCGATGCGAGCCCGTTGCCGCGCGATGACATCTTCGAGCGTGGCTAACCCCTCCTGCTCGGCCCACTGACGCAGGTCCTCGCGGTATGCCTGGCGCTCGCTCCACTCTGCATCCGTCACCTGACCTTCGAGGTGCTCGTCCACTGAATCGCGGAGCTTGGCCCACATCTCGTAGCCGCCTGATTCGATCGACTGACGATCATGCTTCAGTAGCTCCGGACGCCAGTCTTCTTCGGACAAGGTGGGAAGGCTCTCCACCCACTCACGGATACCGACCGCTTCAGTATCGCCATCACTCATCGACTGGAGCCGGTCGCGCATCTCAGGCTCCAGGAACGCTCGGTACATTTCCCGCACATGAGGCTCGACAAGGCCGCCGGCCGGCGGGTTGAGGCCGAACTTCTCACTCAGGGGTGTCACCTGTAGACCAACCGGATACTTCATGAGGTGGATCACAAGCACGAACTGCACGACCTCAGTCACTCGTCGCACCCAGAGGTCGAATGCTTCAGCGTGGAAGCTCGCGATGTTCGTGAACGGGACGAGCCCGGCGCTCGAGCTGCGGTGCCCGCGGGTGTGCACATACGCCCCAAGGTCGTCGCTGAGTTGGCGGATACGGTCGAACAGGGCCGGATCGGATTCAAGATAGATCGCGACGCCGCGCACTTCTCTCAGGCGCCTCTCGACTGCCTCAAGGCTCGGAGTTCTCTCCGCGCCGGCTCTCCATCTCTGGATGTCCAGATGCGCTTCATCGTGCGCGTCCCAGTACACCGAGAGCATTCCGAGTTCGAGAACGCTTCGGAGCGAGACGAGCGCCTGCTTGTAGAGTCCTATCCGCGCAAGGGTGAACGATGTGCGAGCCTCGCGCTCTGCCTCGAACGCTGGAGCAAGATTGCCCGAGAAAGCGTTCTGCGCCGTCATCGGGATCAGGTCAATGAGCGAGTGCAGCACTCGCCACGACACCTCGATCGAGTCCGATGCAGATGAATGAGCCTCGATGTAAGCATCGGTGGCCGACGCGGCTCCCTCAAGATCCACGTCACGGTGTCGCGCCCACTCCTGACTCATGCTCCGACCATACGGCGGGCCACCCTCGTACTGGCGTCAGAGATTGCATGTGGTATTCGCTGCAATCCCCCATTACATTTCCTCGCAGGAATGCTCGCCTGATCTGGGATTCACGCGACACCGCTATGCATGAAGGTCGGATGGGCCTCGATAGCGAAGTTCGACGACGTTGGCAGGGCTGGCCCCGGTGACTGTGAGCAAGCCGCGCCGATTCGGATTGAGCGGTTCCTCAAGCAGACCGGCCCGTCGACCGTCAGCGGCCTGGAGAATGGTCTCCCCGTTCGCAATGGACACAGCCCGATACGGCGTCCCGCTACTCGGCTGATGATCGGGGAGCCACGTCACCGCGGCATCCTCGACCGTGTTGATCCAGGTTCTCTCCGGTGCAGCAGTGCTACGGCCGATGAAACCGACCCAGAGATCGTGAGATGACACAGTCGGCCAGTGCGAGTCGTCTGCGCGTCGCCGGACCTCCTCCGAGTTCATCCACTGGTGAAGCTCCGACACGGTCGTGAAGGTGCCGTCTCCGGCCGTGACCGCGGCGAGAGCACCGGCTCGGGAAGAGAATCCGGCCTGCATGAGCAGCGCGGCGGAACGGTTGAGCGTCCCTGTTTCTAGCGCCGCAACTGCGAGTCCGTGCTCGTCGGTGACGAGCGCCCAAAGATCGCCTACAGGCTCTTCGTGGGCGGTCGCTCGGACCCGGACCGCTTCCAGCGCCCATGGCAGCCTGTAGGCCAGCGAGTCCTCAATGAATTCCAGCGTGTCCGTGACCTCCTCCCCCGCTATCTGCGAGGGGTCCTCACCGCGAAGCCAACCAGCGAGGACGCCTTCCCAATGTGGAGGAAGAGCGCGGGGCGCGAAGGGGTGAATGCCGAATGCGATCCTGGCGAAGCTCGTTAGGGCATCGATTGCGGCATCGGGGTCGCCGATTCGGATGCCCTCGTCTGCGTCGCGCAGGGACTGCTCCAAGATGCTGGCGTGCTCATCGAGTTGGCGTCCGGTCTCGAGACCGACCCCCGCAAGGAAGTACCCTCGGCGCTGTGCCGCAGTTGACTGGCTCCAGAGGAAGCGTGCGCGCGCGGTCAGACCGGCTCGAAGCGCTGTCTGAACGGGCCCCTGCCGTCGAGCCAAGCTCCTGGCCCAAAGGGACGAGGCGAGCACGTCATCGAGAGCCCCCTCGACTCCTTCCTCCGCAACCGCGGAATCGTTGAGCAGACTGAGGAGGGCGTTGTCGAGGCTAGCGAGCTGCGAGCGCCACGCAGTTCGGGAACGCTCGGCTTCCTCCTCGCTCTCGGCCACAACTTCTGGGTAATCCCACGCCGCTGTGCCGGCGACGTATTCCAGCAGCGCGTCCAGGTCCCGGAGACCGTGCTTGGCCTGCATCCGGGCGAACAGGTTCACCACCAGTTGCAGTAGGCCGCTTTCCATGTCGCGCAGAGCCGTGTCCTCGACCAGCTGCCTCCAGTTCCGCCTCCCTCGGGACACGTCCTTGAAGATTGGGTGGACGACGAGGCCGACGGAGTCCACGAACGCTCGGCCAGCTCTGCCGACGATGTTGCGGAACTCAGACGCCTTGATCAGTTCCCGGTTGCGCCAGAGGCTGTGCATTACGAGCGCGCTGGCTGAGAGGTTGAGTCCCTGGGCGAGGGTCGGTGAAGAGACCGTAACCTTCAGCGCTCCTCGCTGTAGCAGCCTTTCCACCTCTCGTCGGTAGGGTGCGGGCAGCGATCCGTGATGAATCGCTACGCCGAGTCTCAGACAGGCGAGGATCGGGTGATCTCGGCCGAACCATTCCTCTCCGATCGCGATGGCCGAGGCGAGGTCGCCCGGATCTCCTTCGAAGACACTCCCGAGTGCTCCGCGCGCATCAAGGTCGACGATGACTTTGGCAAAGGCGTTCACCGATGACTTGAGTGGGCAGAAGATCAGGACGGTCTGCCCGTCGTCGACGAGCCGCCAGGCGGTAGCCAGCGTCAACTCCTGCGGATCCTTGGGGAAGGGCGTCGTCCTGCGACCGATCGGTGGAACGAAGGGTTCGAGGAACCGGGGCACGAAGGGCTCCTCGTCTCCCACGATGATGCTCAGGCGGGCTCGATCGCCTTGCCAGATCACTTCGCCATAGCGAAGTTTCGTCGGCCGCCACGAGCTCGCGATGAGACCGTCGGGTTGGTCATCGGTGAGCCAGTTGACGAAGTCCTCGACTTCGTCTCCGTCTGGCAGGATCGCCGAGAGGCAGATGATACGTCTGGCGGCCGCATCCTCACGGCGCAGCAGTCGTTGTACCTGAACTTCGTATCGGACCTCACGTTCATCCGCCCCGATCATGTGCCCCTCGTCGAGGACGACAAGCCCTACGTCGTCGAGGAGTGTTGGGTCGTTGCGCAGGGCGAAGTCGAGCTTCTCGGGAGTGGCGACGACGATGTCCCTCTCTCGCAGCAAATCCTCGTCGGCGCTGCTGGCCCCGATCGCGCCGTAGAGGGATGTGACGGTTTTCCCCAGAGGGGTGAAGGTGCGTTGCAGGGCCGTTTCGGTCTGGGCTGACAGCGCCCGCAACGGGGTTACGAACACAACCCGCCGGCCCTCGGCTAGGCACGCGAGGATGCAAAGTTCGGCAATCCGGGTCTTGCCGGCGCTCGTCGGGAGAGACAACACCAGGTTCTCGCTGGTGTTCAGCACCCGCTCTGCGGCGGCGAGCTGCGACGGCCATAGGTCGATCTCCGAGCGTCGCCTCCGGAAGAGGGATGCAATGAACGTCGCACGCAGCCGTGCCCAGTCGCCACCATCACCGTCGATGGGACCGTCCGGGAGCAGGCGATGGAAACTAGCCTCCCAGAGGCCGCGGAGTAGGTGAATCGCAAGTCGATGGCACCACCACTGCGGAACCATGTTCAATTCGCTGGCGGCTCCTAGACCGACCTGCAGTGTGCTGAGGGCCTCATCCAGCAGCGCTTGCTCGCCCCGCTCGAACGCAAGCAGCGCCATGCTGATCGCACCGACGAACGCGTCCGTCAGTGCGAGGTCGACAACGTCGATGACATCGGTGTCGCCGCTGTCAGCGTCCTGGTCCTCATCGCTCATGGACTCGAAGAGCCCGCGCAACGTCTCAACCAGGTTGGCGTCTGCTGCCACGTCCTCGTCGCGGTGGCTCAGGATGAGCGCGTCCAGGGTGTCGAGTTCTCGGCGGATGATGTGGATGAGGGATCGCTCGCCAATCGTGACTTCACCGGAATCGAGCGCTGTCTGAAGCAGCGAGTATGCCCGCGCGGAGTAACTGCCGAGGTGGTAGGCGGCTGCGGCGACGACACGGTGGAAGCCCCGTTCGCGCGAGTTAGGTCCTCTGGCGATGACTGATTCGATGGCTGTGGCTGCGCCCTCGAAGGCGCGTTGGGCGAGGCTTTGCGACCCATTCGCCTCCACGAGACGTAGCCCCAGGCCCAGGAGCGAATAGCCGTAGGAGAGAAGGTCGTAGCTGAGTAGCTGATCGAACGCGGGCGCCTCCTCGGGCAGGACGCCGTCACGCCAGATCATCGACCGGGCTTCGCCTCGCGCGAGAAGCTGTTCGCGAAAGCCGGGGGTGGTCGCCTCCTCGATCGCGGCCTCAATGTCCTCAACTGTCTCGGGCATTGGCGATCGCTTTCGAGTACACGTTCGCGATGAACGCTTGATGCTCTGAGACCTGCAGGCCGACGGCGAGGCGCTTTACGCCGCCTCGATATGCGGTCGTGTTTGTCCGAAGGAGGTTGCGTGGGTCGTTGCCCGTGAAGGTGAAAAGCAGTTGCACCACCTGCCGTTGGCTGATCCCTGTAGTCAGTTGAGCGTCGTCGACAAGGTTCGCCAATGCATGCTCGCCGAGTTCGTGGAGTCGGTCAGCGACGAAGCTGAGAGCGTGAGGCGATGGGCGTCCCCGATCGCGTCTGAGCGCAAGGTCCGCGTCTGTGACCGTCGCCGATCCGAGCGTCGCACGGCTCTTGGCTTCGCCCTTCAGCAATTCGAGCGATCCGTTGGTGGCCGCGCGCACCCCAACCAGGTCATCTCCACGCATCGACATCTCACGGTGGTCCTTCCACCGCAGGCGTTCCACGACTCGAAACCCCAGCTCAAGCGCCGCGTACTGCGCTCCGATGATCTCTCCGAGGTCGCCCGAGCGGGTGCGCTTGCTTATAGGGAGCTTCCCTTCCAAGTATTCGGCCGCAGCAGGCTTCCCCAGATCGGCCAGGATCGCGGCGACGCGGTCCGGACCCGTGTACTGGTTCGGGATCTGTGACGCAGCCCAGTCGACCCCCGACCCGATGGTCGACGGCGAGGCAACCATGTGCACCATCGCGTGCCGCCTCAGCAGCTCGCGCGTGGAAGTCGTCCACGAAGAAAGCGGTGCCATCCCTCAATCGTGGCAGAGGCTCAGCTACTGAAACTGTCTGACTCTAGGTAGGCGAGGACGCTGTGCATCGCGAGGATCGCCTGTGTGGCGAGGCCGTACAGGGTGTCGTTGGCGATCGAGATGGCGGGTTGCTCGACCCGCGTGTCGCCCTCATGGACGGCGATGTGGCGCTTCCCGTACAGCGCATCACCCGCAGCCGCAACGTCAGCAGGAGCGTTAGCGAGCCGGCGCTTCACGTCGGGCCCACGTCCGCCGCATGCCGTCTCGACAGCGAGTCGCGCGGCGAGCACGGCCTCGCGGTACCGGCCCGTGTCGAAGTGCGTCTGTGCCGTACGTGCGTGCGCCTTGGGCGCTGACTCATCCGTGAGCTCACGGAACGCGTCCCTGTATGCGGTGTCGGGCGTCGGGCCAAGCAGATAAGTGAGCTCGGCACCGTCGTTGAAGAGCAGCACGTCATAGGAGTCCGTGGCAGCACCTCCGGAAACCAGCACGTAGTCGTCGAAGCCGTCCTTCTGGTAGATGTTCGGCATGTGCGAGTCAGCACCTGTGAATTGCGGGCTGCTGAGGAATGTGAGCAAGTGATCCTGGTTCCTGCCGTACATCTCGACCTTCCGGCCGGTGACCTTCTGGCGAAGACGCAGACCAAGGCCCCCGCCATCGACCGGGTACTCCTCGATGTAAGCCCACACGGATGTCGGAGGAGATGCGACGTCCGCCGTCACGATGTGGACCTTAACCGAGAAGCCCTCGAACGCGACAGCTATCTCGTGAGCGCCTTGTTTCACAATCGGCGCGGCGATGGCGACGTACTCCGCGCGACTCCGCGGCTCAACGAGGCCGCCTCCATGCGCGTAGCAGTCCTGCAGAAGGTTCGACAGCGGCGCGAATGACCTGAACATCTGGTTGTCCGTCAGAACCCGCACGAGCCGCTTGGTTGACTTCTCGCGAAGGCGGAGGTCCGGTGCGCCGACCGCGTTCTCGAACCGCTCGACGTAGCACTTTACGATGCCGGAACTCTGGGCGCTACGAGCAGTCACGCCCGCCGCCCGAGCAGCTCGCCGGGTCTTCGAACTTGATCGGCTCATCCCTAATCCTCCGTCTCGCGGCTGCCGAATCCCATCGCCGCTGGGCGACGTCGTTACCGTTCCGGAGGGCCGTCATCTGCGCGCTACTCCTCGACCTCGACGACACCATTCCAGCCCTACTCCGGTGAGGGATCGGTGACAAGCTTCAATGTCGGCCTGGGATCGTCGACACCCAGGACTTCGCGCACACGTGCCGGGTGCCAACGCAGCTCGCGGGCGAGGTCTATCTGCGCGAAGCCGATTTGATCGGCAAGCCGGGCAGCCTCGGCCAACATCGACGGCACCTCACCCGGATATGCGTTCACCGGCTCGGGCGCGTCCAGTGAGGAGCTGCGCAGCTGGTTCAGCTTCTGGTAGCCCCGACGGATCGAAGCGTCGGAGACCGTACCGGTCTCCTTCATCCGTAGCAGCAGCGAATCCACCGACACACCCCAATGCCGCGAGAGCTCATCGAGCCGGGAAAGGTTCACGGTCCGCGGCAGCAAGTTCACAATCTGGGAACGTGGAGTCAGGAACTCAGCAGCGAATTGATCGGCTTCTCGCTCCTGCTGCTGGTCACCTGGAACGGCCTCGCCGTGCAAGAGCAGGTGCCCCAACTCGTGGGCGACCGTGAACCGGTAGACGAACACCGACTTCGCGCGCTCGGGCGTCACCACGATGACCGGGCGAGCCAAGCGAGACGTCGAGAACGCGCCGACTCGGGCTACATCGGCGTTCGCCAACGTCAGCAGGCTCACGACGATCCCGTGCGATTCCGTCAGCGCGACCAGATGCTTGACCGGCTTCACGCCCAGACCCCAATGCTCGCGAAGCGCCTGCGCCGCGGAAACGGGATCCGCTTGCTGCCGATCCACCACCGGCAAGTCGACATCGGGGAACCGGACCTTCTTCTCTAACGCGAACGTCAGCTCCCAGACCTGCTCAATGAACGCGATCGCCTTGGACCGATCCCGCGCGGTGGTCGAGCGCAGGCTCCGGAAATGCGCCTCCGAGCCGTCAACGCGGCCGATGGGTCGACCCGTGGCGAAGTAGTCCACCGGGACATCCAGCTCGCGCGCAAGCACCGGCAGCAGGTCGCGGCGCGGCGTTACCACTCGCGACTCGTACTGACCGATCGCCGCAGGCGTGACCCCGACCAGCTCAGCGAGCTTCGCCTTCGACAAGCCGGCCGCGAAACGCGCCTGCGTCAGACGAGCTGGGTCGAACGCGTCAGCGACGGCGTCGAGATCGGGACGGTCGGTTGCTCCGAGCAGCGAGAAGAGGGTGTCACGGTCGTCCATCAGCCTCTCCGTCCGCCTCGTCGCCCTTCACCCCCAGATCCGGGCGCGGGATCGGCCCGTCGGAGAACGACTCGTCCGTCAGGTCCAGATCCACCAGGGAGGCTGCGCCTACTTCGAGCAGCGATTCCATCGACGCGAAGGTGAGGTAGCCGTCGCTTCCCAACGTCGCCTCGCCCCAGTCGACGCTGTAGAGCGCGAACGGGTTGCTCGCATACGGGACGACGACCACGCGGGAGTGGGTCGACAGCGCCTCCTCGAGCGCTTTGCTCTCGGCGTCGAGCAGCTCCCGCTCTTCCTCGGTCAACTCGGGGTGCTCGAACTCGATGTCGAGACGCTGCTGCGTCGATTCGCGCTCCTCACCGAACAGGGAGATCCGAGTGTCCGAGACGGCGAACGGCCGCGAGCCAATGTCCGTGGATCGCTCCCGCGCGAACCGCCACGGAAACAAGATCACCCCGTTGAAAGCGACCAGCTTGTAGCCCCGGCGCGGAACGATCTCAGCCGAGGGCAGGCGCCGTAGCACCGTCACAAACTCGTCCAAACACTTCCGCCAGATCTGGCCATACACGCCCGTGTGCTTCATCTCGGCCTCGGCCTGCGCGTTCGCCATCTTCTCGTGGCAGTCGCGGATGATGGACGAGATCTGCTCTCGCACCAGCACGCCGTCGGCTCCCAGCGTTCGCAGCGCCCACGCGCGCCCCTCGTCGATCGCCACAGTGGGCTCCCTTCATCCGGATACCCCAAACGTAGCACATCGCTTTAGTTTTCAACGCCAAACGATCACACGGAGCTGCCGCGTATCGCAGACGCGGGGTCTATTGGGGTCAGAGATGCCATGTGGTATTGCCGCTGTGGGTGGGGCCGGTCACGAGCACGTTGTGGCCGCTGCGCACCGCGACGTGCAGGAAGCCGGCCGCCTGACTCGTGAGCGAGCCGAGCGCCACGAGGTCGACGAGTCCGCGCATCCCGCTGCGGAAGCGCCGGATGTTGATCGAGACGTGTCCGCGCGTCACGTCGGGGATGACCGCGTGCAGCCGCGAGCCGTCGGGGAGCGAGGCGTCGACGAAGGGAGAGCTGAGGTCGACG
>JGI26524J50256_1002729_pt1 | contig 9725 bp, 2 predicted proteins | sample ThiBio_inoc_plan_FD_50256 | JGI IMG/M metagenome (IMG submission 50256) | reverse complement strand
CCGTCGTGTTTGTGCGCAAATGGTTAGCAATCTCACATTGTAGTTGCGCACTCTTCGACACCACCTGCCCCGTCCCTTCCGTTGGGGTTCTCAAAATATCAGCCTCCCGATGAGAAGTTCTAAACAATGTTTAGTCTCGAGATCTTTTTAGAATGTAAAAGCTCCGCTGAGCTTTGCGCCTATAGTATCGGCACTTGGTTACATTTCCCCAGCGCCTATGACCCTGCGCGTGTTGGTCATATCCATAAAGGCTAACCTTCGGACCATGGTTGTGTGCTGCGCGCCGTGAACACACTTGGTCATCAGGTCCGCTGGGTTGTCCTTGCCCGGTACACGCGAGAGCCGCAGCGTGCGGTCCTCAGCGATCATCTCGCGCAGAATCGAGATCTTGCGCACAGCCGTGCTCATGCCAACATGCCGCGCCTTGGTGGTGGACGCCACCATGCGCACAGGCTCGTTGTCAATGTGTGCATCGATGTACAGGTTGCCGATGCCGAAGTCCTGCAGAATATGCGCCACCCAGACGGCCTCGCGCACTCCGTCCATCAGTGCGTTAATCTCGGCCTCAGCGGCCGAACCTGCAATCGTCTTCTGCATCTTGGAGCTCCACGCCAAGGGCGAGCCGCCAAAACCGACGACATAGCCCGTCCGAGAGCGACCGCCGTCTGTGTTGTTGGAGAACCAGCTCGCGTCCGTGCTGACTTTGAGTGGCATTGTGCGCTTCTCCCCGTCGCAGTTGAGGAGCTCGTGCATCTTCTTACCACCCACTACCAGACTCCACGTCCTCGTCCCCTTCAGATAGCGAGCTAGGTCGTGCAGAGCCTGGAATTGCGCCCACGTCGGGTTCGCCGAGTGTGACGCAAACATGCTCACCACGGCCGCAATGTCTGGGCGCGTGGCGCCGCTGACAAACAANGCCTTGCCCACCACCGTACGATAGCGGTCCTTCATCGCCGAGTCCGAGAGACCCAACGCAGACCTNGTGTCGACGCTGCCGGCCATAAGGTGGAACCTCATCTCCCGTCCGATCGACTTGTGGCTGCCGCCCGGGGCGGCCGTCGGCGGCGCAGCCGTCGCGCCCATGTCGTCCGCGATCTCGTTGATGAGTTGTTCTTGGCTTAGCAAAATCGTCCTGTTGGCTGCGTCACGTAGCGCCCTGATCCCAAGGATCTGGGCCAACTCGCCGCTGCTCGACAGCTTGTACCTCGCAGCAATGATGTCCAAAGCATTCTTTGCCACTTCTTTCTTCGCTGCCGATACAATCAGGTCATCCACATAGCACGCGACAATCAATNCAGGCTTATTGCTGTCTTTAGCCTTCTTAATATACACTGATGGGTCCGCAATCGATGGGGAAAGTCCGAGTTTCTTCTTGAGGAAGCCAGAAATCTCGTCGTTCCAACACTTGGCTCCTTGCAGGGTGCCATAAAGATTTGCTGTTAATGCCAGAACCTGTCCGTCAGTTGCATTGATTTTTTGTGTAATACCTCCTTTAATTGTNAAAAAGGTTGGGATTTTAATTGGAGCTTGCAAATATGCGTTAGCAATGTCACCCTGGTATACCACCCAATTCTCCGCTGCTGCGTAGGCTAAGCAGGCCTTCATCCCTTGTGTTGTGACTCCAGACGCATAGTTTTCTGCCGCATCGCCCCTGCTCTGCTTCGAACCATCCGCCACCATCCTCACCTTTACTTTTGTGATTTTGTTATCGATGTCCACCTTCACTACTGCGACGAAAATCGCCGGCAGCACTTCCAGTTCTTCCTCGACGATGAGTGGTCGGCCATGACGCTTGTTGTACGCGTTCATCTTCTCGGTTGCCTCAGTGCGGCTGATCGGTTGCANGTTACCCTCTCGAGCACCCAGGATTGCGTCCATTTCGCTTTCGATTGCCGCGGCCGTCAATGTCTCGAGCCTCGAGCGTAACATCTTCGTCAAGGACATCGGGCCCCTGAGTTCTTTGGGGAGCACGTCGCCGACTTTCAGTTGTCCTTCTGCGTCGTCCGAGCGCTTTGCGTCGAGTTTGGNTGTTAGTCCTAGCTTGCTTGGGCCTGCTTCGCGTTCCGCTACTTCGGCGCATTTGATCGTCGCCGTTGCCACAGTCATCATTGCAAATGTCGCACGGTTTGTTTCTTCGGCCGCCACGTCTTCGTTGAACTTGTCGTGTGGCTCGCAGACTTTTGCCGCGTTAGAAACAANGTCTTCGTACTCGTGATCACGATCCGTGACAGACCTGCGGTTGTCCGCCACCCCAAGTGGGCCGCGGACGAGCAAGTCGTCCTTCACNGCCGCCCAGAGCTCTTGGATCGCGTCGCTCGGCATCTCTGCGTCCGCCTGTCGTGCGCGCATGTTGAGCAGCTCAAGTGTGTCCACGATGCTGCCCAGCGCCAGCACTGCCGTGTCGCCGTCGCCTTCAACTGCCAGCTGCACGATTCGCTTTCGCTGCTCGTCTCGGGCCTTGACCAGCTCCGCCGCTGACTGCAGCTCGCCCGGCGTCTTGGCCCTGATAGCCCTGCCTGACCGTGACTTCGGAGCCTCCGGGTCCCCGGCTGACGCTTCGGACAGTTGCTCGCCCGCCGCCTGCACCATCAGCTCCNCGCTNGCCTGCTCTGCTGCCCTGACTGCTGAGTTCGCTCCAAGCTCTTCTGCCCGCTCTGCTCCGAGCTCGCGCTCACGCGCAGCCTCGCGGTGCTGCGCTTCGCCCGTCACCTCGCGCTGCCTCCGCATCTGCTGTGCTTTCGGCTGCGGCTGCTCGCCTGCATTGCTCGCGTGCCGTTGAGTCTTCGGGCCTGAGTACTTGGGCGCGTCTGCGGCCGCTGCTGCTGCTGCCGCCGCATCCTCCGCCCCGATCCGCTCGTCTTGCGCGTGCTCGCGGTCCTCAGCGTTGCTCTCTTGTAGCGCGCGTATACGCTCCGCTGCCTCGAGCGCCGCTCGCGTCCTTGCTTCAGCTGCCTCGAGCGCTCGCGCTTGTGCCGCATCCTGCTTTGATCGAGCTGCCGCCCGTGTGGCCCGCGCTGCCGTCGCCTCAGCCTCGGTCAGTTGTCGCTGCTCGGCCACCCGTCGGTCGGCCGCCCTCATCGCGGCCTCGCGCTGCGCAGCCTCTGCCTTGGTCGGCCTCCCGCGCTTGCGGCGCGGTAGTTGCGCATGTGCCTGCTCCCGCGCTTCGCTCGGTGGCTCCGCCAGCGCTACTGGCACGCCACCCTCGTCGAACACGACTTCGCCTAGCTCCTCGTCTTCGTAGGCGTCGCTCGGCTCGTCCTCCGACTCGGTGCCGCTGTCATCATACGAAGCTTCGGCGTCAGTGTCGTCGTCGTCAACCTGACTGTCACTGACCGTTCCATCGGTGTCCGCGGACGCCTCGTCGTCTCCGTCTGCTCCGCCGCGGCCGTCGGCATCGTCGCGTCCGTCGACGTCGTCGTCGCCGCCGTTGTTGTCGTCGCCGTTGCCGTCGCCGTCCTTTTCGTTGGCATTGTCGTCCATAGGAATGCCCTCGAGCGGCCGACGCGGTGGCCCGCCAGCGTCTACTTCGTCGTTCTGGACTGCTGCTGCGTTCGGCGATTGCTGTGCCACGCTGGCCCCGAGCCCATCGCCGCCGCCGTTGCTGCTGCTGCCGCCGCCGCCGCCCCCGCCGCCGGCTCCTCCGCCGCCGCCGCCATTGACGCCGTCGTCGTTGCCTTTTTCGCTGTCTGCGCGCTTCTTATGCTCACGAGTCCTTACGTCCCCGCCGTTATTAACGCCAGCCAGATCATCCGCTGTGAAGATGTCCTCAACTTCATAGCTCTCTGCGCGCGCGTCGTCCTCGTCGACGTCAAGTACATCCGGCAGTGTGTGTCCGCGCGCAATCCCTGCTGCGCGCAAGATACGCCTGTGCTGCGGCTCTCCGGGCTTGGCTATGATGCTCTTGATCGAACGCACGATCGTCGTGCGCTTCGCCACGCCCTTGTACGCCCCGCCCACTTGCACCAGCGGCATCACCTTGTGCGCGTTTTCCAGCGCCGGGCCCAGGTACACAGCCGGTACGGCCCGGTTACCGAGCTTGTCTGTCTGGCACGTCAGTTTAGCGTACACTAGCGTGCCGAACTCGAGAACGCGGCCTACGTTCGTCGTCGGCAGGCCGTGCCGCTCGCGCAGCGACANGTCCGCGTCCTTGGCTTTCTTCGTTGCCGTGCGCATGCGCATCGCCATGTCCAGCGCCTGNGGCCAGAAACACTCCGAAAGCCCCGAGCTGAGTAGCACCGTGCGCATCGCTTGCGTCGCGATCGCCACAGCGCGCTCCGCCGCCCCGTTCGTCTGCGGTGTGTTGGGTGTGCTGTGTATGAGCGAGATCCCAGCGGCCTCGAGCGACTTTTTCGTTTCCTCCGCGGCCAGCTCGCCCGCGCCGTCGAGACGCACGCTTACGGGCTCGCCATCCTTGGCACGCGCCGCGTAGAACCTGATGCGCGACAGCGCCTTGTTGCGCGTTGGTAACTTGTTGTAGCCGTGTGGAGCCTCCAGCATGCCCGTCAGTTCGATGTACACCACCATGAACATGTTCGAGCCACCGACGCCCTTGATGAACGGGCCCGCCATATCGCCTGACAGTACTAGGCCCGGTTGTTTCTGGTGCTCGCCGCCACGATCCGCGTAGTTGTTCTCGCGCGCCTTTGCTTGTAAGCAGTCTACGCACTTGAATTCATGCTTCGCATCGCTTGTGAAGTGTGACGCCAGCGCGCCAGGCAGTAACCCGTCATTGTACATCTGCACCAGCACGGTCGCGTCGGACGGGTGCGTGTAATGCTTGTGCCCGCTCAATGTGAGACCCGTCGCCGGCGTTTGCGGTCGCCTCGCCGCGGCGAAGCCCCACCTCATCTGCCGGTCGTCACCGCCGTTGCCGTTGCAGTNGCTCTGCACGAACGCCAAGCCCGAGTCGTCCTCCGTCGTCAAAAGCATCATCACCTCGTTGGTTCCGCGTTTGTAGACGTAGATCGTCTTCTCGTTCTCAAAGCGTATTGACACGTGCCCGGCGCGCAGCAGATCCCACATCGACACCACGTTCAGCGCCGTGGCCGGCGAGTAGTATGCTTTCACCTCCACCGTGTCTTCGCCGAGCCTGATTTTAACCTTGCCCTGTGCCTTCATGTCGGTGGCGCCGTTGATGCCGCTCACGGTCATCTCTCCCGGCTCGAGCTGCCGCATCTCATGCAGCAGCTTTGGGCTGTTGACGATGCTGATGTTGGCGCCAGAGTCAAGTAGGAACTGGGCCCAGCCGATGCGGTCGACCCTCTCGCCCATGTCGGCAAGTGTCTTAGCCGTGTGCTCCGGGTCCCGGCGCGCCGCTGCGTCGCGTGACGTCTTGTCTAGCTCCGCCTGCTCGCGCCGCAGCTCGCTGCCGTGCTGCCCCCGCCGTGTCCACGTCTCCGGGCTCCTGGGTTTGCCCTTGGCTCGCTCGACCTCCACGTCTAGGAACTCGTCGTCGCTCATGTCGTTGCCTGACTTGCGCACGGCTTTCGGCCGCGGCCCACGCCTCAGCACGGCGCTGCCGTCTAGCCTCTGCGTTGCGCTCTTGCGCCTGCTCGCAGGCCCGCAGCGCTCCTCGTACCACCGGCGCCTGTCCTGTTCGTCCTGCACCTGAAGCGCAGCAGCGAAGGCTCGCCAGCGGTTGCAGTCCTCTAGTGTCTGCTTGGGAACCCAACGCTGCGTACGCTGTGGCGTCGTCTCGCGCTGCCTCTGCGTCGTCGCGCCCGCATCGCCCGACGCCGCCCTCGCCACCGCCGTCATGGCGATGCTCGATAGCTCTGGGTACGCCTCCGGCCGCGCCCAGCTCGGGATCTGTTGCAGTTCCATCTCCGCTGCTGCGCGACGCTCGGCGCGCTCAGCCTCGCGTTCGCGTGCCGTGCGTGCGCTCAACGGCCACCGTGCGTTGCCGCCACTACCGCCACCGCCGCCACGCTTGCTCGCCATTGCGAACTTCGACGCGCGCCGCTCGATCTTCGCCGCCTCGGTCCTGATCGCGGTATCACGTTCCAGCGTCGCGTTCGCCTGCGTGGGCAGCGCTCTCGTCGTGCTCGCATCGGTCACGTCCTTCTGGATCCCCGTCTGTCGCGGTGCCTTATCCGCTGCTGCCGCGCGTACGCTGCACTCGTGTTCGGGCTTGTGTGTCTTACTCGCGCGCTTCGGCGCTCGGCGCTTGGCGCTGACCCCGTCGCCGCCATCGACGCCGTTATTGCTGTTGCGCTCGCCCGCCTGCTGTTGTTTCAGCGCGCGACGCCCGTGTTGCGCCGCCACGGCTCCGACCTGCGCGTCGCGCTGCTGCGCCCCGCTCGCGGCTGTTAGCGGCGCTGCCGGCGCGTTAGCCCTAGCCGCGCTCGTCTGTTGTGTACTCGCCTGCTCGCGTCCGATGCTGTCGCTTGCGTCACGCTCACCCGCGCTCTGCGCTGTCGCGTCTGCCTCGGCCGTAGCCGTCGCCGTAGNNGCACCGTNGGAGTCTGAACTCGCATCCGTCCCGCCTCCGTTGTTTGCCGCGTCGTGTACACCGTTGCGGATAGCCCCTGAGAATTCGTCGTTGTGCGTTACTGTGTCCCTCTCGGTATCGGTCATGATGATACATAAATCATTCTGCATCACGCCACTCTGGTTATTGTTCACATCTGACAAACTATATACGTAACTGTTCTCTGTATTGTTAACGCTGTTATCCGCGTTCTCAATAACCGAGTCAGTCTGCGTCCAGAGCGCAGTACTGAGCCCGGTCGTCATCTCGTTAATAATTTCATCATCAATGTTATTTTCCAGCATGTTCCTCGCCTCCTCCGTAGGTCCGTTTGGCGCCGCAATGTCGCTACGCCAGTTCTTCACTTCGTCGCACTTCTTCGTACTACCGGTAGCCAGCCGCGTCCGCAACTAACCGCGGTCGGTCGTCTCGGCCTCCTTCACTTTGCGCTTGACCTTGTCGCACAGTGGTGAGTCGTACACCGCCTGGTGTGCCGTGCTCGCCTCAGCCCTGCTCGCCTTCTCCCAGTCAGCGTCGGTCATTGTCCGGGCCGTCTTCAGCAGCCTAGACATCGTCGCCTCTACGCCGTCGAGGGTCAGATCGATGAAGCCGCGCTGCCTGCCCGACAGGCTACCACCGGGGCCCGCGCCCGCCTTCATCGTCCTGCCGCGGTACGCCGCCGGCCTCTGCACCTTTGAGCTGGGATAGCACAGCCAGTCCGCCCCGACGGGCGTCTTAGGCAGTGAACGCTTGTAGCCCGCCGTGAACACACTGCGTGTGCGTTCGTCCCAGCCACCCGTGACCTCAGTCGCCACAGCCGTACTGCCTTCGACGTGTTCGCCGGGCCCCGTGCTAAGGTCGTGCTTTTCCTTCTTGGCAGCCATCGCAGTTTTGGCGGGAGTCGGCGCCTGTTTGCAGTTCGATTTAGCGTCGCGTGCCTTCACCATCGTCTGCGTGTAGAAGCCACTCAGGCCCTGGGTGATGCAGATCTCTAGGGGCAGCGCCTTCCCGGGCTCTAACATTACCGCCGCAGCCATCACCGCCTCCTTCACGCTGCTTGAGCTGCGGTCGTCCCGCGTACCCACCCGTTCCGCCAGTGCGATAAGTAGGCCCGCGTACACATCTACTCGGAAGTTCAGTCGGTCACGCCGTTGCATCTTGCTCCGCGCGCCCTGTGTGCTCCGTAGCAGCTTGACATGATCCGCTGCCTCATCTGCTTTCTTCTGTGCCTTGGCCTCGTGGTCGGCTGCCCACTTGCTCACGCTGCTCGTCACGCTGAGTTGCAGAGAACGCGCATGATACTGCACATCCTCAGCCCGGCGTCGTGCCGTTCCCAGCGCCACGCCGTACCGCAGCCAGTCGGTCTCGCTTCCGTCGATGCCCGGCATCACGAGCCCATGAGGCCCCCGGACACCGACTATCAGCTTAAGTTCGGCCTCCACATCGCCGCCGCACGCCGTCGAGCTCTTAGCCAACCACGCTGCCTTCCAGCCGTCAGGTTTGTTCACGAAGCNCCAGTTCTGCATCNCGGGTAATTGCAGCCCGCTGAGCATTTCCTTGGTCTTCTCCATCCCGGCCACTGTTGCCCTAAGTTCGGACTTCAGGNCATCAGCCTCAGTGCCAGCGGCATCTGCGATCCTTGCCTCCAGGCGCTGATGCTGTGCGCGCCCGTTTTCCAGCTGTCCAGTCAATTCGCAGCGTAGGTCCGCCAGCCCCTTNGCCACACTGATCTTGTCGGCCACNGCTGCAACGTTCTCCTCCAGTTCCTCGAGGTACGCCGCNACCTTTGCCTTAGCCATCGCAACCTCACCGCGTGCTTTTTCAAGCTCCGCCGCCGCCGTCGTGGCCTCCGCTAGCGCCTTCTCGAGCTCCTCGTCTTCGGGCTCCTGCGCAGACTCCTTCGGCGCCGCCGCCATCGCCATCGCAAGGAACTGAGCAAAGTCCACGCTGTTGTCGCTGAAGACGTTCATAAGCGCCGTCACTGTTGCCTGCGCCGAGTGGCATGCCAACAAGGAGGCCGTGTCTGCCCTCCCCGTGCCCAGGCCGGCGCGTACCAGGTTGAACCAGATCTGCAGACCCTCGCGTAGGTCTGCCCAGGTCACTAGGCAGCCGCCATTGCTGCGCAGCACTATGCCCGCTTTGGCGAATGCCTCAGGCATTTCGCCGAGGTCCATCGTCGCTTCTGAAACGCCGCATGCGCGCAGAACCGCGAATAAGTAGACCCAGTCCGTCAGCAGCTCACACCGCGGCATCGGGCCGCTGTAGAGTAGCTCGATGAGATAAGCTTTCTCGGAGTTGCTGTTGTTCTTGATGTTCTCATACCTCGTACGCAGGTACGCACCGACGTGCATCTGCTCCAGACCCTCGATGTAGGTCCGCGAGTTGTTCACCACGTGCGCGCAGTGTTCGCCCCAAGCCAACGCCAGTCGCGCGCGGATCGCAGAGCTCGCCTTCTCGTACATTTTGTAGTACACTTCGCTCGCATCTGCGTCGTTCCTCAGTTTCAGGGGGCCTTGTGTCACCGTGTTCGTGCCTGCGGCCATGTGTAGGCCCGTCACATCCCGGATCCACCTTGCCGTCGTCGATCCAATCCATCGTTCGCTCGGTAGATTGAGGTCCATGCGGTAGCCCTCGTCAAGGTAGTCCATTGCAGTTTTGATGGCGTTGCCGTACTGCTCGTTGTGCTGCGTGTCCACCCATTTGAAGGGCGACTCCCACACGCACTCGGCAATGGGCCCCGGCCGCATCCCCTTCGCCATCGCTGCAGTGAACCTCCGCAGGTTTTTGGCGGCCCCCCGCGACATCGACGCGCACAGTTCGCGGACTGAGTCAGTCGCCTCACTCATCATCTCCTTGATGGTCTCGGCTCCTTCACCGTCGAACATGTCGCGGATTTTGCTCGGGAACACCACCGCTTCGATCCTTGTGAACGCCGCCTCGCTCAGTGCCACCGACTCCGGAGCCGGTGCCGGCGCATCAATCGTGACGTCCACCTTCATGCTCTTGGTATTCCTGCTCGCTATGCCTGTCGTTAGCTTCGTCAGGGCTGCAGTGATCGTGGCATCATCAATCTGTTGCAGCAGACCTTCCAGGTCGAGGTTGTTAGCCGCCCGATCCGATAAGGCTTTGCTGATAAACGCCTTGTTCTCCGGGCGGTCGTCCCTGCGCATATTCGTCAACAGGTCCGCCTTGTGCAGCGTCTTGTCGCCGCTCATGTGAGCGCTCGTAGTGCTCGCGCTCATGACTTGACTCCTCG
>JGI26524J50256_1002709_pt1 | contig 9816 bp, 10 predicted proteins | sample ThiBio_inoc_plan_FD_50256 | JGI IMG/M metagenome (IMG submission 50256) | reverse complement strand
ACCAGGCCGCGCGTGGCGCGGTGGCGGGGGCTGAGAGACACGGTATTCATGGGGAGACTCCGGAGCGACGGCGGTTTGCCGCCTTGGAATTACAGACAATCCCGGGACCGGGCGCACCCTACGTGCGGTCAAAGCTGTAGCAAGGCGTAAATGGCGAACGATCTTTACATTCCCCCCGAGGCGCAGGCCCTGCTCGACCACTGGTGCGGCGACGGCCTGGCCCGCGGCTGGCCCAGCGAGTCGCGCGACCAGCTCTGGTTCGGGTTCGACCCCGAGCAGGACGAGGCACTGCGGCGCCACTACGGCGCCCTGGTGGAGCAGGCCCTGGCCGGCGGCCTGGCCGACTGGGCCGCCACGCCGCTGGGCCGCCTGGCCCTGGTGCTGCTCCTGGACCAGCTGACGCGCAACCTGTTCCGGCGCCAGGCGCGCGCCTTCGCCGGCGACCCGCGCGCCCAGGCCCTCACGATGGAGGCCATCGCCGCGGGAGAAGACGAAGGCCTGCCCGTGGTGGCCCGGGTGTTTCTCTACATGCCGCTGCTGCACGCCGAGTCGCTGGAGCTGCAGGACGAGGCCGTGCGCCGCTTCGAGCGCCTGCGCGAACAGGCGCCGGCCTTCTGCCACGCAGAACTGGACGACAACCTGCGCTACGCGCGGCTGCACCGCGACATCGTGGCGCGCTTCGGGCGGTTTCCGCACCGCAACGAGGCCCTGGGCCGCGACAGCACCGCCGAAGAACGGGCGTTTCTGACGGACGGTCCGCGCTTCGGGCAGTAGGCGTCACGCCGGCGCCACCGACACGACACGCGGACGTCATGTCCGCTGCCTACAACCTCGTGCTTTGTTCTGACTTGCACGAGGAGATTCGATGACACGCGCCAATCGCCGGCCCGCCCCGAGCCGTTTCGCCGCCGCCCTGATCGCCACCGCCGCGCTCGCGGCCTGCGGAGGCGGTGGCGATGGACAGCCCAGCGGCCCGGCGTCGCAGCCCCTGAGCGTCCAGCTTGAGAAGATCGGCGGCTACGCCACCGGCCAGTTCGGCGTGTCAGCGGCGGAGATTCCCGCCTACGACGCGGCCAGCCGGCGCCTGTTCGTGGTGAACGCCCAGGCCGGCAAGGTGGACGTGCTGGACCTGCGCGTGCCCGCCCAGCCGGTGAAGGTCGGCGAGATCGACGCCGCCACCTCGCTCGCGCTGCCGGGCGCCGAAATCAACAGCGTGGCCGTGCACGACGGCCTGGTGGCCGTGGCCGTGCAGGCCGCCACCAAGACCGACCCGGGCCGCGTGGCCCTGTACCGCGCCAGCGACCTTGTCCTGCTCGGCTCGGCCACCGTGGGCGCGCAGCCCGACATGATCAGCTTCACGCCCGATGGCAAAACCGTGCTGCTGGCCAACGAAGGCGAGCCCAGCGACGACTACCAGATCGACCCCGAGGGCAGCGTCAGCGTGGTCGACGTCAGCCAGCCGGCCGCGCCCGTGGTGCGCACGGCCGGCTTTGGCGCCTTCGTCGGCCAGGAGGCCACGCTGCGCGCGCAGGGCGTGCGCCTGTATGGCCCGAACGCCAACGCGGCGCAGGATCTCGAGCCGGAGTACATCGCCGTGTCGGCCGACGGCGCCACCGCCTGGGTGACGCTGCAGGAGAACAACGCCCTGGCCAAGATCGACGTCGCCAGCGCCACGGTCACGGCCGTGCTGCCGCTGGGCTTCAAGGACCACGGCGCGCCCGGCAACGGGCTGGACGCCTCCGACAACGACGGCCGCCTCAACATCCGCAGCCTGCCCGGCGTGCGCGGCCTGTACCTGCCCGACGCCATGAGCGCCTACACCGCCGGCGGCCAGACCTACCTCGTCACCGCCAACGAGGGCGACGCGCGCGCCTGGGGCGAAGACAACAACGCCTACTGGGCCGGCGACGCCAGCCAGGGCTTCGTCGAGGAGTTCCGCGTCAAGCACCTGATCAACAAGAGCGGCTGGGCCGGCCGCGCGGNTGATGACCTGCCGCCNCAGCTCAGCGCCATGGCCGCGGGCGGCCTGCTCAACCCGGCCACCTTCGGCTACTGCGGCGCCGTCGCGGGCGACCCCATGGGCTGCCGCGCCGACGACGTGCTCGGTCGCCTGAACATCACCTGGACCCTGGGTTACCGCACCAACCCCGACGGCTCGCCCATGATGTTCGACGCCACGGGCACCGCCAACCCGGCCGGCAACCGCCTCATGTACGACCAGCTCTACAGCTACGGCGCCCGCTCCTTCAGCATCTGGAACGCCAACGGCCAGCTGGTGTGGGACTCGGGCGCCGAGTTCGAGACGTTCTTCGCCAGCGACGCCTGCCGGCTCGGCAGCGCGCGCAACATCCCGTGCAAAGACCATTTCAACGCCGGCCACGACGAAGGCGGCGCCTTCGACAGCCGCAGCGACGCCAAGGGACCGGAGCCCGAAGGCATCGCCATCGGCCAGGTCCGGGGCCGCACCCTGGCCTTCATCGGCCTGGAGCGCATGGGCGGCGTGCTGGTCTACGACATCACCAACCCCGCCGCCCCCCAGCGCCTGGACTACCTGAACAGCCGCGAGGACTGGACGACGGCCGACCCCGGCACCGTGCTGGCGACGGCGGGCGACCTGGGCCCCGAAGGCCTGGTGTTCATCCCCGCCGACCGCTCGCCCGACGGCACGCCCCTGCTGGTGGTGGGCAACGAGGTCAGCGGCACCACGGCGGTGTACCGCGTCAACGCCTCGGGCGGCCAGCCCTGAGCGTTTGCCCCCGGGAGCGGGGCCTCAGCGCTGCGCCAGCGGCCGCAGGGCCGCTGGCAGCCAGCCCGCCAGGCGCGCGTGGATGCGCGCCTCGCGCCGCTGCCACCAGATACCCAAGGCCACAATGCCCAGGCCCAGCAGCGTGAGCACGAAGGGAAACAAGAGGCTGTCGGCGAAGACCTTGTAGCTCAGGTAGCCCAGGTAGCCCGCCACGCCAATGGCGCCCAGCACGGTGAACACGCGCCGGCCGATGGCCGCGCCCAGGAACACCAGCGCCACGTTGAGGGCCGCGTAGCCCGCCTTGGCCAGCTCGCTGTCGCTCTCGCGCAGGCTCAGGCCGCACCAGAACATGAGCGCGCCGAACAGGTAGAGCCAGAAAGCGAAGTCCTGCCGGTCGCGCGGGTCAACGGCCAGGCGCGAGCGCAGGTCCACCCACACCGCGATGGCGCAGGTGGCCAGGCCGAACACCAGCGACACGTCGCGCGTGAAGGCCCAGTCGAAGCCGTCCTTCTGCATGAGCATGTGCGCCAGGTCCATGTTCAGGTACCACAGGGTCACGGCCACCGGCATCACCATGAAAGGCAGGCGCAGCCACCACAGCATGACCACGGCGGCGGCCAGCGTGGCCAGCTCCAGCGTGAGCCAGCGCCAGTCGATGAAGCGGTGGTAGTCGCGGTAGCTGTCGGGCCCGCCCTCGGGCCACAGGCCCAGGCCGCTCTGCAGCGACCAGGCCGCCAGCGGCACCAGGCANACCGCGATCGTGGCCAGGATGCCCGCCGGGATGTGCANGTGGCGNCGCTGCAGGTGCCGGGCCACCGCGACCGCGCCCACCGCGTAGCCCACCGACAGCAGCAGCACGCCCCAGGCGCCGAANAGCTCCCAGCCCAGGGTCATGAACAGCGTCATGGCACCGATGGCGAGCATGCCGCCGAAGTAATAGAGCACGTGCGTGAAGCCGAAGCGCGCGGGCGCGATGGCCTGGCCGGCCCAGCGCGCCCACAGACGCTCGGCCTGCTCCATCGAGATGTCGCCGGCCCGCGCCGCGGCCTGCAGTTGGCCCCAGTGAATCTGCAGGCCTTGGCCGCGGTCGGGCGCCGGGGTGCTGTCGTCGCTCATGCCAGGTTCCTCCTGGCGCGCACGATAGCGCACCGCGCCGCCCCTCGGCTGGCGGCCCTAAGCCGGGGCCGCCCCGCTTGGCCTAGGCCGGGAACGGCGCGGCGCGCGCCCCCACCCATACGCAATCCTTGATGGTTTCGATACCGATGCACGCCCTGAACGATGCCAGCGATGCCCTGCGNCTGATCACCCAGGCGGGGCAGCGGCTCGCGCAGNTCACCGGCATCACCGAGGTGAATGACAGCACCTGGGNCATCGACTTCGACGGCGGCGACGGCTTCATGGCCGAATGGTCCGCCGACGGGTCCCGCCTGGTGCTCACCGCCGACCTGGGCCTGCCCACGCCCGAGGGCGAGCTGAGCGCGCTGAACCTGGCCCTGTCCTACAACGCCCTGTGGCGCGAGATCGGCGACCTGCGCATCGCGCGCGATGGCGACGAAGGCGAGCTGATGCTGATCGGCGAACTCGGCCCCGAGGACAGCGAGCCCGAAACCTTCAATGCCGCCCTGCTGCACTTTGTGGCCCTGCGGCGCTGGTGGGCCGACGCCATCGCCCGCGCGGCCAGTGCCAACCCGGCCCCGCCCGCGCCGCCGGGCGTCATGTTCGAGCGCATCTGAGCGCCGCCGGCGTGGATTTGCGGCCCCGCCGCCGCGGTGGCGGGGCGGTGGTCCCTAGAATCCGCCCATGACCTCCCCCGCATCCCCCGCGCCCACCGAAGGCGACGCCAAGGCCAGCAACTTCCTGCGCCAGATCATCGAGGCCGACCTGGCCAAAGGCACCTACGCCAGCCGCCACTGGGCCGGCAGCCCCGGCGACGCCGCCCACCAGGCCGCCGGCCCGCTGGACCCGGCCAAGATTCGCACCGCACCCGCTTCCCGCCCGAACCCAACGGCTACCTGCACGTCGGCCACGCCAAGAGCATCTGCCTGAACTTCGGGCTGGCGCGCGACTACGGCGGCGTCTGCCACCTGCGCTTCGACGACACCAACCCCGAGAAGGAAGACACCGAGTACGTCGACAGCATCATCGACGCGGTGAAATGGCTCGGCTTCTCGTGGGAAGGCCGGGGCGGCAGCCACCTCTACCAGGCCAGCGACTACTTCGACTTCATGTACCGCGCGGCCGAGGCCCTCGTCGAGCGCGGCCACGCCTACGTCGACGAACAGAGCGCCGAGGACATGCGCGCCAACCGCGGCGACTTCACCACGGCCGGCACCAACAGCCCCTTCCGCAGCCGCACGCCGGCCGAGAACCTGGCGCGCCTGCGCGAGATGCGCGACGGCCAGCTGCCCGACGGCGCGGCCGTGCTGCGGGCCAAGATCGACATGGCCTCGCCCAACATCAACCTGCGCGACCCGGCCATCTACCGCATCCGCCGCGCCACGCACCACAACACCGGCGACCGGTGGTGCATCTACCCCATGTACACCTACGCGCACCCCATCGAGGACGCGTTGGAGCAGATCACCCACAGCTTCTGCACGCTGGAATTCGAGGACCAGCGCCCGTTCTACGACTGGCTGCTGGAGCGACTGACCGAAGCCGGCCTGCTGGCCAGCCCGCCGCCGCGGCAATACGAGTTCGCGCGCCTGAACCTCACGTACGTCATCACCAGCAAGCGCAAGCTGGCGCAGCTGGTGAACGAGAAGCGCGTGAGCGGCTGGGACGATCCGCGCATGCCCACCATCGTGGGCCTGCGCCGGCGCGGCTACACGCCCGAGTCCATCCAGCTCTTCGCCGAGCGCATCGGCGTGACCAAGAGCGACAGCTGGATCGACTACAGCGTGCTCGAAGGCTGCCTGCGCGAGGACCTGGAGAACAAGGCCCACCGCGCCATGGCCGTGCTCGACCCGGTGAAGCTGGTCATGACCAACTGGGCCGAGGCCTTTGGCAGCGACGGCCACACCGAGGACTGCCACCAGCCCGCCCTGCCCCACAGCGCCGTCGCCGAAGGCCAGACCCCGCCGCCGGACCGCCATTTCAAGATCGGCAAGCAGGTGTGGATCGAGCGCGAGGACTTCGAGGAAGTGCCGCCCAAGGGCTACAAGCGCCTGTTCCCGGGCAACGTGGTGCGCCTCAAGGGCGGCTTCGTCATCGAATGCACCGGCTGCGCGAAGGACGCCGAAGGCCGCGTGACCGAAGTGCACGCCAAGGTGATCCCCGACACCAAGAGCGGCACGCCGGGCGCCGACAGCGTGAAGGCCAAGGCCGCCATCACCTGGGTGGGCGTGGCCGACGGCATCGCGGCCGAGGTACGACTCTACGACCGCCTGTTCAGCGACCCGCACCCGGACGCGGGCGGCAAGGACTTCCTCTCGGCCCTGAACCCGGACAGCCTGAAGGTGGTCCAGGCCTGGGTCGAGCCTTCACTGGCGACGGCCCAGCCGGACGACAAGTTCCAGTTCGAGCGACACGGCTACTTCGTGGCCGACCGCGTGGACCATGGGGTGGGCGGCCAGGCGGTGTTCAACCGGGTGACGGGGTTGAAGGACAGCTGGGGCAAGTGACACGGCGGACCTCAGCGCGGACAACTGTCTGCGCTGGTGGTCTTCGGCACCGGTGGCCGCTGCACGATGTGGACTCCCTCGGCCGGCACCGTTAGCCGCAGCATGCTCTCGCCCGCCAACGTTCCCGCATTCTTCGGCGCAAGCTGAATCAGCCAGCGCGGGCCCAGGTTGGCCAATACCTGGGCATGAACGGAACTCCATCCCCGCTCGTTGCAATTCACGTACCGGGCTCTGTGATCGACCTCCAATGAGCTGTCAATCAAAAGACAGGTGCTGGCGGGGACGCGAAGTTCGAGCGCTCCCTTGGAACGGACACCGGCGAGCTCAGCAATTTTTGTGGGGAACAACGACGGCGAACCCAAAAAAAGTGGCAGGGAGATGGCAAGTGCCGGGAACATCGTCGTGATCATGAGGGCGCAGCCCCACACGGGAATGCGACGAAGAAAGAGGGGCGCGATCACGACGCCCAACCACAGGCCTCCCAGTGTCCACAGATGCTGCCAGCCCGCCCCTTGGCTGGGCCACAGCAGCGCCAGCAAGGCGCCCATGGGAAGAACACCCCAAAGGCAGACCCACAGCACGGCCGGCAAGCGCCACCACCACGCGGGCCTCTGGCCCCGCGTCCTCCATTCGCTCCAGGCCCATACAGCGCCCCCAAGCAGAGCGAGAACACCGCAAATGGCCAGGGTCCAACCCGCATACGGGCGGCACTCCCGCCAAGCCGGAACACCCAGAACGATCAGAAGAAAGCCCCCTACGCCAAGTACTTGCAACGCGGGCAGTCCCACATTGGCGGCGAGGCAGAAGCCCGGCTCGCAGGCCTCTTGCTGAGGCGGCAGTTTCGCGGCGCGATAGGCCCAGAGCGGGCCGACCAACGACACCAACACCCACAGATAGAAAGCGAACGCCAGCATCGCCACAAACACGCTGGCGCCAAGAACCGACGAAATGTCGGGCGGCACAAAGTCGATCGACCGAAAGTAGAAGGCCAGCAAGGCCACGCCGAAGCCGGTGCCGATGGCACCCAGCCCGACCCAAGGAATGGCCGCCAGCTGCTGCAACAGCAGCCTCGCCAGTCCCACCGGGACGGGTGGTGGCTCCGCACCTTCGGGCAGGGATGGAGCAACTGCCGTCTCGTCGACCCTTGTTTTCATGCGAGCTCCCTGGAATTCGGTCGAATTCTAGGGAGGGGGCCAGAGACTGGCCCCATACTTGAATGGCCCTCCGCTTCCTGGACCGCTCCGCCATGCTCGCCAACCTCACCCCCTTCCTCCTCCACTGGGCCCTCACCGCCTTCGCGCTCTGGGTGGCCAGCCATGTGTTCAAGGGTATGCGCTTCAGCGGCACGGGTGCGCTGGTGGTCGCCGCCCTGCTGCTGGGCCTGGCCAATGCCATCGTGCGGCCGCTGCTGGTGCTGCTGACGCTGCCACTCACACTGATCACCTTCGGCCTGTTCCTGCTGGTGATCAACGCCGTGGTGCTGATGCTGGTGGCCAAGCTGGTGGAAGGCTTCAGCATCGACGGTTTCTGGACCGCCCTGTGGGCCAGCCTGTTCATGTCGGTGTTGAGCTTCGTGCTGGGCGCCTTCGTGCTCGGCGGCACGCCGGACTTCACCATCCAGACGGGCCCGGGGCCGGGGCAGGTCTGGCTGTGAGCGCAAGCTCCAGCGCCTCCCACTGCGTCAGCAGCTTCACCTGCCGCTGCAGGTAGTCCGTGGGGATGGCCTGCGAGCCCCACACCGGCACGCGGCCCGCGTATTCGCCCAGCAGCCAGAACTGGCGCACCGCCACGAAGGGCGCCAGGGCCGCGGTGTCGGCCTCGCCCAGCTCGCGCACCGCGCGATAGGCCGCGATGAACGCGTGCCAGCGCGCCATCGCCTTGTCGCTCCAGGCACCATCGACGGAACGCGGATGCAGCGACCAGGGATACACCGCGAGCTCGTAGGCTAGGTAGCCCGGGCCGATTTCGTCGAAGTCGAAGAACAGCGCCTGGCGTTCCCCGTCCTCCCGCACCGTCACGAAGTTGTTGTCGCCGTGCGCGTCGCCGTGGCACAGCACGCGGCTCAAAGGGCCGAGCGCCAGGATGCGGTCCCGCAAGCGCTGCCCCAGGGCCTCGAACCGGGGACGCAGATCGGCGGTCATGGTGGGGGCCCGCAGCAGGCGCTGCAGCGGTTGCATCAACAGGTAGTCCAGGTCCAGGGTATAGCGACTGGCGCTGGCATCGAAGCCTTCGGCCGCCGCGTGCAGCTGCGCCAGGCCCCGGCCAAAGGCCTCGATGTTGGCGGGCAGGTCGGCGGTCGCCTCGCCCTCCAGGTGCTCGAAGAGCATGAGCGCGCGCTCGCCTTCGGGCAGGCGCACCCGCAGGGCAACCTCGCCCCGCGCGGTGGGCAGGCTTGCGGCCACCGCGCGGCCTCGGGCCTGGAGGTGCCGCAAGGCCTCGGCCTCGAAACGCAGGTTGGGCTCGCCGCGCGGGCGCTCGGCGCACAGCCTGGCCACCACCTGGCGCCCGTCGGCCAGGGTGAGTCGGTACACCTGATTGAAGCTGCGGCGCAGGAATTCCCCGGCCACCACCTCGCCCAGCGCGTAGTTCGCCTGCACCACCCGGGCCACCGCGGCCGCGGTGGGCGTCGATTGCGCGATCTCCAGATCCATGGCCTGCGCCCCGAAGAAAAAGGGGCGCGATTCTAGGCCCGCAGCGGATACTGGCGCCTCGCCGCCCGCACGCCATGCCCCGCCCGCACCACCACGTCTACGTCATCGAGCTGCACCGCGACGTGCTGCTCGAACACAAGTTCCGCGCCTGCAACCCGGGCTACGTGGACGGCAGGCCCTGCGTCTACGTCGGCATGACCGGCCTGGACCCCGACGTGCGCTTCGACAAGCACAAGGCCGGCATCCAGGCCAATGGCTACGTGTTCAGGTACGGGCTGCGGCTGCTGCCGGACCTGTTCGAGGGCTTCAACCCGCTGCGCTACCGGGACGCGGTGGACAAGGAGATCGAGGTCGCCATCGACCTGCGCTCGGCCGGCTTCGGCGTCTGGCAGGCCTGAGCCGCCGGTCCGTTTCGGCCAGTCCGCTTCAGTGCGTGGCGCCGGCGCCCAGCGCCCTGTCCTGCCGCTCCTGCAGCGCGCACCGCACGGCCAGCCGCAGGCCGCGGACGATGCCGTCCAAGGCCATGCTGGGCCGCCCCTGCTCGGGCAGCCAGGGCACGTGCACGAAGCCCCCGCGCGCGTGGCGCAGGCCACGGCGCGTCGCCAGCGCGTGCATGAGGCCGTAGAACACGTGGTTGCAGACGAAGGTGCCGGCGGTCTGCGAGACCTCGGCGGCGATGCCAGCCGCCTGCAGCTCGGCCAGCATGGTTTTGATCGGCAGGCCCGTGAAGTAGGCGGCGGGCGCGCCGGGCCGCACCGGCGCGTCGATGGGCTGCGCGCCCGCGTTGTCGGCGATG
>JGI26524J50256_1002674_pt1 | contig 9929 bp, 8 predicted proteins | sample ThiBio_inoc_plan_FD_50256 | JGI IMG/M metagenome (IMG submission 50256) | reverse complement strand
CTCGTCGATCTGTCGCGGCTGCAATTTGCAGTCACCGCGCTCTATCACTTCCTGTTCGTACCGCTCACGCTGGGGCTGGCGTTCATCCTGGTCATCATGGAGCTGACCTACGTCATCACCGACCGTCCCATCTACAAGGATATGGTGCGCTTCTGGGGCAAGCTGTTCGGTATCAACTTCGCGCTCGGGGTGACCACCGGCATCACCATGGAATTCCAGTTCGGCACCAACTGGGCGTATTACTCGCATTACGTCGGCGACATCTTCGGCGCGCCGCTGGCGATCGAAGGGCTGATGGCTTTCTTCCTCGAATCGACCTTCATCGGTTTGTTCTTCTTCGGCTGGGACCGGCTCAACAAGTGGAAGCACTTCATGGTGACGGTGCTGATGGCGGTCGGATCAAACCTGTCGGCGCTGTGGATCCTGATCGCCAACGGCTGGATGCAGGATCCCGTCGGCGCGACGTTCTCCTTCGTCACCATGCGCATGGAAATGAGCGATTTCTGGGCCATTGTCTTCAACCCCACGGCGCAGGCGAAGTTCGTACACACCGTGTCGGCCGGCTATGTCACCGCCTCGCTGTTCGTGCTCGGCATTTCCAGCTATTACCTCTTGAAGGGGCGCGACCTCGATTTCGCGCGCCGCTCGTTCCGCATCGCCGCCGGCTTCGGCTTCGCCTCGGCATTGTCGGTGATCGTGCTGGGTGACGAATCCGGCTATACCGTGAGCGAGTCGCAGAAGACCAAGATGGCGGCGATCGAGGCGATGTGGGAAACCGAGCCCGCCCCGGCGGCCTTCACCGTGTTCGCCGTGCCGAACGAGAAGGCCGAGCGCAACGATTACCAGCTGCAGATCCCCTATGCCCTGGGCCTGATCGGCACGCGCTCGCTGACCAAGACGATGCCCGGCATCAAGGAGATCAAGGCGAGGAACCGCGAGCGCATCGAAAACGGCATTCACGCGGTAGTCGCGCTGGAGCAATTGCGCAGGAACCACGACGACAAGGTTGCGCTCGCGCAGTTCGACGCGCACAAGGCCGACCTCGGCTTCGGCCTGCTGCTGAAGAAATACATCGTCGACGTGTCGCAGGCCACGCCCGAGATGATCCAGCAGGCAGTCGACGACACCATCCCGCGCGTCGCCCCGCTGTTCTGGAGCTTCCGCATCATGGTGGCACTGGGCTTCGCCTTCCTGGCGCTGTTCACGCTGGCGCTGTTCTATTCGGTCAAGGGCAGCTTCCTCGAGAAGAAATGGCTGCTGCGCTGGGCGCTGTGGTTCATCCCGATGCCGTGGATCGCCGCCGAGCTCGGCTGGGTGGTCGCCGAATACGGCCGCCAGCCGTGGACGATCTACGGCGTGCTGCCGACCCACATCTCGGTCTCCAACCTCACGCCGGCCAACATCTACGGCTCGCTCGCCGGATTCATCGGTTTCTACACCGCGCTGCTGATCGTCGAGATGGTCCTGATGACGAAATATGCACGGCAGGGGCCGGCCAGCCTCGGCACGGGCAAATACCACGGCGAAAAGGCGGCTGGCGGCGCACTGCCCGCTGGCGCGATGGCTGACAGGATCTAAGGAGCTGACATGGACTACGAAACCCTGAAACTCGTCTGGTGGCTGCTGATCGGCGTGCTGCTGGTCGGATTCGCGATCATGGACGGCCACGACATGGGCATGGGCGTGCTGCTGCCATTCGTCGGCCGCAACGACCTCGAACGCCGCGCCGTCATCAACACTGTCGCGCCGCACTGGGACGGCAACCAGGTCTGGTTCATCACCGCCGGCGGCGCGGTCTTCGCCGCCTGGCCGCTGGTCTATGCCACCGCGTTCTCGGGCTTCTACTGGGCGATGATGGCCGCGCTGTGGGCGCTGTTCTTCCGCCCGGTCGGCTTCGACTATCGTTCCAAGATCCAGAACCCGGCCTGGCGCAGCACCTGGGACTGGGGCCTGTTCATCGGCGGCGCCGTGCCGCCGATCATCTTCGGCGTCGCCTTCGGCAACCTGCTGCAGGGCGTACCCTTCCACTTCAATGACATCCTGATGTCGACCTACACCGGCAGCTTCTGGCAACTGCTCAACCCGTTCGCCCTGCTCGCCGGCGTCGTCAGCCTGGGCATGATCACCTTCCAGGGCGCGAACTACCTGATGATGCGCACCGAGGGCGACATCTACCGCCGCGTCCGCGCCGCCAGCCTGATTTTCGGCACCCTGACCTTCGTCACCTTCGCGCTCGCGGGCTGGTGGGTGGCGACCGGCATCGACGGCTATGTGATCACCAGCACCATCGATCCCAACGGCCTGCCCGACCCGCTCGCCAAGACCGTGGCAACCGCCGCCGGCGCCTGGATGACCAACTACCACACCTATGCATGGGCGAAGTGGGTACCGATCGCCGCGTTCGCCGCCCTGGCGGCAGGCATTCTATTCGCGCGCCTCGGCAAGGCCGGGCTGGCGTTCTGGTCCTCGTCGCTGGCATGCGCCGGCATCATCGGTACCGCTGGCGTGTCGATGTTCCCCTTCATCATGCCGTCGTCGACCGATCCGCGCTCCAGCCTCACCGTGTACGACGCCGTGTCCTCGCACCTCACGCTCGGCCTGATGCTCGGCGCCACGGTGATCTTCATGCCGCTGATCATCTTCTATACCTCGTGGGCCTACAAGGTGATGTGGGGCAAGGTCACGACGGAATTCATCGCCGCCAACGACAAGTCGGCTTACTGAAAGGAATCACCATGTGGTATTTCGCCTGGATACTCGGAGTCACGATGGCCGTGCTGCTCGCCTCGATCAGCGCAATGATGTGCGACGCCAAGGAATGCGCGCTCGACGAGGTGCGCAACAAGAACGCGAACGACGCACGGCAGGGTTGACCTCCATGGATGAGCGTACCCGCATCGCGCGGGCAAGTCCTTCGTTTGCCTTGATTTCGCAGGCTTGTCGCAGGCGTTCGCCATGAGCGCACCCCATATCGTCGTTCTCGGATCGGGATTCGCCGCACTCACCGCCGTACGCGAACTGCGCCGGCGCGACCGCGAAGTGCGGATCACGCTCGTCGCCCCGCGGGCCACGTTGACGTACTACCCGAGCCTGATCTGGGTGCCATCGGGCATGCGGCGTGGCGCCGATCTCGATATCGACGTGTCGGGTTTTCTGGCCAGGCACGATATCGCCTTCCACGCCGGCCGCGTCACCGGCCTTGCCGACGGCGGGCGCACCGTGCTGACCGACAGCGGATCCCTCGCCAACGATGCCCTGCTGATCGCCAGCGGCGGGCGCTTCCTCAAGGCCTTGCCCGGCATCGAGCACGCGCTGACGATCTGCGAAGGCGCGTCGGCGGCTGACGCGATCCGCGAGCGGCTGGCGAACATGACGGACGGCACGATCGCCTTCGGCTTCGGGACCAATCCGAAAGAACAGGGCGCGATGCGCGGCGGACCGATGTTCGAACTGCTGTTCGGCATCGACACGCTGCTGCGCAAACAGGGCCGCCGGGACCGCTTCAAGCTGGTGTTCTTCAATGCCGCGAAAACGCCGGGCAAGCGCCTGGGCGACAAGGCGGTCGCCGGCCTGCTGCGCGAGATGAAGAAGCGCGACATCGCCACCCATCTCGGGCACAAACCGCTCGGCTTCGAAGCGGACAGGATCCGGACCGAGGACGGCAATATTCCGGCCGACCTGATTCTCTTCATGCCCGGCATGAGCGGCCCCGCCTGGGCAGCCGAGGCCGGCCTGCCGCTGTCCGACGGCGGGTTTTTCCAGGCGGATGCCCACTGCCGGGTCGCGGGCTCGGACAAGGTCTATGTCGCTGGTGATTCCGGGAGCTATCCCGGTCCCGACTGGCTGCCCAAGCAGGCGCACATCGCCGACCTGCAGGCCAAGGCCGCGGCGGAGAATCTGTTGCTGGCCCTGGCGGGCAAGCCGCCCGTCGCGCGCTTCAAGGCCGAGCTCATCTGCATCGTCGATACGCTCGACCGCGGCATCCTGGTCTATCGCAATGAAAAACGCGCGCTCGTGCTGCCGCCGTGCCGCCTGTTCCACTGGGCCAAACGGTTTTTCGAGTGGCAGTACCTGCGGCCCTACCGCAAGGCGAAACCGGGATGATGGCCATGCTCGATCGCGGGTGGGTACGCGGCATCACGCTGGCCGCGGCTTTCGTGCTCATGCTCCTCGTCACGCTGTTTCCGCGACCGTTGACCGTCGAGGATGGCAGCCCCATCGGGCACGGCACGCTCATGCTGATCATGTGGGGGCTGGCGGCAGGCTTTGTGCACGGCATCGGCTTCATTCCACGCAACAGGATCCTGCGCACATTGCTCGGCCCTGTCGTCGCCTGGCTCGGCATGGGCATGGTGCTGGTTTTCTATGTGCAATATTTCCTGAGGTAGCGACATGCAGGCGACCGAACAATCCGTCCTGACCCCTTACCAGCGCATCGGCGGCGACACCGTCATCCGCAAGCTGGTCGACCGCTTCTACGAATTGATGGACGAACTGCCGGGGACCTATGCCGCGCGCAAGCTCCATCCGGCCGACCTCACCGAATCCGGCAACAAGCTGTTCGATTACCTCTCCGGCTGGCTGGGCGGCCCGCAACGTTATGTCGAGAAGCACGGCCATCCCATGCTGCGCCGCCGCCATCTTCCCTACGCCATCGGCCCGAACGAGCACGACCAATGGCTGTTGTGCATGCAGCTGGCGTTGGCGGACACGGTGACGGACGAGGCCCTGTGGGCCGCCTTGTTTGCGCAGTTCGTCCAGCTGGGCGAACACATGCGCAACCGGCCCGAGACCACGCCCATGCGGCAACCCGGCGGACGCTGACCGCAGCCCTCCTTTTCATGTCCACTTTTCTTCAATCGAACTCTCCTTCATGGCACACATCGTCATCCTCGGCGCAGGCACGGGCGGCACGCCCGCTGCCTACGAAATGCGTCACCTGCTCGACAAATCGCACACCGTCACCCTGATCAACGCGTCGGACACCTTCCAGTTCGTGCCGTCCAACCCCTGGGTTGCGCTGGGCTGGCGCGAGACGCGCGAGACCACGTTCAAGCTGCGGCCCTACCTGGAAAAGAAGGGCATCCAGTTCATCGCCCAGCGCGCCGACACGATCGACGCGACCCACAGCCGGATCCACCTGGCCAACGGCGACGTCGTCGACTACGACTACCTGGTGATCGCTACCGGTCCCCGACTCGCCTTCGACCTGGTGCCGGGCGCGGGCCCGGATGGCGGACACACGGAATCGGTCTGCACGGTCGAGCATGCCGAGCGCGCGTATGAACACTATCTCGAATTCCTGAAAAACCCTGGCCCGGTGGTGATCGGCGCGCTGCCTGGCGCGTCGTGCTTCGGCCCTGCCTACGAATACGCGATGGCGCTGGAAACCGACCTGCGCCGCCGCAAGCTGCGCCACAAGGTGCCGATTACCTATGTCTCGTCCGAACCCTATGTGGGGCACCTTGGGCTGGGTGGCGTGGGCGACTCGAAGGGACTGCTGGAGGCCGAATTCCGCCAGCGCCACATCAAGTGGATCACCAACGCGAAAACGACCCGGGTCGAGGCGGGGAAAATGCATGTCGAGGAAGTCGACGATTTTGGCGAGAAGGTGCGTGAACACACGATCGATTTCAGTTACGCGATGATGCTGCCGCCGTTTCGCGGCGTGGCGGCGGTCGCCGCAGTGGAAGGCCTGTGCAATCCCGGCGGTTTCGTGATCGTCGACGAATATCAGCGCAGTCCGACATACCCCAATATCTATTCGGCCGGCGTGTGCATCGCGATTCCGCCGGTCGAGCAGACGCCGGTCGCCACCGGCACGCCCAAGACCGGCTACATGATCGAATCGATGGTCACCGCCATCGTCCACAACATCGCCGATGAACTCGCCGGCACGCCGCCCAGCCATACCGGCACCTGGAGCACGATCTGCCTGGCCGACATGGGCGATACCGGTGCAGCCTTCGTCGCGATCCCGCAGATCCCGCCGCGCAACGTCACCTGGGCGAGGAAAGGCAAGTGGGTGCACCTGGCCAAGGTGGCGTTCGAGAAATATTTCATGCGCAAGATGAAAACTGGCAACTCGGAGCCGCTGTACGAGAAATACGTCCTGAAGGCACTCGGCATCAAACGTCTCAACTAATCCCGATTGAACAGGAGCCGCCTTGAACAGACCCGGATCTCGAGCTTGCTGCTCGCAGGCTACGCTACGTAATTAGCGGTCAGCCTATACAGAGAAATCAGCGGCAAAGCAGGCTGAATGCCGATTCAGCCCACGGCACTCTGGCCCCGCCTGGGCTTTTTAGAAATTGAACTGCCGCCCGAAGAACGTCGCTACCTTGTCCGGCGGCAAGGGCTTCGCGACCACATAGCCCTGGATTTCGTCGCAGCCCTGGTCTTTCAGAAACGCGACCTGCTCGACCGATTCCACCCCCTCGGCCACCACCCGCAGATTCAGGGCGTGCGCCAGGCGGATGATGGCATTGGCGATCTCGGCATCGTCGCTGTCGGTCAGGACATCGTCCACGAAACTCTTGTCGATCTTGAGCGCGTCGATCGGCATGCGTTTCAACTGGCCCAGGTTGGAATGTCCGGTACCGAAATCGTCGATGTAGACATGCAGGCCGCGCTGGCGCAGGGCGCCGAGCATGTCGAAGGTACGCGCCGGATTCTCCATCGCCGCACTCTCGGTCACTTCCAGCTGCAAATACGATGACTCCATGCCGGTTTCCTTCAGGATGGCATCGATATCGTCGATCAGGCGCGCATCGGAAAACTGGCGCGGCGACAGATTGATGGCCACGGGCGGTGGGTTGAGGCCGGCATCGCGCCAGACGATCCACTGTTCGCACGCCGCCCGCACCACCCAGCGGCCCAGCGGCATGATCAGGCCGGTTTCCTCGGCCACCGGAATGAACTGATCGGGCCAGATGATGCCGCCGGACCGGGTCAGCCAGCGCGCCAGGGCTTCCAGCCCCACCACGCGGCCACTGGCAAGATCGACTTTCGGCTGATAGGCCAGCGCCAGTTCGTCGCGCTCGAGCGCCTGGCGCAGGCCGGTTTCCAGGTTCAGCTGCTGCTGCGCCACGGTGTTCAGTTCATCGCTGAAGTATTCGAAGCCGCTGCGGCGCTGCTTGGCCTGATACATCGCCAAATCGGCCTGGCGCAGCAAGGTGTTGGCGTCGAGCCCGTCGTCCGGATACACGCTGATACCGATGCTGGCGCCGATGGCATAACGGCGCCGCTCGAGCTTGAACGATTCGGCCAGCGCCTTGAGCAGCTTGCGGGCCACACGGCTGGCAGCCCGAGACGCCGGCGGGTGCATCAGGATGACGGCAAATTCATCCCCGCCCAGCCGGGCGACGAAGTCGTCGGCGCGCAACTGCTCATCCAGCCGGTTGGCCACGACGCGCAGCACCTGATCGCCCACTTCGTGTCCCTGCGAGTCGTTGATGTGCTTGAAGCGGTCGAGATCGATGAACAGCAGCGAGATCTGGAGCTTCTCGCGCTGCGCGCGCGCCAGCGCATGACCGAGGAAATCCTGGAAATACGAACGGTTGGGCAGGCCGGTTAGCGGATCGTGGTTGGCCAGCATGTCGAGCCGCATTTCGGAATAGCGGCGTTCGGTCAGCGCAGCCGACACGAAGAGGCCGCCCAGCGCCATGGTCATCATGCTGATCTGCAGCGCAAACACGTCACGCGGCATCGTGGCACTGGTCAGTCCGCCGAAGGAGACGAGCGAAACGCCCAGCACGATCAGCGCAGCCAGGAATATGGCCACGCTCGCCCCGGTCACCGAGAATCGCAGCGCCGCCCACAGCACGCCGGGCAGCAAGACGAACAGGACGATTTCGGCCGGCCGCAGGGGCTCGGCGTACTCCATCATCACGCGGGTCAGCAGCAGCATGCCGAGCACCAGCACCAGGCCCTCCAGGCGCGCGCCCTTGTTGGTCGGCAACAAATCCCAGCGCGACGCCGTCAGGAGCAGCGGTGCGATCAGGTACACCCCAAGCAGCTCCCCCAGCCACCAGATCCCCAAGGTCCGCCACACCAGGTCGGCATGCAGATGACCGAAGAAACCCAGGCTGAATACGCCCGCCAGCGCACTCACCGCACATCCCAGCGGCGCCGCTACGAGCGCGAACTTGGCGACACTGGAAACATAATCGAGGGTGGAACTGAAGGGCGGCAGGTAGCGCGGCAGATACCCGATCACAGCTGCCCCCGCGGCCGCGCCGAGCGCCAGGCGGAATGCCGCTTCCGGCGGCAGGATCTGACTGTTGAGCGCAAACGATCCCAGCAGCACCCCCACGACGCCTGCCATGCCGAAGCGCAGGCTCGCCATGGCGCCGATGCCGGCTGCCAGCCAGACCACGGCCACCACATCGGCGACATACGCCGTGATCGTGAGGCTGGCCCACCCCGTCAACGCGTAGGCCAGCGCCGTCAGCCCGACAATCAGCGCAATGCGCCTGACTTCGGTCAGGGCTGGCAATGCCGGAAGGGCCAAGGTGTTAAATCCGGCTATTGTGCGGGNTCGACCTCGGCACGCACGGANTCCAATGCGTCCTTGAGTGTCTCCTCGGACAANCCGTTGAGTTGTTCGGCCAGCATTTCNGCCGCATCGATGGTGTCGGCTTCATCGGGCAGGCTGTCGGTATCGAGGTTGGCGACGAATACCGCCGCCGCACCGGTCACCTGCAAGAGCTGCCGACGCTCGTTCATCAGCATGTCGATTTCATCGCGCAGCAGGCGGATTTCATCTTCTTTCATGGCGTGCAGGGTCATGCGTATCTCCGTGTTTCTTCATCTGATCAGCCAAACAGGGTCAATACCCCGGTGTAGCCATATAAACGGTTGTAGGAAATTTCCCCGTTGGCAAAGAACCCTACCAACGGAAAGTCTCCGAGGGTGTCGCGAATCAATTCCAATTCCCGGTTCGGCGCACCGAACATATGCTGGCCGCGCCCCAGACAGGAATAATATACGCCGCCCCGGATCGGCACGGCCAGTTGCGCCCCGATGGCCGAGAGCATCCGCAACAAGTCNTCTTCGGCGGTCTGCTGGTCNCGGCGACAGAACAGCAGNTCGTCTCCCGGCTCGACATACTCGCCGATCGCCACGAGGTTGTTCTGCGGGTCGACGCCGAGAATGTTGCGCACCAGATAATCNCCGGTATCCGAACCGCGGACNGGCAGGCCGACAAAGATATAGCCGGCTGCACGCCGCAGATCGCGCGCCAGCACGTCGCCGATTTCNTCTTTCATCACATCCAGCGCAGGGCGGTGATCGAGACTGCCGATGACGTTCTTGTTCGCTGTGGTGATGCGATGGCGCGGNCCCAGTGGCGAGATGCCCTGCGTCAACCGNGTCGCCAGNTTCACCCGTTCGCTGAACAGNACGCCCGACAAGCCGCCGCTCACCACACCATCGCTGATCTGCGCCGTCGTCTCGCCACGCGAACTCGACAACCCGCCGACGACAAATCCACTCGATACATNTGCGGAAAGACTGTCGATCAATTCCTGNATGCGGCTGTTTGCCGGATCGCCATGCGCCACGGCGAAATAGGCTTGCGCCGGCTGCGNCTCGATGTCCTGCGGCGAACGCAGCACCGGCAGCATGCTGAAATCGGCGGGATCGAATTCCGCCAGCATCACGGCCAGTGCNGGTTCTTCCAGATACTCCACGCCCGTGGCGCAAACGCCGACCCCCACGCTGCCGGTCCAGTGGGGCACGCCGGTCGCGCTTTTGAAGAACGCCAGGATCGCATCGAGTTCGTCGGCAAAGGTGTCCGACACATACAGGAACCCCAGCGTCGCGCCCGACGGGATCGCACCCAGCTGGCCCATGCAGGCCTGGGCCGCCTGGGTCCAGTCGGGATTCGCGGCGTGGGCGAATTTGAAAGGCGATGTCATGTCTTTAAG
>JGI26524J50256_1002632_pt1 | contig 10112 bp, 7 predicted proteins | sample ThiBio_inoc_plan_FD_50256 | JGI IMG/M metagenome (IMG submission 50256) | reverse complement strand
GACTCGGTGAGGTCGACGTACTTGCCGACGAAGGCGATGTTGACGGTGTGCTGGGGATGCTCCAGCGCGTGAACCAGGTTCTTCCATACGGAAAGATCCGCCGCACGCGCGAGGATGTTGAGCTTGTGGCAGACGATCTCGTCGAGCATCTGATCGTGCAGCATCGCCGGAATCTTGTAGATCGAGTCGGCATCCAGCACCTGGATGACTGCTTCGGGCCGCACATTGGTGAAGAGCGCAATTTTCCGGCGTTCGTCGACCGGAATTTCACGATCGGCGCGGCACAGCAGGATGTCGGGCTGGATACCGATCTCGCGCAGTTCCTTGACGCTGTGCTGGGTTGGCTTGGTCTTCAGTTCGCCCGCAGTGGGGATATAGGGCAGCAGGGTCAGGTGGATGAAGCAGGTGTTTTCCGGACCGTCCTCGAAGCCCATCTGACGGATCGCTTCCAGGAAGGGCAGTGATTCGATGTCGCCCACCGTGCCGCCGATTTCCACCATCGCTACGTCCGCGCCCCTGGCGCCTTCACGGATCGACAGTTTGATCTCGTCGGTGATGTGNGGGATGACCTGCACCGTGCCGCCGAGATAATCGCCGCGCCGTTCCTTGTCGATCACCGATTTGTATATCTGGCCGGTGGTGAAATTGTTGCGCTTGCTCATGCGCGCGCTGGAAAAGCGTTCGTAATGCCCCAGGTCGAGGTCGGTCTCCGCGCCGTCGTCGGTCACGAACACCTCGCCGTGCTGAAACGGACTCATGGTGCCGGGATCGACGTTGATGTACGGATCGAGCTTTAAGAGGGTGACACGGATGCCGCGCGATTCGAGCAGCGCAGCGAGTGAAGCGGAGGCGATCCCTTTCCCTAGGGAAGAAACCACCCCACCAGTGACAAACACATACTTCGTCATGTTATGAGCGGGGGCGGGTGATGGCGGATTCTACTCCATCGCCGGTGACGGCTCAATGACGCGGCGAAATCAATGACTTGCCAGCCGACGCCAGGTCGCTACCACCGTGTCCGGGTTGAGCGAAATCGAGCCGATTCCCTGGTCGACCAGCCAGTCGGCCAGATCGGGATGGTCACTCGGCCCCTGGCCGCAGATGCCGACGTATTTGCCCTGCCGCCTACAGACCGCGATGGCTTCGGCCAGCAATTTCTTCACCGCCGGATTGCGCTCGTCGAAACCGCCAGCCACCAGGCCGGAATCGCGGTCGATACCGAGGGTGAGCTGGGTAAGATCGTTGCTGCCGATGGAGAAACCGTCGACATAGTGCAGGAAGTCCTCGGCCAGCAGCACGTTGGAGGGGATCTCGCACATCATGATCAGCCGCAGGCCATGATCGCCGCGCTTGAGGCCGTTATCGGCCAACAGCCCGGCCACCGCCGCGCATTCCTCCACCGTGCGTACGAAGGGGATCATCACCTCGACATTGGAAAAACCCAGCGTCTCGCGCACCTTCTTCAACGCCCGGCATTCCAGCTCGAACGCCGGACGGAACATCGTCGACACGTAGCGCGCCGCGCCGCGCAACCCCAGCATGGGGTTTTCCTCCTTCGGTTCGTAGCGCTCGCCGCCCACCAGATTGGCGTATTCGTTGGACTTGAAATCGGACAACCGCACGATCACCGGCTGCGGCCAGAAGGCGGCCGCCAGGGTGGCGATGCCTTCGGCGAGTTTGTCGACATAGAACGACACCGGGTCGACATAGCCCGCGGTACGCTGGTCGATCTCGTCGCGCAACGCCGGCGTCTGGCCGGCATAGTCGAGCAGCGCCAGCGGATGCACACCGATCATGCGGGCGATGATGAATTCCAGCCGCGCGAGCCCGACACCGTGATTGGGGATTTGCGCAAACTCGAACGCACGCTCGGGATTGCCGACGTTCATCATCAGCTTGACCGGCGGTTCGGGCAGCGTTTCGCTGGCCAGCGTCTCCACCTCGAACGCCAGTCTGCCCGCGTAGACTTTGCCGGTGTCGCCTTCGGCGCACGACACGGTCACCAGTTCGCCATCCTTCAGCACCGTGGTCGCGTTGCCGGCACCGACCACAGCGGGGATGCCCAGTTCGCGCGCGACGATGGCGGCATGGCAGGTACGCCCGCCACGGTTGGTGACGATGGCTGCGGCACGCTTCATCACCGGCTCCCAGTCGGGGTCGGTCATGTCGGTGACCAGNATGTCGCCCGGCTGCACATGGTTCATTTCAGCCGGACTGGCGATNACCCGGACAATGCCGGCACCGATCTTCTGGCCGATGGCGCGGCCGCTGATGCGCACCTCGCCGNTGCCCTTCANCACATAGCGCTCGGTGCTGCCGGCAGTGCGCGCCTTCACGGTTTCCGGACGCGCCTGCACGATGAANAGTTCGCCGGTCTCGCCGTCCTTCGCCCATTCCACGTCCATCGGCCGTCCGTAGTGCCGCTCGATCTGCATCGCCTGGCGGGCCAGTTCCAGCACCTCGGCGTCGTTCAGGGCGAACTGTCGCCGCAGTTCGGGCGGCGTGTCCTCGATCACGGTCGTGCCGTCGCGCCACACCATGCGGGTGGCTTTTTCACCCAGCTCGCGCCGCACCACCGCGGGGAAGCCCTGCGCCAGCATCGGCTTGTGCACNTAGTACTCGTCCGGATTCACCGATCCCTGCACCACCGTCTCGCCCAGACCATAGGCTGCGGTGATGAACACCACGTCGCGAAATCCGGACTCCGTATCCAGCGTGAACAGCACGCCGGANCAGGCGATGTCGGAGCGCACCATNCGCTGGATGCCGGCAGACAGCGCCACGCCGGCGTGGGCGAAGCCGTGGTGCACGCGATAGGCGATCGCGCGGTCGTTGTAGAGCGAGGCAAACACCTTCTTCACGTACGTGAGCACGTCGTCCGCGCCGCGCACGTGCAGATAAGTTTCCTGCTGGCCGGCGAACGAGGCGTCGGGCAGGTCCTCGGCCGTGGCCGACGAGCGCACCGCCACCGATACCGTGTCGCCGAGCCCCGCGTACGCAGTGCGCAACCCGGTTTCCAGCGCAGGCGGCAGGCTGGCCGCTTCTATCCATGCACGGATCTCCGCCCCCGCCTGAGCCAAGGCCGTCACGTCCGCGACGTCAAGCGGCGCCAGCCGCGCGTCGATGCGTGCGCGCAGGCCGTTATGGTCGAGAAAGTCCCAGAACGCCTGGGAAGTGGTGGCGAAGCCGCCCGGTACCTTGACCCCCGCGCCGGACAGATGGCGGATCATTTCGCCGAGCGACGCATTCTTGCCGCCCACCAGCGGCACATCCGCCATCGACAGGGCATCCAGCGGCACAATATAGTCTGTAGACATAGGTGAACTCCATGAACGGTTACAGCATATTCTGCGTGTCCGACCACACCGGGGTGACGGTCGAGTCCGTCGCCAAAAGCGTATTGGCGCAGTTTCCTCATCTCGAGTTTAGCCTGATTACGCTACCCTTCGTCGACAGCGCGGAGAAAGCCCAGGCCACCGCTGCACGCATCGCCATGACCCCTCGTGCGCTGACCTTCTCCACNCTGACCGATCCTACGCTCCGCCTGCCGTTTCGTCAGGCCGGGCTCAGCCTGTTCGACGTATTCGACCTGATTGCNCCTGCTGTCGAATCGGCGCTCGGCCAGACTGCCACCCCCAGCGGCGGCCACACCCACGGTATGGCATCCGACTATGAAGCGCGTATGGATGCCGTCAACTTTGCACTCAATCTGGACGACGGCCTCAATCCCGAACGCCTCGACCAGGCCGACCTGATCCTGGTCGGCGTCTCGCGTGTCGGCAAAACCCCCACCGCGCTTTATCTGGCCCTGCAATATGGCCTGCGCGCGGCCAACTATCCGCTTACGCCGGACGACCTCGAACAGGACGACCTGCCTGCCTGCCTGAAAGCCCATCTACCCAGGCTGCGCGGCCTCACCCTGTCGCCCGAGCGCCTTGCCGCCATCCGCCAGGCGCGTTACCCGGACAGCCGCTACGCCAGCCTGGCGCAATGCCGCACGGAGCTTGCCGCNGCCGAGGCGCTCTTCAAACGCCGNATGCTTCCCATTGTCGATACCACCCGCATGTCGGTGGAGGAGATCGCCGCGCGCTTGCGGCTATCCTGAGCATCTCGCTGCCCTGGCCGAGGGCCAGCCCTCAAGTTTTGCGCGCTTCACCCGATTGAACAAACGACCTGGCGCCCGTTTATACGCCGTTCAAGCCCCGCCAAATTATCCAATGATCAGGAGTTTCCCGATGTCTTGCCCCTATCCACGTACCTGCTCACACACTGAAATGGCACCAGTCTGTCCATTCCGATCTTCACGGCAGCGCTGACGACAGGTTCGGCGCACTTGTCCGCACCATCAAAAGGAAGGCTGACACCAGCCACATCCTTGTTTCTCCCGAATGCCAGCCTTCGCCTGCCACGCAAACGCCCGGTCCGGCCTGACTCGAGTTCGCACGGGACATATGACCGGTTTCGTTTCGCTCACGGAAAGTGCGCAGCGTGAATACCCGCGCCCTTGANCTGGACAACACGCCTGTGCCGGCGGCAAGNCATTCCGTGCTTCCCGCGACCTGGCGACGCGTGCTGCTGGCAGGGTTCATTGTCCAGCTGTTCCTGATTTTGTTCGTCACCACCATCGGCCTGCAGCAGCTCCGGTTGACCGCCANCAATCTCGACACGGTCATCGATGTCCATATGCGCAAGCTCAGCCTCACCAAGACGATGATGNCNGCNGCNCGCGAGCGCACCCTCAGCATGTTCAGGTTGTCGATGAGCCACGATCCGTTCGAACGCGATCAACTGTTCGTACAGTTCAACCAGCGCGGAGCGGAGTTTGCCGATGCCCGAATGGCGCTGTTGGGCATGCCCCTGAGCCCGCGCGAACACGAACTCATCGACCTGCAGGGACGCCTGACCAGCATCGCCCGGCCGATGCAGAATCGGGTTGTCGATGCGCTGAACAGCGATTCCGACCAAAGGGCCGAAGAGCGGGTCCTCAGCAGTGCCATCCCGGCACAGAACAACGTCCTGAGCGTACTCTCACTGCTCGACACCGAAACCCAGAAGCTTGCACTGGAAGCCAGCCGNAAGGCGCATCAGGCGCACGAAGTGGCGCGCTTCTGGATGTATCTCCTGTCGGGGATCGCCCTGTTGCTGGGCATGTTCGTCGCTGCTGCGGTCATGTATTACACCAAGCGGGCCAGCCGCGAACGCCACCATCTTGCCACGCATGACGTCTTGACTGGCNTGCCCAATCGCATGCTGTTCATGGACCGCCTGGAACAATCCCTGGTACGCGCGCAACGCCGCAACACNCTGGTGGGCGTGATGTTCATCGACCTGGATCGTTTCAAGCGCGTCAACGACACCCTCGGCCACGCCAGCGGCGACGCGCTCATTTGCGAAGTTGCGCAGCGCCTGCGCGCGACCACGCGTGCCGAGGATGTCGTCGCCCGGCTGGGCGGCGACGAATTCGGCGTGGTCATCGATGTCGCCCGGATCAGTCAAGTTCTACAAGTGGTGGAAAAAATCCTCGGCGTCGTAAGCGAACCCTATCGAATCGCNGAACGCGAACTGTTTTCCAGTTGCAGCATCGGCGTCAGTGTCTATCCGAACGACGGCAGCGACGGCACCAGCCTGCTGAAGCATGCCGACACGGCGGCATTCACCGCCAAGAACGGCGGCCGGAATCGCTTCCAGCTCTATGACGCCGCCATGAACACCATGGCTGAAGAACGGCTGCAACTGGAAACCGAACTGCACTACGCGCTGGAACGGGATGAATTCCTGTTCCACTACCAGCCCAAGCTCAACCTGGAGACAGGGCGCATTCAGGGTGTCGAGGCGCTGATCCGCTGGAATCACCCCGGCAAGGGCCTGCTCAGCCCGGCGGTTTTCCTCGAACTGCTGGAAGAAAGCGGCGGNATCGTCAAAGTCGGCCGCACGCTGCTGAGGTCGGCCTGCTTCCAGACGGCAAGCTGGCATGCCGCCGGCTTCGTCGACNTGGATGTGGCCGTCAACATATCGGGCAAGGAGTTCTGGCACGGCAATCTGGTTACCGATGTCCGCGAGGCCCTGGAGCAGTCCGGCCTGCCGCCGCACTCGCTGCATCTCGAACTGACCGAAGGCATTTTCATGCAGGATGTCGAGGCGGCCGTCTCCCTCATCCTGGCCTTGAAGGCGCTGGGCGTGGCCGTGGCCATCGACGACTTCGGAACTGGCTATTCGTCCTTGGCTCACCTCAAGCGATTCCCGCTCGANATCCTCAAGATCGACCGTTATTTCGTCAAGGANATCCCGCACGCCCCGATCAACGAAGCGCTCATCNGCTCGATTCTCGCCCTGTGNCGGGGACTGAAACTCGGCACCGTCGCCGAAGGCGTGGAGAACCGGGAACAGCTCGACGTCCTGCGTAAACTCGGCTGCCAGATCGTGCAGGGGTATTTCATCAGCCGGCCGGTGCCTGCAGATGAAATCGCCGCCCTGCTGGATCGCGACTGGCTGAGGGAATTCGACCAGGTTTGAGCCTGTCGGCTGCGGCAGCCGTCCCCGGACGGCCCAATCCGCGTTTCCGTTAAAGAAACGCGAAACCGGGCCGAATCAGCAGGGGCGACCCTTCGCGAATGGGAGAGCGGATGCTATCCGAAGACAATCTGGTCATCACCGGCATACAGGAAAATGGAAAAAAATTCCGCCCGTCGGACTGGGCCGAACGCCTGTCGTCCACACTGGCCAGCTTTCATCCTGACAACCGCCTGCGCTATTCATCGGGCGTCCAGCCCTGCATGATCGAAGGGGAATACTGCCTGATCGTCGCACGCTGGCTGAAAGCCGCCGACCCGGCCGCCTANGACTATGTCATGGGGTTCGCCCAGGCGAACCAGNTGCGAATCCAGATGGATCGCCGCGCCGGCGCACGCGCCTTATCCTGCTGACACCCATGCGGCCCTAGGTGGCCCGCTGCCGGGCCGCCTCGAACACGGCCACGGCCAGGGCCGCCGCCGCATTCAGAGATTCGATCCTGCCCGGCATCGGAATGCGTATCGCGGCACTTGCGGCGGCACACACCGCCTGCGACAGACCCGCGCCTTCGTTGCCCACGATCAAGGCCAACGCGCCGGTCAATGCACGCGCATACAGGTTGCCGTCCTCGGCCAGCGCGAGCGCAAGGCTCTCTCCTTCGAAACCTGCCAGCCAGTCCACGATATCGACGCCGCTGACGAGCGGCAGCACGAACTGCGCGCCCTGCCCGCCACGCAGCGCCTTGGGCGACCATGGATCGTGGCAGCCTTTCGACAGCACGGCCAAGGTCGCCCCTGCCGCGGCGCCGGTACGCAACATCGAACCGAGATTGCCTGGATCCTGGATGTCTTCCAGCACGATGACGAGCGGCGTGGCCTCGATGGCCGGCGGTGCGAGCCAGGCAGCCTCGGCAAGCAGGCCGGTCGGCGTCGCAACCGGCGCGAGTTCGGCAAACAGCGCGTCCGACAGCTCGACGGCCTTGGCGTGCGGACACTGCCCGGCCAACCGTTCGAAGCGGCCGGCATCCAACGAGGCCGCGCGCACCAGCGTATGCGGCTGGCCGCCGGCATCGAGATAGGCCGCCAGCAAATGCTCGCCGTCGAGCAGGGTCATCCGGGCCTCGCGGCGCGCGCGGGCCGAGTCGGCAAGCTTTTTCAGCCGTTTGAAGAGAGGGTTGTCACGTGAGGAAATGACGGTTTCGGTCATGCCAGGATTATCCGCGATTCGTCTTCTCGGGCGTACACTCACACCATGCGCATCGCCCTCATCACCCCGTATGGCCGCGAGCATCGCAACGGCAACTGGCACACAGCCTCGCGCTGGGCGCGCTTCCTGCGCGAGGCCGGACACGCAGTGCGGGTACAGGTGGAATGGGACGGCCGCCCGGCGGATCTGATGCTGGCACTGCACGCTCGGCGCAGCTTTGCCTCGATACGCGCCTTTGCCGAGCGTTTTCCGACCCGGCCGCTGCTGCTCGCGCTCACCGGTACCGATCTGTATCGCGACATTCATGAGGATGCCAACGCCCAGCAGGCGCTCGAACTCGCGCACCGGCTCATCGTGCTGCAGGATCGCGGTCCCGACGAACTGGCACCGCATCTGGCCGCCAAGACGCGTGTGATCTACCAGTCGTCGCCCGATATACCCCGCCGCCCGCCTGCCTCCAAGGCCTTCGAGGTGCTGGTGATCGGTCATCTGCGCGAGGAGAAGGACCCGTTCCGCGTCGCGCTCGCCACCACCTATCTGCCCGAGCATTCGCAGATCCAGGTCACCCACCTCGGCAGCGCCCTGTCCGAGGACATGGCGCAGACGGCCGAAATGGCGCAGGCCAAGCTGCCACGCTGGCACTGGCTCGGCCAGGTGCCGCACAAGACCGTACTGAAGCACCTGTCGCGNGCGCATCTCATGGTCATCAGTTCGGTGATGGAAGGCGGCGCCAACGTGATCTGCGAGGCGCTGGCGGCCGGGGTGCCGGTGCTGGCATCGCACATGCCGGGCAATATCGGCATGCTCGGCCAGGACTATCCCGGCTATTTTCCGGTGGGCGATGAACGGCAGCTGGCCCGACTGATGGCGATGGCCGAGCGCGATCCTGCGTTCTATGCCGACCTGCTCGACCATGCCGCGACCCGGCGCAGCCTGATGCGCCCCGAGCAGGAAGCCAGCCGGCTGCGCCAGGTGGTCGCGGAATTCGAGCAAAACCCGGCGTAGCCCCGACACCGTTTGATCAGCCGGCTCAGCCCTCGTCAAGCAGGATCCCGAACATGCGTGTCCGTCGGGCCTTGCTCAATCCGCGCCAAACCCGAATTGCCTCGCGGGCGACACGCGCATCGCCCGTAACCGAGTACTCGACCGCGAGCGCGCGCCAGACATCGGCCAGTTTCGGATCGAGCGCCTGCAATTTTTGCAGGGCCTGCGTCACTCCTGCCTGGCCTTTCACCCGATAAAACGTCAAACCCAGGTTCTGCCAGGCTGGGAGATAGTCGGGATCGATCTCCACCGCGGCGCGATAGGCCCGCATCGCCTCATGCGCGTGTCCGCTGTCACGCCAGGCATTGCCCAGATTGTTGCGGGCCAGCACGTCGCCCGGAGCCAGGCTGAGATTGTGCCGATACGCCGCGATCGCCTCGTCGAAGCGTCCCAGTTCACCCAGCGCGCGTCCCTGGACGAACCAGGCTAGCGGATTCCTCGCATCGACCCGCGCCCAATCCTGGCCCCATGCCAGCAAACCCGACCAGTCGGCACGCCTTTCCAGAGCTTGGGCCTGTTCGACCCATTCGACCTGGGCCCGCGCCGCCAAGGCGGCCTGGTCACCCTCCAGACCGAAGGTCTCGGCCGCCACGGCCGGCCCTGCGCAGGCAAGACCGGACAAGCACACAAGCAACAGGACGGCACGACTCGACATAGGACGGGAATCGCAGTCCTTGCGGCCCGCGACGAAGGAATCGACCGGATTCATTTTACGCCGTGCTTGACGCATCGCTTATGCTGTCGACTGCACAAGAAAACAGCTGCCCCATGTCCGCCACCGAACACTTCATTCCCGGCAAGGATGCTTCGCTCGAAGCGTCGATCGCCACCCTGCAATCCAAGCTCGAAGCCCTCGGCTTCCACATCGAGGAGCGTTCCTGGCTCAATCCTGTGGAAGGCGTGTGGTCGGTGCACATCCGCGACCGCGACTGCCCGCTGCTGTTCACCAACGGCAAGGGCGGCTCGGAACTGGCGGCACGGGCGAGCGCCCTGGGCGAGTACTTCGAACGGCTGTCGACCAATTATTTCTGGACCCATTTCTATCTGGGCGAGACGATCGCCAACCGCAGCTACGTCCACCACCCCGACGAACGCTGGTTTGCGCTCGACGGCGGCGACGATGCCTGGCCGACCGACCTGCTTACTCCCGCGCTGCATGGCCTTTACAACCCCGATGAGCGCGTGCGCGCCGACCAGCTGATCGACCTCAACTCCGGCAACACCGAGCGCGGCATCTGCGCCATCCCCTACCAACGGCTTTCCGATGGCAAGACCGTGTATTTCCCGGTCAACCTCATCGGCAACCTCTACGTCAGCAACGGCATGTCGGCCGGCAACACGCTGATGGAAGC
>JGI26524J50256_1002578_pt1 | contig 10389 bp, 7 predicted proteins | sample ThiBio_inoc_plan_FD_50256 | JGI IMG/M metagenome (IMG submission 50256) | reverse complement strand
CTGCTGGTCCTGCCGGCCCTGTATTACCGATAGGTCCTTGCGGACCCGCTGGTCCCGCTGGCCCTGCCGGACCTGTATTACCGATAGGCCCTGCTGGTCCCGCCGGTCCTGTAGGGCCTGCCGGACCCGTGTTACCGATAGGTCCTGCTGGTCCCGCCGGTCCTGTAGGGCCTGCCGGTCCCGTGTTACCGATAGGTCCTTGTGCACCCGCTGGTCCTGCCGGTCCCGCCGGTCCTTGCGGACCTGCAGGGCCCTGAGGACCTATCGGGCCGGATGCGCTGTTCATAGCGTACATCGCGAACGGAACGCTCAGCAATTCATTGGTACCGAGACTTGTATAGTTCGTACCGCCGGCAGGATCTATTTCCACTTTAATGAACTTGTCGCTGTTGCCCCAGTTGATGGCGGTCATATCGCCTGAAATAGGAGTACCGCCGCCAACGGCAAGCGTGTAAAGTCCGTAGGCATTGGTAGTTGTAGTATGGGATTCTACATACAGAGACGTACCGTTAGCCGTCCCTTCAATAATGGTGATACGTAATCCCAGTTGCTGATTGGCCAATGGCTGTCCTGAAGCAGCCCGAGCTATCCCCTGGTAATTGAATTTCTGTGACTGCGCAACTGCTGCCGTACTGGTGGCCAGCAACAGCGCACCGGCCAGTATGTAATTCGTTTTCATGTATGGAAAAAATATTTGAATGAATAAGTTATTATTATAGTTTCTGAATGTTGAAGTTATTATGATACTTGCGGTTATTTTCCGTGCATATCACACGCAGCACATACCCGCCGGCGGCAAGGTACCCGATGTTGATGCTTACCTTTTCATTACCTCGTGGAAGCGCCTTGTCTTCCTGCTGTAAGACCCGGCCCTGCAGGTCATACAGGGTATAGCTTAATGCAGCGTTCGGAAGCAGCGTAGGCTGGATGTAGATGCTGCTTTCCGTAGGGTTGGGGAATACTTTGATCTGGGCAGCGGCCAGGGGCGTATTGCCGATGTTCTGGCTGGTATCATCGCTGACCACTATAGGCTGGAGCACACCGTGCGTTACCACTGTATTCCCGGCCGTTGCAGTATGTATCGCTACACTTTCACCTATGGACCACTCATAAGTATTGCTCCCGATAGTAGCGCTGCCGCCCGTACTATTGATGATGGATGGACCGATATCCTGGGCCAGCGAACTATGCCAGGCTACCACTGCCACCATACAGAAGAATCCGTACTTTTTCATATAAATAATTTAATAGTGAGCCTACCAGGTTATATATATAAAATCCTGATATTTGTTAATCATTTGAGATGTAATGTTAGGATAATAATTTGTTAATAACCATTTGATTGCTATTATTAACATTATAGTAATAAATTTAACTTTTTATAAGGTATTGTATAAATGATTATGCTTTGTATATAATCAGTGAATTATATTTTCTTGAAATATATAATATGATGAGGAATAACCTGGTATTGCAGGCAAAAATATATACAAGCATAACCGGATTCTAAGCAGCATAGAAGCTGTTAGCTGCAACTAAACATTAGGGTAGCGGGTCAGATAGCGTCAGAGGACTTCGGAAAGCAGCGTAACACCCAACGTGTCGGGGCAGGTTGCCAATAGTTCCCGGGTGGAACGGCGTAAAACGGGGTGTTGCAGATCCGGGGCAATTTCATTTAATGGCACCAGCACAAAATTCCTTACCTGCATCAGCGGATGCGGTAGCCGGAGATCCGGGTGGTTCATGACCAGCCCGTCAAAGTAAATAATATCTATATCTATGGTCCTCTCGCCCCATCTGGTCTGCCGGGTCCTGTCCAGCGCTGTCTCTATCTGCTGTAAGGAGCGGAGCAGGGATAAGGGAGCAAGCGGCGTACGGACGGCAACGGCAACGTTGATATGCGGGGGGAGGTCTTCGCGGCCCCAGGCTGCTGTTTCGTAAAGATGGGACTGGCTGGAAACAGCAGTGTGCGGCAACTGCGCGATGCCTTCAAGGGCTTTCCGGATATACCCGTAGCGGTTGCCCTGATTGCTTCCTAATACCAGGTAGGCGGTATGCAGCGTCATGCTATTTATAATATTGGTTGGTTTCAATATAATCCTTGACGGCATCGGGGACGAGGTACTTGATGCTTTTTCCCTTTTTGACCTGGTTCCGGATATGGGTTGCGGAAATGTCCAGCAGCGGGGCGTCCACTACCGTGATATTCGGCGACATGCTGGTATCTACTGTGAAGCCCGGCCTGTTATATACATAGATAGCATAATTGCTGAGCAGCAGCTCGTAATTCTTCCACTTCCGGATATTCTGGATGCTGTCTCCTCCCATAATGACGCTGAATTGCTCTGTCGGGAACTTTTCCGTCAGGTAGGTAAGGGTGTCGATGGTATAGGAAGGCTTAGGCAACTGGAACTCAATATTGGAGACGCGGAAACGGGGATTGTCCTGTATGGCCAGCGTTACCAGGTGCAGCCTGTCGTACTCGTTCAGCAAGGTGGCGGACGGCTTCAGCGGATTCTGTGGCGATACTACGAACCAGATCTTATCCAGGTCGGTATTATGAACGATGTGATTGGCTATAATGAGGTGTCCCGTATGCACCGGGTTGAAGCTGCCGAAATAAAGACCGATTCTCATGATGCAAGGTTATTGGATTAAGGTTACAAAGATATGCTGGGCCTCGCTTTTGCGGATGCTGAGGCTGTAATCCCTGTTATTAATGACCAGCGGATCGCCCAGCGGCGCTATATTTTCCAGTATGATGACCTGCAGGGGCAAAAATCCCATTTCGTTCAGTACCGCGTTCACTGTCTCGTCATCTATGTACTGTATCACGGCCTGTTGTCCTTTCTTTAAGGCTGTCAGAGGTATACTGTCCATGCTTCCCTGTTGATGTGTTTGAAAATCAAAATAGTCTGACAAAATTACATTATCCGGTACGATGCGTCAAAAGAATTTTACGGCGGGTTTGTATGGAAATAGTATTATTTTTACCATTCAATACTTGAAACAACTCTATGAGCATACAAAACAATTATGTGGCTATCATGGCAGGCGGTATCGGCAGCAGGTTCTGGCCGGTAAGCAAGACCAGGATGCCCAAGCAATTCCTTGATATGCTGGGTGTGGGAAGAACGCTTATACAGTCCACTTACGACAGGTTCAAGCATATCATACCCCAGGAAAATATATTTATCATTACCAACAGGCTGTACGTAGATATTGTCAGGCAGCAGATCCCGGATATTCCCGACTGTAATATATTGCGGGAGCCGTTCCGTAAAAATACCGCGCCTACGGCTTCGTTTGCCACTTATAAGATCAAGGCCGTCAACCCGGATGCCAATATCCTGTTTACGCCATCAGACCAGCTGATCACGGATGAGCGCAGCTATGAGCGGAATATCTATGAGGCTTTTGATTTTGTGAACAGGAACGATTCCATCCTCACCTTCGGCATCAAGCCCAACCGCCCGGAAGTCAATTACGGCTATATACAATTTGAGCAGGCGGAAGACAGCCAGGATGATAAGATACTCAAAGTAAAGACCTTTACTGAAAAGCCCAACCTGGAGCTGGCCAAGACCTTCCTGAAATCGGGCGATTTCCTGTGGAACTCGGGCATACTGGCCTGGAATGCCAACACCTTTGTGAAGATACTGGAACGAAGCCTGCCCGACCTCTATGATGTATTCCAGCAGATAGAAACGGTGATCGGCACGCCCGGTGAGGTGCAGGATATAGAGCACCTGTATATGCAATGTACCAATGTGTCCATAGATTACGGCATACTGGAGCGCAACAACAGCGTATATGTGCTGCCGGCCTATTTCGGCTGGACCGACCTGGGCAACTGGGATGCCATATACAACAACGTGGAAAAGGATTATCTGGGCAATGCGGTGCTTGGGAGCAGGGACGTCCTGGTGATAGATGCCAATAACTGCCTTGTGAGGCTGCCGGAAGGCAAGACCGCCATACTGCAGGGACTGGAGAACTTTATAGTAGTGGACAGCGAGGATGCCTTGCTGATCTGCCATAAAAGCAACCGGCACCAGATCAAAAACTATTTGTCGGAACTGAGAAGAAACTTTGGAGATAAATACCTATGATACAAGAACAGGAATTTAAAGCCCTGCAGGAATACCTGGCAGGGAAAAACGTGACACTGGTAGCGGTATCCAAATTCCAGCCGCCGGACAGGATAGAAGCGCTGTACGCTATGGGACAACGGGATTTCGGGGAGAACTACGTGCAGGAGCTGGTGACCAAATATGAGTACTTTAAGGACAAGCCGGGCTACGGCGATATCCGCTGGCATTTTATCGGACACCTGCAGCGTAATAAAGTGAAATATATCGCACCCTTCATACACCTGGTCCACAGCGTGGATAATTTCAGGCTGCTGAAGGAAATACAAAAAGAAGCGGCCAGGCACAAACGTGTCATTGACTGCCTGCTGCAACTGCATATCGCGGAAGAAGATACCAAATTCGGCATGACCGCCACGGAAGCCACGGAGCTGATGGAATATTATAAAGCGCAGCAGGCTGAACTCACAGCCGTAGCGATACGGGGCGTAATGGGCATGGCCTCTATTTCGGAGGAAGAGCAGAAGATCAGGGCTGAATTTGCAGAGCTGAACAGCATCTTCAGCTACCTGAAAAGCACCTATTTCCTGCTGGACGGTCGTTTCAGCGAGCGGTCCATGGGCATGAGCGCAGACTATGAGTGGGCCATAGCGGAAGGCAGCACGATAGTGCGGATCGGCAGCACCTTATTCGGCGCAAGACGCTGACCGTTTCATGTTTTTAAGATACTGGTGGCTGTCTAACCCATCAACAACCCTGTCATATGGAGCCAAGGAGCAATATGGACAGGGTTATTTATTTTATACACATCATATACACAATACATGTCACATTTCGACAGGCTTCCTACTGTCAGGCTGAGCACCGTCGAAGTCCTGCTACAATCATTATAAACCACCCTTCGACAGGCTCAGGGTGACACAACAGGCTCCATGTGACAAGCTTTTCTACTGTCAGGCCGAGCACCGTCGAAGCCCTGCTACAATCATTATAAACCACCCTTCGACAGGCTCAGGGTGACATAACAGGCTGCATGTGACAAGCTTCCCTACTGTCAGGCTGAGCACCGTCGAAGCCCTGCTACAACCATTATAAACCGCCCTTCGACAAGCTCAGGGTGACATAAATAGGCTCCATGTGACAAGTTTCCCTACTGTCAGGCTGAGCACCGTCGAAGCCCTGCTACAACCAGTATAAACCGCCCTTCGACAGGCTCAGAGTGACATAAATAGGCTCCATGTGACAAGACAAGCTCAGGGTGACATAACAGGCTCCATGTGACAAGCTTTCCTACTGCCAGGCTGAGCACCGTCGAAGCCCTGCTACAATCATTATAAACCACCCTTCGACAGGCTCAGGGTGACATAAATAGGCTCCATGTGACAAGACAAGCTCAGGGTGACATAACAGGCTCCCTATAACATACAAGAGGCTTTTAGACAGCCTCTAAACTGTTTAAAGCGCGGCTACAGGCTATTGCCTGAAATCCACCTGCTGCTCCTTGGTGTCATACATGTAAGTATAACGTCCCCTGATGCGGCTGGTATCACCGGCAAGCGCATCCTGTTCGTTAGCGTAGGTGATAACACTGATGCTGCTGCCTTTGGGCGTTTGTTTCCTGCTCATATCCATACTGATGGAATCCAGCACATACATAGAGGTATTCAGCCAGATGGTCCTGTCAAGGTCGCCGGTGATGATGATAGTCGCTACGTGCTGCTGCCGGTCAAAAGCTGTACAGGTATAGGGAGCTATGGCCTTGTTGCAGGCGCTGAAAATAAGTACTGCAGCAAAGCCTGCCAGGAAGAGATATTTCATACCGGAATTTTGTACAAAGATAGGGTACCCCCGGGACATTTGCGGCAGTGTCCTATACCTGCAGTTATACGGATAAGGGAAAAATTATTAAAAAAATGTTGCAGCAGGGATGATAAATATATGTTGTATATGTTATATTTGTAAGTAATCATCTCTCATTGATCCTTTCTTTTTGAGTTTAAAATAACACTTTTTAACTTATTGGAAACCAATATTTCGGTTCGGGTAATTTAAAGATAAAATTATTGAATGTATTAATAATATATTCATATATTGTTAGAAGCCTTTATGTTATCTTAAAAAATAATCACAAATATTACAATATTAGGTATTTAAATTTCGTTTAATGTGCAGGAATAGAAAACGCATTACTCATCTTTAAAACTATTGTTGCTCATGAATTTTAAGCTTGCCGGACGTGTGTATTTTGACACCACCGATACGACCACCAAAAGAGCACTGGAAGTGCAGTTGCATTCGGATACCCAGGGATGGCTGGGACAGGCTCTGACCAATTCCAAAGGAGAATTTACCATACTGACCAATGTAAAGGAGGATGATATTCATGACAGCTACCTCCCGTTGCGGCTGAAAATATTCAGGGGAAACGCGGAAGTGTACAATAAGGTAACTGGTGCCGACAGCTCCGTACCGGTATCGGTATTCGTGGAGAATGTGGTATATGATAATGCGGTAAAAGACAATCTCCAGGAGCCGGAAGATGCCTATACGCTGCTGAAAGGCAAGGTAACGCTCGGCGCATTCACCATTATGGCCGCTCCCAGGGCCGGGGTAAAAGTGACGGTGGTACAGGTATTGTATAAAACTGAAAAGGTGCTCCAGGAGACCTACCTGAGCCGTAACGGGTATTTTGAATTCAAGATACCGCTTAAAAATACTTCCCTGGATATTGTTTCCGAAGCAGGGGATATGGTGGGCGTGTGGGATCCGTGTATCAGCAACCTGAAAATACGGTTGACGGACGAGGGTTCTTCTTCCGTATTATATTCAGGTGATGTGTTTAATCTGTCGGAAGATGTAATGGAGTCGGACATCCATCTCACAGACCCCGGCACTTTCTCTTTCTTCTACTCCGACTACGAGACCACGCTGAACTATATCTATAATGTGACCGGCATGACGGAAGGAGATATTGAGCAGTTGGATGTCGTGGCAGAAGCGGACAATCTCCGGTCCCTGGTCAATTCCTCGCGTAAATACAATGGCAATATACAGGTGCTGCTGGAATCAGTACGGCTTTACAATACCTATAACCTGCAAAAGCTGCAGCTGGTATATGGATTGCTCAGAACCCGGGATACCACCCTTACATCGCTGTACTTTGCCGATGAAACGGAATACCATGATGCCGTGGTGACTGCCGTTGACGGGCATGTGATAGATAATATGGGGCCCGAGATAAGCTACGATGTGCTGCTGCAGATGAAGACCGCGGTAGCTACGGATGCTCCCCTGGACCGTACTCATACCCTGGTGGATTTTATCACGCTCTTTACTGCCGGTGATACGATGCTGGCATTCAACTTCCTGGACTTTGCTCTTAATGCCGTGGAAGATACTCCGGACGATATGTTCTGGACAAAGGCGGCCGACGCTTTCCCGGATCTGCCCGTAGCAGATATGCAGTATGGCTTCCAGCTCATGGCCCTGACCGGTCTGCAATATGACATTACCCAGGCGCTTTTCAACGATCCCAGTATGAAGCCGTTCCTGATGGAAATGCCTGACTGGCTGACGCTTATCAATAGCTTTGGTACGGACGATGAGCCGGCTATTTCCTCGGTATTCCTGGAATCCTATCCTGACCTGGACCTGACAGCGCAAAAAGAGCTTTATGCGCAGCTGCTGACCAATACCTCCCGCAGCATCTTTTTCATGCAGGCCATCAAGGCATTGCTGGAAGACGGTACCGGTGGTGCAGGCGATGTGCTGCACTCTGTACCGGCAGTGCTGGATTTTCTCACGGAGAATCCCGACTATGATGTAAGGCTCACCAGCATCTGGGACTATATCAATGAGCAGCCGGAAGGTACCGCGGATATCAGCGACGACCTGAGAGACGATATTTCGGTTATCCAGAACCTTTCCAGGCTGGTGGGCGCTTTCCCGGATGTGGTGATACGGCTCATCGGGGCGGGCTTCCGGTCTTCTGCAGATCTCGCCCGGGTAGAGCGGGAAGACTTTATGGAACAATACGGTACGCTTTTTCACAACACTGAAAGCGCGGCCGTTTTCTACGACAGGGCAGTGCAGGCGAACCATATGGTACAGGACATCGCGCTGCAATACCAGCCTAACCAGTATTACAATGTATTACAAAGCACCGACCCCGGCATGTGGAATGATGCCGGTCCGGCTATGCTCCGGGCGGTCAGCGCTACAACGCCAAGAGCTTACCCGACCTATACCAGCCTGTTCGGGAGTGCGGACACCTGCAACTGCAGCGACTGCACGTCGCTGATGAGCCCGGCGGCCTACTTCAACGACTGTCTCAGCTTCCTGCAAAAAAATATCAGGGTCGGCAGCCAGCCGGCGGCGTTCACTGAGCTGATGCGCCGCAGGGGAGACTTGCAGCATATAGAGCTGAGCTGCAAGAACTCCCATACGGTGATGCCGTATATAGACCTGGTGAACGAGCAACTGGAGCTGCTGGTGCTGAAAGAGCGGCAACGGGGACAGCCTTCCCTGTTCGTACCGGACTCTTTCCAGACCACGCTGTCGTCCGCGGAGCTCAATGCCTACCCCGAACATACCTATAAGGATAGCAATAATGCTTACCAGACCTATACCGACTATAAGCTGGTATATGATGACGTGCTGAACAAGGTGTATTTCCCGGTACGCTTACCGTTTTCGCTGCCCCTTGCGGAATTCCGCACCTATGCCGGGCAGAACGGCTACTCCCGCTATGAGCTTATGCAGGCATTCCGTCCTGCCGACTATGCTACGGCTCCCCAGGAACGTATCAACAGGTATAACCTGGCCAGTGAGCACATCAGGATCAGCCAGATGGAGGCGGATATCATTACCCAAAATCCCAACCCGCTGCTTACCGGTGATGTCTGGAGATATTACGGGCTCAGCACGGCTACCAACTGGCAGAACGTCCTGTCGGAGGACCTCGGTTACCTGACCCGTACCCTGGACATTACCTATATCCGGTTCCTGGAATGTATGACCACGCAATTCCTGAACCCGGTGATCAACCCGGTGACAGGGCAGCGTAAATTCGCTATTGTCGCCAAGCCGGGCAAGCCTGCCGATACCTGTATTGTGGATGATCTTATGATAGCCTGTAACGTTGCCAGCCCGCTGGTGGAGCTGGCAGCCCTGTACGACAGGCTGCACCGCATGGTACGCCTGAGCCGTGCAGGCTATGCGTCCGTTTACGAAGTGGACAAGATACTGACGGCCCTGGGCGCTTCAGACCTGGATGTGAGCAGCTATATCGCGGTCAATGATGTTAAGCGCCTGGTAGTGACAGCCGGCCTGCAGCCCGGCAGGTTCATGGGTTACTTCAGCCCGCTGAATACGACCGTATATACCGATTTCAATAATGACGCGCAGCAGGCGCTGGCAACGGACTATGCCGGTGTGTATCTCAACAAGGCCATTATCAACCCTGTGTCAGACAGTTTTATGGACCCGCAGGCGCTTATTGGCAGCTATGAAAGTAATAAAGACTATATTATCGCAGCGAACAGCATATCCGAGCAGGACCTCTATGCCATACTGGGTCATATGTCGGTAGCGCCGGCAGCAGCTATGGAGCTGGATATGCTCAGCAGGATCACGGCGCTGGCGGATATAGCACGGGTATCGCGTATCTCGGTGATCAGCCTTATGGCGCTGATGGGTATCTGGGATACCGGTACCGTTATCAGCGGTACGGCTGTGCAGCAATTGGCTGAGGCAGCCGACCTGATGCGCCTCCTGGCGACTTTCAAGATTTCCAGGTTCAGCCTGGAGGAGCTGCAATACCTCCTGCTCAACACGGATGCCGGGCTGGTATATAAGCCGCTGGATGCCGATATCCGCTTATTCTACGAAACGCTGCGGAGCAACCTTAAAAATAACCTGGAGAGCGCCGGCGGCGACCAGACCGTGCTTCGTACGCTGGTGACCCAGCTATGGTCCGGTGCTATGGGCCTTAACTTCCAGTTTGCCGGGTGGCTGCTGGAAGATATCCTGTCCGTGGACAATGGCACGACCCCGCTGGTTGACAGCCTGATACTGCCTGAATTCATTAATTCGGACAACGATATCATTCCTTCGGAATCCATACCTGCCTACAGTTATGCTAAATTGTACGAAGCATACAGGCGGTCTTATAAAATGGCCTATATGGCCGGCAAGCTGCGCCTGGAATTTGAAGAATGGCAGCAGCTTACGGACAATGCGGCCCGCCTGGATGTCCTGGCGCTTTCCGAGCTGGATGATGCTCCGGTTCCGGATACCG
>JGI26524J50256_1002545_pt1 | contig 10598 bp, 10 predicted proteins | sample ThiBio_inoc_plan_FD_50256 | JGI IMG/M metagenome (IMG submission 50256) | reverse complement strand
TTATCCACAGCATCGGTGCAGGCTTTAAAAGTGCGCCAAAGCCAGCGTCGAGAAGTGCCAAAGGCGGCGTCGTTTAGTGCCAAAGCGCGCGGCGCGCCATTCTTGCCGTGCTACAGCACTGTCTGCGGCTTCCCGCCTAGTTATCCGATTGAATGCAAACCCGTATCAAGCAGGCATTGAAGCCACCCACTGCGCTACGCGCCGCCCCACCTCGGCAATGGCCGCATCGCGCCGCGCGCCGTCGGCCGTGCTGCCGGTGAGGTAGCAGGCCAGCGCCACCGGGGCGCGGCCCGGGGGCCAGAGCACGCCGATGTCGTTGCTGGTGCCGCGCGGGCCGGTGCCGGTCTTCTCGCCGATGCGCCAGCCGGGCGGCATGCCCGCGCGCAGGCGCTGGTCGCCCGTGCGGCAGCCCAGCATCCAGCCCTGCAGCCGTTCGCGCGAGGCGGGGGTCAGCGCCTCGCCCAGCGCCACGGCCTGCAGCGTGCGCGCCATGGCCTCGGGCGTGGTGGTGTCGCGCACGTCGCCCGGGGGCACGTCGTTGAGCGCGGGCTCGTTGCGGTCCAGCCGCGTGGCGGGGTCGCCCAGCGTGCGCAGCCAGTCCGTCAGCGCCTGTGGGCCGCCCTGGCGGGCCAGCAGCAGGTTGGCGGCGGTGTTGTCGCTCCAGGCCATCGCGGCCTCGCACAGTTCGGCCACCGTGAGGCCCGCGCCGCCGGCATGCGGCCGCGTCACCGGGGCGTATTCGAGCAGGTCGGCCTGGCCGTAGGCGATGCGGTGCTCCAGTTGCTCCACCCCGCGATCCACGCGGTGCAGCGCCTGCGCCGCCAGCAGCAGCTTGAAGGTGCTGCACAGCGCAAAGCGCTCGCCGCCCCGGTGCGCGGCCAGGCGGCCCGTGCCGGTGTCGAGCGCCGCCACCCCGAGGCGCCCGCCCACGCCCTGCTCGATGCCGCGCAGTGCGCGCAGCAAGGCGCGCGTGGCGCGGTCCTGGCCGGCCTGCGCGGTCCCTGCCAGACAGGCGGCGGCGGTGATGAAAGTTCGTCTACGCATGCTCAATCCAGTGGCATGTCGGGATGCAGCAGCCGCTGCACGTCCACCGCGTCGATCTGGCCGGGGTCGAGAAAGCGCTCGGCATAGCGCAGGTACACCTGCTGGCGCAGGAACACCGTGAACAGGTCGGGGTCGATGTGGCCGCCATCGGCCATGCGGCGCATGATGGCCAGCGCCTGCGACAGCTTCATGCCCTGCTTGTACGGCCGGTCGGCAGCGGTGAGGGCCTCGAAGATGTCGGCGATGCCCAGCATGCGCGCCTGCCACGACATCTGCTCGCGCGTCAGGCCGCGCGGGTAGCCCCGGCCGTCCATGCGCTCGTGGTGCCCGCCGGCGTACTCGGGCACGTTGCGCAGGTGGCGCGGCCAGGGCAGGCTCTCCAGCATCTTGATGGTGGAGACGATGTGGTGGTTGATCACGTCGCGCTCGGCCTGGGTCAGCGTGCCCGAGCGGATCGTCAGGTTGTGCTGCTCCTCGGCGGTGAGCAGCGCCGTGGTCACGCCATCGGGATTGCGCCACTGCCGCGTTTGCCCGATGGCGCGCACGCGCTGCTGGTCGGCCTCGGGCATGGCCTCCACGCCACGGTTGCAGCGGCGCAGGAAGTCGCGCTCCTCGTCCAGCGCCTGCAGTTGCCGCTCCAGCGTGGCCTGCAGTTGGGCTTCGGCGTACGCATCGGCCACGGGGCGCAGCGCCAGTTGGCGGCGCAGCATGTCGATGCGCGCGTCGCGCTTGAGCACTTCGAAGCGCGTATCAACCAGGCCGATGCGGTCGTACAGCGTCTGCAGCTTGGTGGCCTTGTCCACCACGTGCACGGGCGTGGTGATCTTGCCGCAGTCGTGCAGCAGGCCGGCCATTTTCAGCTCGTAGCGGTCGCGCTCGCTCATGGCGAATTGCGCCAGCGGTCCCTCGTCCGTGGCGTGGGCGGCCTCGGCCAGCAGCATGGTCAGCGCCGGCACGCGCTGGCAGTGGCCCCCGGTGTAGGGCGATTTTTCGTCGATGGCCAGGTTGATGAGCTGGACGAAGGACTCGAACAGGGTTTCAAGCTGCGTGATGAGCTGGCGGTTGCTCAGCGCGATCGCGGCCTGCGAGGCCAGCGACTCGGCCAGGCGCTGGTCCTGCGCGGTAAAAGCACGCACCTGGCCCGTGGCGGGGTCGGTGGCGTTGATAAGCTGCAGCACGCCGATGAGTTCGTTCTCATGGTTTTTCATCGGCACCGTCAGGAACGACTGCGAGCGGTAGCCGGTGCGCTCGTCGAAGGCGCGCGTGCCGGAGAAGTCGAAATGCTGCTGGCAGTAGGCGTCGGCGATGTTGATGGTGCGGTCGTGCACCGCCGCGTGTACGGCCACCAGGCTGTCGTTCGGGGCGCCGCCGGGCAGGCGCAGCGGCAGGTCGGGAAACTGCGGCGCATCGTCCGACGCGCCGCCCAGGCGCAGGCCCAGCGAGTCGGTGCGCACGATGGCGAAGCGCAGCGCCGCGCCATCCTCGGTCACGCGGTACAGCGTGCCGCCGTCGGCCCCCAGCAGCCGCTTGGCGGCCTCCAGGATGTTTTCGAGCAGGCGGTGGATGTCACGCTCGCGCGACAGCGCGGCGCCAATGCGGTGCAGTTGCTCCAGCCGCTCCAGCAGGTGTTGTGTCGAATCCATGGCGCTCCCCTCCCCTGGGAATGCAGCCTGCCATGGTAGGGGAAAAAGCAAAAGGCCCCCGGCATGCCGGGGGCCCTGGCGGGGTGGGCCGCGTCAGGCCTTGCGGCTGCGTGCCAGCAGGGCCAGCAGCACCACGCCGATGAGCACGAAGCAGACGAAGGACCAGTTGGCAATGGAGCCGCCGAGGAAGGTCCAGTCCACCGCCGTGCAGTCGCCGGAGCCACGGAAGATCATGGGAATGGCACGGCTCAGGGAGTAGTTCTCGATCATGCCGTAGAAGTCGCGCCCGCAGGTGGCGAACTCGGGCGGGAACCACTGCAGCCAGCTCTGGCGCGCGGCGGTGAAGGCGCCGAACCCGGCGAATCCCAGCGCCAGCACGCTCCAGGAGGCCCGCCAGCCCTTACCGGCCCGGGCACTGGCCAGGCCGGTGAAGATAGCCACGGCAATCAGCGCGTAGCGCTGCACGATGCACATGGGGCAAGGCTCCAGCCCCACCCCGTACTGCAAGTACATGCCGAAGGCCAGCAGGCCCACGCAGGCCACGCTAATGAGCGCCAGCAGGCGGCGCGGGCATTTGTCCAACAAACTCAACACGGTATCGATTCCTTCAAGGCACCGGACGGGTCGGCCGTGCGGTGGGTCAGATACCGGCGGCCTCGTCCAGAAAAACACGGGCCCGGCGCGGTGTGACCACGACGGTTTCCCCTTCCTGCAACCCCATCTCCCTGAACTGCTGCGCGGCGATCTGCGCTTCGATCATGGTTTGCGGGCCTGCATTGTCCGTTGCTTTGGGGCCCCCGGCGGCCAGAAGTTCCAGCCGCGCGATCGGGCCGACGACGATGGCGCGCTCCAGCCGCGCCACGATGCCCTGCCCCGCTGCCTGCCCGGGCTGGTGGCGCTGCACGTCCAGGTCGTGCGGGCGCACGTAGGCCAGGGCGCTGGCGTTCTGTGCGCCGGCATGCTCGGGCGAGTCGATGGCCATGCCGCCCTGCACGTGCACTGTGCCTTCGTGCGCGCGACCATGGAACAGGTTCACGTCGCCCAGGAAGCCGTAGACGAACGGGCTGGCCGGGTTGTCCCACACCTGCTGGGGCGTGCCCTCCTGCTCGATACGGCCCTTGTTGATGACGACCACGCGGTCGGCCACCTCCAGCGCCTCTTCCTGGTCGTGCGTGACGAAGATGCTGGTCACGTGCAGTTCGTCGTGCAGGCGGCGCAGCCAGCGGCGCAGCTCTTTTCTCACCTTGGCGTCGAGCGCGCCGAAAGGTTCGTCGAGCAGCAGCACCTTGGGCTCCACGGCCAGCGCGCGCGCCAGGGCGATGCGCTGGCGCTGCCCGCCCGAGAGCTGCGAGGGGTAGCGGTCGGCGATCCAGTCGAGCTGCACGAGCTTCAGCAGGTCCATCACCTTCTGGCGGATCTGCGCCTCGCTGGGCCGCTCCTTGCGCGGCTTCATGCGCAGGCCGAAGGCCACGTTGTCGAACACCGTCATGTGGCGGAACAGCGCATAGTGCTGGAACACGAAGCCCACGCCGCGCTCGCGCACGTGCACGTCGGTGGTGTCTTCGCCGCTGAAGTGGATGGTGCCGGTGTCGGGCGTTTCCAGCCCGGCNATGATGCGCAGCAGCGTGGTCTTGCCNCAGCCCGAGGGGCCGAGCAGNGCGATGAGTTCNCCCGAGTCGATGTTCAGGCTGACGTCCTTCAGCGCCTGGAAGTCGCCGAACTGCTTGCTGACGTTGCGGATTTCGATGCTCATAAATTAATAGCTTTCAGCGCTTTATCCATAAGCCCTAGGGGCCATTTTTATGGTCATGGGGTACTCGGGCGTTCGGGCGGCAGCGCGGCGGCGGCCTTCATCTCTTGCTCGTTCTTCCACTCGGCCACCGTCTTGATGAGCAGCGTGACCAGGGCCAGCAGCGCCAGCAGCGAGGCGGCGGCGAAGGCCGCCACCGACTGGTACTCGTTGTAGAGGATCTCCACGTGCAGCGGAATGGTGTTGGTCTGCCCGCGGATGTGGCCGGAAACGACCGACACCGCGCCGAACTCGCCCATGGCGCGCGCGTTGCACAGGATCACGCCGTACAGCAGGCCCCACTTGATGTTGGGCAGCGTCACGTGCCAGAAGGTCTGCCAGCCGCTGGCGCCCAGCACCACGGCGGCCTGCTCCTCGTCGTTGCCCTGCGCCTGCATCAGCGGGATCAGCTCGCGCGCGATGAACGGGAAGGTAACGAACACGGTGGCCAGCACGATGCCCGGCACGGCGAAGATGATCTTGATGTCGTGCGCCGCCAGCCAGGGGCCGAACCAGCCGTTGGCGCCGAACACGAGCACGTACATCAGGCCCGCCACCACGGGCGAGATGGAGAACGGCAGGTCGATCAGCGTGGTCAGCAGCGCCTTGCCCTTGAACTCGTACTTGGCGATGGCCCAGGCCGCCGCCACGCCGAACACCAAGTTCAGCGGCACGGCGATCAGCGCCGTGACCAGCGTGAGCCGGATGGCCGACCAGGCGTCGGGCTCGCGCAGCCCGGCCAGGTAGGCATCCAGCCCCTTGCGCAGCGCCTCGGTGAACACCGCCGCGAGCGGCAGCACCAGAAACAGCAGCAGGAACGCCAGGGCCACGCCGATGAGCAGCCACTGGACCCAGCGCGCCTCGGTCGTGCCGGCCTTGGCGCGGCGGCGCGGCGCCGTGCGCCCGCCGGTGGCGGCGGCTGGCGCGCCCGTGGGCAGCGCGGTTGCGGTGTCGATGCCACTCATGCCGGCATCCCCGCGTGGCGGCGCTGCCAGGCCTGCAGCGCGTTGATGACCAGCAGCATGACGAAGGAGATGACCAGCATCACCACGGCCACGGCGGTGGCGCCGGCGTAGTCGTACTGCTCCAGCTTGCCGATGATGATGAGCGGCGTGATTTCGGAAACCATGGGCATGTTGCCTGCGATGAAGATGACCGAGCCGTACTCGCCCACGGCGCGCGCGAAGGCCATGGCAAAGCCCGTGAGCAACGCCGGCGTGATCGCCGGCAGGATCACCTGGGTGAAGATCTGCCAGCGCGTGGCGCCCAGGCTGGTGGCGGCTTCCTCCAGCTCTTTCTCGGTGTCCTCCAGCACGGGCTGGACGGTGCGCACCACGAATGGCAGGCCGATGAAGATCAGCGCGATCACGATGCCGTTGGGGTTGAACGCCAACTGGATGCCCAGCGGCTCCAGGTACTGGCCGATCCAGCCATTGCCCGCCAGCAGCGCGGTGAGCGAGATGCCGGCCACGGCCGTGGGCAGTGCGAAGGGCAGGTCCACCAGCGCATCGACCACTTTCTTGCCCGGGAACTGGTAGCGCACCAGCACCCAGGCGATGAGCAGGCCGAACACCAGGTTGACGCAGGCGGCGATGAACGACGCGCCGAACGTGAGCCGGTACGAGGCCAGCACGCGCGGCGCGCTGATGGCGGCCCAGAACTGCTCCCAGGTGAGCGAGAAGGTCTTGAACACCAGCGCCGACAGCGGGATCAGCACNATGACGCTCAGGTAGAACAGCGTGTAGCCCAGCGTCAGGCCGAAGCCGGGCAGCACGCGCTTGGGCGTGCGCTTCGGGAGCTGGGCCGTGCCCAGCGCTAGCGTGGTCATGGCGCGCTTACTTGCCGGGCGTGTAGAGCTTGTCGAACTGGCCGCCGTCGTTGAAGTGCACCTTCTGCGCCTCGGTCAGCGAACCGAAGTACTTGGCCACGGTGAACTGCTTGATGGGCTTGAACTGGTCGGCGTGCTTCTTCAGCACCGCCTCGGAGCGCGGGCGGATGGCGTGCTTGGCCGCGATCTCCTGCGCCTCGTCGGAGTACAGGTAATCCAGGTAGGCCTTGGCCAGCTCGCCCGTGCCCTTCTTGGCCACGGTGCGCTCGACCACGGCCACGGGGTTCTCGGCCGTGATGCTGACCGAGGGGTACACAGCATCGACCTTGCCCTTGCCGAATTCGCGGTCCACCGACACCACTTCCGACTCGAAGGTGATGAGCACGTCGCCGATGTTGCGCTGCAGGAAGATGCTGGTCGCGTCGCGCCCGCCCTTGGCCAGCACCGGCACGTTCTTGTAGAACTTGCCGACGAAATCGGCCGCCTGCGCATCGCTGCCGCCCTTCTCGCGCACCGAGCCCCAGGCGGCCAGGTAGGCGTAGCGGCCGTTGCCGCCGGTCTTGGGGTTCACCACCACCACCTGCACGCCAGGTTTGATGAGGTCGTCCCAGTCCTTGATGTTCTTCGGGTTGCCGTTGCGCACCAGGAACAGCATGGTCGAGGTGGTGGGCGATGCGTCGTTGGGAAAGCGCTTGGCCCAGTCCTTGGCCACCACGCCGTTGTTCGCCAGGAACTCCACGTCGGTCGTGGTGTTGAACGTCACCACGTCGGCGTCCAGCCCGTCGTTCACGGCGCGCGCCTGGGCGCTGGAGCCAGCGTGCGACTGGTCCACCTTCACGTCCTTGCCGGTGGTCTTCTTGTAGTGCGCGGCGAAGGCGGCGTTGTAGTCCTTGTAGAACTCGCGCGCCACGTCGTAGGAGACGTTGAGCAACTGGTTTTGCGCAAAAGCCGCGCCGCCGAGCGTCAGGGCCAGGGCGGCCACCAGGGTCTTGAGTCGGAAGGAGTTCATGCAGGTATCGCCAAGGGATTGCTAAGGATCAGGCATTGTCCCGGGCGCCGCATAAAACTCAAACGAATATATTTTTGTTAATTAATCGAAATTTGGAATAAAGAACCATGCAGCACAGCGGAAATATACCAAAAATCGGCTTAGACCCTTGTGCAGAAAGCGCTAGCAGCTATCAATACAAGAGCAAGAGATCCCGTCAGCGCCCCACTGCGTCCAGCGCTGGGTGCAACTGGTCGATCCAGTGGTCCAGCTCGTCGCGCGACACCTGCAGGAAGTCCAGGCACGCCTGGCCGTGCTGGTGCCACTCGCGCGCGGGCTCCAGGCCCTCGTGCTGGTGCACCAGGAAATCGGCCAGCGCGCCCAGCGCCACCAGTTGGCGCACCACCAGCGCGAAGCGTTCGTCCTGCAGGCAGGCGAAGTCGTGGTGCAGCCAGATGGCCTGGGCCACGTCCCCGGGCAGGTGCCAGGTGCGCGCCACGATGGCGCCGACCACGGCATGGTCGGTGCGGTGGTTGGCGTTCTCGGTCTGGGTGAAGGTGCGGTCCTTGCGCGCCAGCGCCTCNGTCACGGTGCTGGCGTAGCCGCGCACGGCCTTGAGCAGCACCGGAAAGCCCACATGGCAGAACAGCCCNAAGCTGTAGCCCAGGCCCGGCGGCAGGTTGTAGAGCTGCGCGCCGATGTGCTCGCAGGCGATGGCGCGGCGCTGCGAGCTTTCCCAGAAATGCTCCANCAGCGGCGANCGCACCTGCAGCGCATGGCGGGTGATGAACGCCGTCATCAGCTCCAGCGCCGGCCGCAGCCCGAGCACGGTGAGCGCCATGCCCACGGTCTGCACCGGCTGCACCAGCCCGTGCAGCGGGCTGTTGGCCTGGCGGATCAGCGCGGCGGCCAGCGCCACGTCGGAGGAAGCGAGCTGGTCCAGCGGCCCCATCTCGGGCTCGCCGCTGTGCACGATCCGCATCAGCTTCTGCAAGGCCTCGGGGCACGGCGGAATGATGATGGCGCGCACGGCGGGCAGGTTGCGGGCCTGGGCGATGTCCTGGTCAATGGGGTGCGTGGTCACGATGGCTGCGGCACTCATGTAGCAATTTGTTGCATTGTCGCCGCAAAGAAAGCCCCGCACTCCGATATGCAGCGCGGGGCGCCGGTATTCAGCGCAGTTTCACGTTTGCGGGGCCGCCGCCGCGCGCATGGCCCAGCTGCTGCGCCCGGGCATGGTCTCGCCCAGGAAGTCGAGAAAATGCCGCACCGCCGGCGCCAGGCCGCGGCGCGAGGGAAAGACCGCATGCACGATGCCCTGCTGCGGCTCCCACTCGGGCAACACGTGCACCAGCTGGCGCGCGCGGATTTCCTCATGGCACATGTAGTCCGGCAGCCAGCAGATGCCCGTGCCCGCCAGCGCCGCGAACTTGAGCGTGAGCAGGTCGTCGGCCACGTAGCGCGGGCTGTGGTGCACCGTCTGCTGCGCCCCGTGCGGGCCCGAGAGCACCCAGACGGCCTTGCCATCGGGCGCCGACATGGCGATGCTGTCCATGCCCGCCAGATCGTCGAGGCTGGCGGGCAGCCCCTGGCGGGCGATCAGCTCCGGGCTGGCCACCAGCACCTGGCGGGCGCTGTCCAGCCGTTTCACGACCATGCTGCCGCTGTCGTCCAGCGTAGGGCGCACGCGCAGCGCCACGTCGATGCCCTCCTCCACCAGGTTCACCGCGCGGTTGCTGACCTGCATGTCCACGCGCACCTGCGGGCAGCGCGCCAGGAAGTCCGGCATCAGCTCGCCCAGCACGGTCTGCGCCAGCGTGACCGGGCAACTCACGCGCACCGTGCCGCGCGGCGCGGTCTGCACCTGAGCCACCAGGTCGGCCGCGGCCTCGGCCGACTCGCGCATGGCCTGGCAGTGGCGCAGGTAGGCCTCGCCCACCTCGGTCAGCGCCAGGCGCCGCGTGGTGCGCTGCAGCAGGCGCACGCCCAGTTGCGCCTCCAGCTCGGCCACGCGGCGCGACAGGCGCGACTTCGGGATGCCCAGCGCGCGCCCGGCCGCGGCAAAGCCGCCGCGCTCGGCCACTTCGGCGAAATACAGCATGTCGTTCAGGTCCTGCATGGCAGCGTGCTCTCATCGTTCCATTTTCAGAACAATCTATCGCATCAAAGCCTACTTATCAACAGCAGCGGGCTAATCCACAATCCACCCATCGCCACACTACCGTGGGCTTTTTCTTTCAGGAGCCACCATGCAACTGCTGCACATCGATTCCGCCATCACCGGCGCCCAGTCCGTTTCCCGCCAGCTCTCGGCCCAGATCGTCGAGGCCTGGAAGGCCAGCCACCCCGGCACGCAGGTGCAGTACCTCGATCTGGTGCAGGACGCCCCCGCCCACTTCACCATGGACGCCATGGCCCCGCGCACCGGCCAGACCGAGGGCCTGAGCGAGGCCCAGCAGCGTGAGAACGCCGTGTCGGAACGCCTGGTGGCGCAGTTCCTGGCCGCCGACGTGGTGGTGATCGGCGCGCCGTTCTACAACTTCACGATTCCGACCCAGCTCAAGGCCTGGATCGACCGCATCGCCCAGCCGGGCCGCACCTTCCGCTACACCGCCAACGGCCCCGAAGGCCTGGCCAAGGGCAAGACGGTGATCGTGGCCTCCAGCCGCGGCGGCATGTACTCGACCAGCGACGCGGGCCGCGCCATGGAACACCAGGAGAGCTACCTGCAGACCGTATTCGGTTTCTTCGGCGTGACCGACGTGCGCTTCGTGCGCGCCGAGGGCGTGGGCATGGGCCCCGAGGCCAAGGCCAAGGCCCTGGAAGCCGCCGCCCAGGTGATCGCGACCGAAGTGCATAGCGGCGCCGCCAACCAGGCGCGCGTGACGCAAGCCGCCTGAGCGGGCTACGTCCATCAAGAAACCCGGCCATGCCTGCGCGGCATGGCCGGGTTTCTTGTATGGAAAATGCCTCCAGCGCTTACCCATCAAGCGCTGGCAGCTATCAGATCAGGAGTGGACGGAAGTGGCATTCGTAGCGCATGCCATAAACCCTGTGTGGGCGCAAACGTCACGCGCAGCCCTTCAAAAACCACCGCAACAGAGCGGCCGGCGTGGACGCGCAGCCAATCCCTACCGAGGCACTCCAGGTTTTCTCAGCGCGTCAGTCCGTCAAGCATGTCGGGCTTCGCCTTGTGCAGACCTTCCCTAGTCTTACTGTGTTAATAAAATCAAGGCCTTATGCGAGAATCGTCGCGCAGGAGGTGAGCCTTGATGGAAGAACTTCAAGAGTTTGAGCGCTACCTCG
>JGI26524J50256_1002536_pt1 | contig 10637 bp, 8 predicted proteins | sample ThiBio_inoc_plan_FD_50256 | JGI IMG/M metagenome (IMG submission 50256) | reverse complement strand
GTTGATCCCCGCGGCCAGGGTCGTGGTCGAAACCAAGGCATGGATCCCGCCAGCGCGATCGCGGTAGCCGCGCTCGACGGCCTCACGCTCGGGACGCAGCAAGTTGGTGTTGTGGAATGCGGTGCCCCCGCGCAGGCAAGCGCGCAAGCCGAGCGATGCCCCGGGCAGGTCTTGGGTCGGCAGTGCGTCGAGCACGGCCGTGGCTGGCGGCAAGCCCAGCTCGTTGGCCAGGTACCGCGCACACCCTTGCGTGGGACCTCTCGCATTGCGAAACACCAGCAACTTCTCTCCGGCGCCGACCAACTTCTTGGCCAAGGGCACGATCACATCCTGCGAGCCGGGCTTGTCACCGCGCACCCGGATGGCTTGCGGCGGAAGTAAGGCTTCGATCTTGGTGGTGCCGTCGGTGTCCAGGAACTGGAACTGGCCTTGGCGATCGAGCACGCCTTCGACCAAAGGCACCGGCCGTTCGCGCGACAGCAGCAGGGGTAGGCCCAGCCACTGGTCGAACCCGTTGAGCTGGCCGAGCACGGCCGACAGGACCAGCAGCTGGGGTTCGACGCCGTGCTCGCGGGCGCGCAGCAACAGCGAGAAGATGAGCTCCACGTTGATGCCGCGCTGCGGATCGGTAATGAACTGGCCTTCGTCCACCACCACTACACCGAGCTGGTGCAGCAGGCGCCGTGATCCCAATGCCATGCTCAGGAACATCTCGTAGGTGAAGAAGGCCAGGTCGTAGCGCCCGGCCAGCACCGGGCCGACGCCGTCTGTGGCATCACCGCTGCAGCGCACGACGCGCAGGCCTGCTGCGGCGTAGCGCGCCGTGAACTCTTCGAACTTTTCGTTTACCAAGGCTTTGTAGGGCAGCAGGAACACCGCCTTCTGGCCGGCGGTCACCGCCCGCAGTGCCGCCAGTTCGCCCACCAGCGTCTTGCCCGAGCTCGTGGGCGCGATCACCAGCAATGAGCGGCCAGCGAGTACGCCGAACTCGTTCACCGCCCGCAGCTGCAGCGCGTTCAGTCCGTCGGGGAAGTCGCTCGTCCATTGCGCGACCACGTCGGGCGGGAAGCCGTGCGCCGCCAGCTCCGCGAACTGGCCGGACATCGTCTGGATGGCATGCAACGGAAACACGGCGGCGAAGTTGTCGCCGCGCACCAGGCGTGGAAATACCAGCCCGCCTTGGATCGAACCGAGAAAGGTTGGCGTCTGGGTGAGGCTCAGGCGCTCGGCCTCCACGCGGGTGATGCGGATGATCTCGCCCGCCAGTTCCGGAAAGCTCACCGTGGCGGCCTCTCCGCACGTCCACGCCTGCATGACCGCGTAGGTTAGTAGGCCGTGGCCTGTGCCCGGCTGCTCCCAAGCTTCTTCGTTAGGCGCGCACGCCGCCAGGAGGATGCGCCCTTCTCCCTGTATGCCAGTCAATGCGAACGCACTGCGCGGTGTCGCCTGCAACTCGAGCACGCGAGCAGGCGCCTGTCCGCTAAAGCAGCAGTCCAGAACGCACAGCACGGCCCGGGCCCGGCTCGCCTTGAACGCGTCGGCCAGGTCAGCCATCGCAATGCCAGTCGCCGTTAGGTTCGAAATCTCGGTGTCGAACGCCACCAGACGCCCATCGGGCGAGCCGTGGCCGGCGAAGGAAATCACCACCACGTCGTCGGCCGTGGCCGACTCCAGCGCCCCCAGCACGGATTGCTGGATTCGTTCGTGGGTGGCCGCTTCGTCGAGCAGCAGCGTCGGCGCCAACCCGTCGATGGTGTCGGAAAACAGCGCCCACAACGCCTGCGCATCGCGCCGCGCGCCGCCCAGCTCATTAATGGCGGGGTCCAAGTGCTTGCTCACCCCGACGAAAACCGCCTTGATCGCCACCGTACCTCCGATGCCTGTGGACCCGCGTAATCTTGTCCAGATGGCGGCGGGGGACGGCGCCTACAAGCCCAGCAGTCGAAGGATCAGCTGCTTCTTCGACTCGTAACCGTGCTCGAGGAAGTACTTATGGTCGCGAGACTGCGTGTCGTCAAACCGGCTTTCCTCCTTGCGCACGAATTCGCTCATCCAGCTGTCGTTTCCGTAGCGCTGTTCGTCGAGAGGGCGTAGCTGTGCCAGATGCTTGCCCGGTTCCAAGGCCGGCTGGTCGGTGCCGAACATCGACGTCCGCTTCTGGCCGAAAGCGGTCCGTCGACTCCCCTTGCTGACGAGCATCGCCAGTTCCACTGGCGGTGTTGGCCAGACTCGATGTCAGGAATCGGCAACGCCATGGCGATGATGGGCAGCTTGGTAGCCGGCCGTGGTCAGTTTCCTTGGCAGAGCTGGTCAGTTGCTGTGGCGAAGGTGGGTACTTCGCTGGCGTTTCGCAAATAGATCCATTCGGATCGGTGGTAGAACGTACCGAGCGCGCAGAGATAGCCGCGGATGCCGACCTGATGCAGCCCGGCGCAACCCTTGCCGCATTGGCCGCAGATAGCGGGCGGCCCGATCGCGCGTAACTGGCACTCGTGGAGTCTGGCTACGCGGTCCCAGGCTCGAGACTAGCTTCGAAATCATTGCCGACGGCGAGATCGTTCGCAGACCAATCAGTCGCCAAAGGACGAAATTCAGCAGTTTCTGTCCATCTGAAAGTCGCGGGTTCGATGGGTGCAATACTTCGGAGCCGTTCGCTTGTCAACTCACGAATATCAACTATATCGTTACAAGTTGCTCGTCCGACTAAGAAAATCTTGGTTGAGAATGTGACTTGGATTAGTCTCCATCTGTCCCCCATTGCCGCTGCAACTTCGAATTCGTGTCTTGAAACCAAGATGCGTGAAGCAGTCGCCGCTACTGCCGTCTTGACCTCGTATCCGTAGCGGAAGTGGTTGCTCTGAAGCTCAACATCATAGCCAAAGCGATCAGAAACTAACGCAACATGTCGCGGATTGCAGCCTTTCGAACGAAACGCGGACATTACGGCCAACTCCCCGGCATCTCCTAGCATCTTGCGGCGAAGAGCGTCATCTTCGCCGTAGTGTTGGCGATATACGGAAGTTATGATTGGTTCAAGGTCGTCGCCGAGCCAAGAAATTGCTTCAAGATCCTGTTTTGGAATGAACTCTATGGCGAGCTTCCCGTCAGCCACCACGGCCCGAAGCCAATCAGGAGGTCGCCGGCCCAAGAGCAAGTGCGCAATCCCCTTAAACGTCGTGAGATCGGCCACCGAATCCAAACGCGCTAGGTCGCGACCGGTCACTATTTTATGCTTTGCGCGGGCTAATTTCGTATCGAGAAGCAAATAGGCTGTACCAAGGAGATCCAACGATGCCGCCATATGCGTTGGCTTTTCCGACGCTGCGGCAACCCACTCGGTTAAGTTCGCGCAATTTCGAACTCGAGCGCTATAGGCAAGAAGGAAGGCGGCGTGGCACCGGCCTCTACTCGGCAGATCGCGCATTGGTATCCGCTAGGTGAGCGACGACAGCCTGATAGTCGTCATCGAATGCTGGCGCGCCATCTAAGCCTTCGTCCGAAGAGGGAAGTGCAATCTGGACCAAGTCCGGATCGTCCATCAGTCTCGATAGTGCTGTGACTTTCTCAACCAGACGCCCGTCTACAGAGTCGTCGATAGTCCCAGCACTTAGGAGCAGAGTAAAACGAGTAAGAATGTTGTCGGCGAGGCCCAACCGATGAATGCGATCTTGGCTCTGCAGGAAATGTCCAGCGTTGAAAGTTCGGTCTAGATATACAGCGTGGTGGCACCAATGGTGCAAGCTTACGCCTTCTCCACATGCCGCCGGGTTCGCCAAAAGGACCGTGCAGGCCGGATCATGCCGAAAGCGGTCGAACTCACGTTCGCGGGTGACGACGTCCACCGCGGCGAGTTCATCAGACGGCACACCACCATGCACGATTGCGGGCTCGAACTCTGCCAAACGACGGTCCAGGGATTTGAGGTTTCGAACAAAACTCGACCAGACGAGGATCTTCTCGTTGCGAGACGCTGCATCCGCTACAATTTTTGAGATACGTTGATATTTCCAGGGTTCTTCAAAACTACTGTAGCGTGCCAAAAGATCAACGAGTCTTTCGCCGCCGTGAAGCTCTAGCGGCGGATGGACAAGCGCTGGGTCATCGCCATCGTCAGAACCTGCCGTCAACAGCATTGGATTCGTTGCCGCTTCAAGTAGATACATCACAATGCGGCCCAATCTCTGCATCTGATGACGACCTCGGTCAGGCAAGATGAAGCTGGACCGATACTGCCCTAGTAGGGCGTCGTAGATTGCGGCTTGGATGGGCGGCATCGGTTCCCGAATTACCTCAAAACGGGTTTCAGGGAGACGTAGTTCGGCTTTGGCTGTGCGGACGAAATAGCGGCGGACAGCCGCATTCGTATCGATCAAGACCGATTCATCGCGGCCTAGCTTCTCAAAGTACGTTGCATCGGGAAGGATTTGGCGATCCTGGCCTGGATATAAAAAGCTGACTAATGCGACAAGATCGAATGCGCCCTGTGGCGCCGGGGTGCCGGTAAGCACGTCGCGGCGTCGCGCTGCATAAGCGAGGTCCAAGACGGCACGACCATGAACACCAGCTGCGCCGCGTTTGATCCGGTGGGCCTCGTCCAACACAAGCTGAGTCGGTTCTTTAGCAACGAACTCTCTGACAGCGTCATAATCGTTCGCGGCTCGATGGTAATTGGAGAGCAAAACCTCCGTATTCTTGGGAATAACCGTCGCGGTTCCGGCATGGATGATTAGTTTCGGGGGTACGTGGAAGCATTCAACGAGATCTTCCTTCCACGCACCGAACGCGGCAATCGGGCCGATTACAGCGAGGCGACTCACGATGCCTCGCGCCCGAAGGATCGCGTATCCCGCCAAAGACACTGTTGTCTTGCCTGCACCTGGAACTGAAAAATCAGCACCATGAGGAAGGCTCACTAGACGGTAGAGATTTCTAATCTGGAAATCTCGCAGAGTTCGCTTGAACCCCGCCTGCGCCAACTCAATTTCTAATGCTTCCAGCGCTTCGAGGTCCGGGTTGCCGGCATCAACAACCGCTTCGCGAGACCTCCTGTCCGCAGCCATCGATCGCAAGTGTCCAGAAAGCGTCGGACCTAGCGCAATGCGCTCTCCGAATACAGTTCGAAGCTCTCGCAGAACGCTAAGTTCAGCAAGGAAGACATCAGCGTGAACCACCGTTCTCGATGGCGAGCCAGACTCGATTCCGCGGGCCAGAGCCTCCTGGAGGCGAGCCCAAGCACCAAGATTTCCGTCGTCGGTGCGTTCGACTATGACTGTCGGTCGACCTTGGCGGTAAAGTTCGACCGAAATCATCAGAGGGTCTCAATATGCGCGAGCGCTGCCTTCACCTCGTACAACCGCGTCTTGAAAATCTCTTCATCCCAGTCGTAGTGTGAACGCGCCTTGGCTAAGGACGTACCGACACGGATTAACTCATCACGCGCGGATGTAAGTCGAACGATCGGGACTACGACAGCTTGCGCATCCTTGCTGTCCTCATTGGCCTCGTTAGCCGCTGCGTTCACAGCGTTCTTGACAGATGCCAAGAGATTGTCGATCGGCACTTCGCCGCCCCCTGGAAGGGGGACGATTTCATCAGGCTTACGCTGAGCCAAAAAGGAAAGGACGGACGTCAGGTCTGCATTTTCGTTGTCAGCAGTACCACGGTCATCACCGAGAACATCTTCGATCAAATCGTCCGTCGCATTGGCTTCTGTGGAATTGACGACCGTGAGTAGCGATGTCAGCGTCGGGTCGCTAGCGAATTCTGCGCGAACAAACGAACTCGCATCTTTTCGCCGTAAGTGCCGTAGGTCGCGGTAGTTGACACCCGCCAGCGTGCCCAGAAAGTACACGCTGCGAACCGAGGCAGCTTCCGCCGGGGATTTGTCCTTGACGTGTTTGGAGAGTTCTTCAAACGCGGATTCGTTCGCAACAAAATCCGCGTGGTACCGAGTGCTGTTCGACATCGCGACCAGTTGATGGAGCTGCTGCAGTTTTTCATACTGCACCCTGACCTCCGAGGGTTTGAGGCGCATTCGCGAAGCAACCCGATCCCAATCCTTGTTTGATGATTCGAAGATCTCCTCGATGAGGAGCGCCTCGTTGACCCAGGAATAGTCTTCACGATAGTCCTTCGCGACCTGCAATTCGGTTTCTAGATCGATCAGTTCATCCGTCGTCGCATCGGACGGCAATACATACGCTCGCACATATCGTGCAGAAGGTAGGCCCTCCCCGAGCCACAAGTTCCGTAGGCCTGCAGATCGCCTGTTCCCATTGATCAAAACACCTTCCGCCGTGACGACTGCGGGTTCTTGTTGACCTCGTTCGCGAAGATCCTGCTTTAGTTCCTCAAATCCCTCTTGCTCGGAGAGAATTTTGAGTTGGGCAGCCTGAGCGGCTTGGCCCATCGGGTCACCGTTAAAAAGGTCGCCAACACCACTCGTCATGATTACCCGCATCTGCTCGGCACGTGTGCGGTGATTGAGTGTTGAAAAACAAACCCATTCAACTGGCAAATTGACGACCGGCAATTCCTTTTCCGGGCGCATCCATTGTGGCAAGAGTTGGAGTTTCGCACCCGCAACACGTGTTGCGAGAAAGTCGGCTCGTTCCTGATCAATTACGGGATTCAACGTGAGTCACTCCTGTATGTCGTGGTCGACCCTGCTCCATACCTGGATGATATGGTGGTCCGAGTTCCTCTCGTTCCCTTCAGAAATCCAACATGGCCGGTGTAAAGCGGCACCTCTTCTTCGCCAACGCCGAAAGCCGACAGCAATAACCTAGGAAATTTTCGGATGCGGGAACCATCCCAATTCCAGTCGTTGCCGTCCGCTCTCTCGGGCATGACCCATACACAGGGTGGAGGTACCATCCGTTCGTTTATCGCAATTGCGCGTCCCATCTTTGGGCACGGTCGCAACGCAGTACCGCAGGTAGCGTTGTGAAAGATCACACCATCAACCGCATCAATGTATTCTTTGGAAAAGAAGCGGTTCCGAAGCCGGTTCACGCCTTTGGCGACATGCTCGCCTGGTTCATACTGGAGGCTATCGCAAAGCCACCACAAGTAGGTCTCTTCAGCCCAGTCGGGCGCAGACCATGCCACGCTACTATGCCTGCCGTCGGGGCATCCCTTCTGAATGATCGCGACACTACCCAAGCCTTTGACGTAAAGACGGTAGACCGTGTCGTCCCCGTATTGCGGCACCTCAAACCGGGTGATCGCGCCGACATCAGCCATGTGGCGAAACACGTCCGCTAGGAACACCCGACGATCGGAATTGCTTGCAGCAGCGCTCCCGCGGATACGCTGGATTGCTGCCGGTAATGCGAGCGCAAAGTCTTGCGGTGTGAGTCCTCGACTCTTGAGGTATGCGACGTCTGATGCGAGAGATTTAACCGCAGTCGCCACGAGATCGATAATCTCATCAGGTGGAGCTCCTGGATGTCGGCATGGCGCGGCTGTTTCACCTGGCATTAGAAATTCCCCGTGTTGATTTAAGACTCACTGAACGAATGTCCTTCCAAGTTCAACGACCCAAAGGGTGCTTTGACCAGCGAATCAGAACGGCAGACGAAGTCTGAGAGCAGTTTCTTCGAGAATTAGACACGCCGAATACCCGACATCTCCGACACTTTTTGGATGGTGCCCGCGCGCCGAATTGTAGTTTTTCTCATCAACTCAGGCCCAGTTTGCCGTAGCTCGAAATCGACATGGTTCAACTCTGCATCGTTGCCGTTGAAACAGCGATGGAAGGCAGAAAGCAGCTCAACACTCTCGATCGGTTGCGATGAGACGGTAGGGGTTCCGATCGACGGCAGTGTGCTGGGAAACAGGTAGATACACGCGGGCGGAACTTGGAAAGGCCCGATTTCTGTGTGGCGGTCCTTGTTGGGACTACCGATCACCTTGGGACATGGGCGGCCAATGGTAGCGCAGGCCATAGCCCATACGATCACGCCATCGACGCGCTGATTTCGAGAGATCATCTCAGCACTTAGACGGGTGTGAATCCCGGACCATACATTCCGCCTGGGATCGGCTCCAAGATTGGTGCAGATGCTCCAGATTACGAATTCGTCGGCATTAGCCGGCCGCTCGAATATGTTGGTGTTGTTGCCGTCGAGGCAACCTTTCAGGTCGATAACGGCGGTGCGACCACTTAGCAAGCGCACTAAATAATCGTTGCGTTTCGAATCTCCCGTCGGGTCCCATCCTGCGATAAATTTCTCATCCTCCATGTAATTGAGGACATGTTGTACGAACTCACGCTTGGCACCCATTGATGCGGAGAACTGCCCTCGCACGCGCTCAACGGCGCCGCGGAAAAGACCTGAATTGTAGAAGTCGCGTTCGTTCAACCCGTGATTGCCTAGCCGATGCGCCTGGGTCTTGAGGACCTCGGCGAACAACTCGATTTGCGCTCGCAGATCGCTATCCTGCTCGCAGGGTATGGCGCTCATGCAGCAACCCGCTCGACCGCATTCGCCATGTCCAACAAGGGCTCCAAGAGGTAGTGGGCAATATGGCGGACCACCGGAACCGCCACGCCGTCGCCGGTAAGGTGATAGGCCTCATTGTAATTGCGAGGCAGCTTGTAGCCTTCGTCCAAGCCCATTAGGCGTGCAGTTTCGCGAGCAGAGATCAGACGCGATCGAATTTTGGTGCCGTCAATGACGACAATCACTTGCCGGCTCGATCCCCCAGATGGCGTGCGAAGGCATCCCGAAATGTCATCGAAACGAACCTCCGCACGTTGAACCTTCAAGCCCTTCTCGTTAAGCCGCGTGCGCTTATAGACGCCACCTACAACACGATGCCCTGCGCGCTTGGCAGCGTTCACCTTGGCAAGATTTAGCGGTGACATCATGGCCAACAGTTGCTGAGTTTCCGCTGGCGTATGCCAAGAAACGCTCGTCGGGTTCTCCTCAATCATGTTGGCGAATGTGGTGTTGCGTCGGCTAGGTGTGGGTACGTTCCACCACAACATCATTTCCTGCAGCCCGGCAGGCAACCGGTCTACGGCGCTTTGAAGTCCTCGCGTATGGAAAGGCTCAATTGGACCGGGCGCAATCAGCACTGGATCCACTTTCACGTCGGCATGAATACCGATCACAAAAAGTCGCGGCCGAGATTGCGGTAGGAAGAGCGCTGCATTTATAACCACTGCGCCGCAACGATAGCCTGCATCTGCAAACGTTTGACAAATTGCTTGAAAGTCCTTGCCGCCGTGGGACGTCAAGGTGCCGCACACGTTCTCGAGTGCAATCAATTTGGGGGCGCGATTGTCTGCGATCAGCCCCCTAATTATATCCCAGAAGGGATAGTAGGTACCCGAGCGTTCGCCACGAAGGCCTGCACCGCCACCGGCGAGCGACAGGTCCTGACAGGGAAATGAACCCCACACCAAATCGGCGGTGCCTGGTAGATCAGCGGCTGTGAGTTGCTTGACATCGCCAACTCTCAACTCACCATTCGTCCCCCAATTCGCTTGGTATGTCAGGCCCTTCTTGTGATCGAAGTCGTTGGCGAAGACACATTCCCATTCAGCTCCAAGCCCTGCGCGCGCCATGCCTCCACCAGCGAAAAATTCATAGAACTTAGCCATTGGCGACTTCTCTTTCGAGTCGACTATTCGCGACTCCCTCGCGTGTAAGCTTCTCAGCGATTGCTTCAGTGATCCAAGTGTTGCGTGAAACACTACCGGGACGAACGGTGCGTGCCGTATCGAGCGCCGCAAACGTTTCGGCCGAAAGCCGCAGATTAATGCGATCAAAGTCTCGAACGTTGCCAGATTTTAAATTCATGGTGCCATTGTGGTGCCACTATCGGGCGCTGTCGACACTTCTTGAACGGCATGAGTGTAGGAAATTTCCTGCACAAGTTGTGCGATTTCGACCACCGAGGCACTGGCACCCTACACATGAACTTCGATACTGGTTGTCAATCGAGTTTTACGCATGAAATTCCCTTCGCCGGGACAAGCAATTCCGGTCTACGCCAAAAAACTGTTACTCGCTTCTATTTGAGCGAGCGGTCAAAAGGTCTCCTTTCAGTGCCCTTGCTAGATCTACTAGACGACCGGCGACCAAGTGCGGATCATCACCAATGCTAAGTCGTTGCATCTCGCATTCCAGGCTACCAAGAAAGCTATCTACCGTCAGCCCGACCGTCACCAAGTCAAAAATCTTCTTGAAACCCGCCACCTCATCGAACGCCAAATCGATATACGCGTCCAATGACTCCGGGCGCGTTCCAGTCCACTCAGATACTTTCGTTTTCAGCTCTTCCCCGCTGAGCAGCATGCTGCGAAAGGCCTCTGGGTTGGCAACGCGGTGCTGTTCGATCAGCGCAACGAAAAGCTTTGTAATGAAGCGATGGCGAAACATGTGCGGACATGCTTTCTCAGCAATTCCAGCTTCCTTAGCGAGGAATCGAATCTCTTGCGTGATTGAGGTCGCCTTCAATGGTTCGCCAGATACCTCGCTCACCAGAAGTAGGCCGTGATCAGGCTTGCCGGCTTTCCTGCGACGGATGACAGCTCGACGATGGACCTCGACATACTGAAGTAAAAATGCAACGTCGGATCGTGATATCGGAACGTAGCGATACGGCGTGCAACCCCGCCTCGT
>JGI26524J50256_1002483_pt1 | contig 10878 bp, 10 predicted proteins | sample ThiBio_inoc_plan_FD_50256 | JGI IMG/M metagenome (IMG submission 50256) | reverse complement strand
CCAAACCAGCGGCCAAGTCTTTCTCGTGCAGCACGCGGGCTTTTTGCAGTTGCGCCTGCAATGGAGCCATCAAATTCTCGGGCAGCACCGTCACCCGGTCTTTGTTGCCCTTGCCCTCACGCACCACGATTTCGCGGCGGGCAAACTCCACGTCTTTCACGCGCAGGCGCAGCGCCTCGAGTAAGCGCATACCCGTGCCATAGAGCAACTGCGCAATCAGGCCCGTGGTGCCATCCATATGCAGCAGCAGCTCACGCACCTCGGTGGGGGTGAGCACCACGGGCAAACGTTTGGGTCTTTTGGCTTGCACCACCTCATTGAGCCAAGGCAAATCTATCTCCAGCACCTGCTTGTACAAATACAGCAATGCCGCCTTGGCCTGGTTTTGCGTGGAGGCAGAAACATGGCGCTCCACGGCCAAATGGCTTAAAAAAGCCTCGACTTCGGCAGCACCCATATCACGCGGGTGGCGCTTGCCGTGGAACACGATAAAACGGCGAGCCCAATCGACATACGCCTCTTCGGTGCGAATACTGTAGTGCCGCGTGCGCAAGTGAATACGCATACGCTCCAGCAGCTTGGGCTGCCGCGGCGGGGTGGTGTCGGCTGTGGGCAGCGGCGGTACAGTAGAAGTCTCTGTCATCCGGCAAATTTTAGGTTTGCCTAATTTTTGCAATGATAGGGTTTACGTGGAACAATCATTTTTTTGATTGTCTTGGCGGACTGACATGGCTATCATTGTTGTCGTCTATTTCTAGTTAGTCCCATCACCCGCTCTATGCGCGCAGCTACTTATTTCAGCGCTCGGCCCTGTTTCAAAGGCTTTCAAGCCTTTTGGGCCTCCAGCGCTTGTGCAGCAAGCGCCACCAGCCATCATTCTTGCAGCGCTGCGCCGCTTCCGTGGCCCAGCGCTTTTTCGTGGGCCGCGCCCTTCTTCAAGGCAGGGCGTTCCCTTTTGGCCTTCGGGTCTAACTCTGCGCTCAAGCGGACCCGCATTCTGCGGGCCGCTTACCTTGGCCGTTAGACTTTTGGGCGGCGCGAATCTTGCTGCCCAAAGGCTTGCATTTACGGAGCAAAAAATGAGCACTCACCGCGTGTATAAGTCCCATGAATTCATGCAGCCAGCCGAGAAAGAACCAATACGGTCTGTTGTTGTTGAATCTTCGCATTCAGTTATCGTGGCTTGGCATGTGGAGCCCGGCCAAACTATTGCGCCACATATTCACCCCGACGGACAAGATACATGGACCATCCTTTCAGGGGAAGGTCAATATCAAATTGACGAGCAAGGCAACACCGTTGCAATTGTTCCGGGGGATATCGTAGTTGCAAACAAAGGGCAGGTGCACGGTGTTCTTTGCACCAGCGTTGGCCCACTTCGGTTCATTTCAGTGGTTGCGCCTTTGGATGCTGGTTATGAACCGCTATCAGCAAAAACATAGGGGATATCAAGTGCAACAAGCTGCCTCCGCTCCCCAGCCTAACTGTTTGGTCAAGCTGACGCCAACAGGCTCCGCCTGTTGGTACCCTCCGCTTCGCTCCGGCGCAGCTTACCGCGGGCGTTAGTCCCTTCATATTCCGCGTCATGCAGGCCGCCATTAACTCCAGCGCTTCGCCTTTCTCCAAGGTTTCTCCTTGGGGGTTTTGGCGCTCTGCGGGGCTTCGCCTGCGTTCGCTTCGGCAGGTTCAAGCCTTTTTGGCCTCTGGCGCCCGTTTATCCAGCGCCACCTGCTATCTTTCTTGCAGCGCTGCGCCGCTTCCGTGGCCCAGCGCTTTTGCGTGGGTTGTGCCCGTCTTCAAGTCAGGGCGCCCCTTTTTGGCCTTCGGGTCTAACTCTGCGCTCAAGCGGACTGGCTTTCAGCCAGCCGCTTACCTTGGCCGTTAGGCGAAACGGAAGCATTGTTCATTTTTCATTGGAGTTTTTATGGCACTTACAAAGTTCGGCTTTATCGTCGTCGGGGACGACTTCGTTCAGCATCAAGGCACGGAACGGTTTTCCATGAAAGTGGTTGGCGTAAAAAATGCAAGTCAAGGCCCAGCCGTTGCGCAAGAAATGGTCGCCGAAGGCATTCAACTTATTGAGCTTTGCAGCGGCTTTAGCCCCGTGTGGACAGGTAAGGTTCTCGAAGCCATCAACTACGCGGTGCCTGTCGGCGTTGTGACTTATGGCCCACCGTCAATTGACGGTGTGTATCGGTTGTTGTATGCCAAATAGCAAGGGTGCGCCTAATACGGCCTAACATTGCGCTCAACCTCGCCCGCTTCGCGGGCTGGACGCTGCGCCTGCGGCGCAGCGCCGGTTAGCTGGGGCGTTAGTCCCTTCATATTCCGCTTCATGCAGGCCCGCATTTATTCCAGCGTCTCGCCTTTCTCAAAGGTTTCTCCTTTGGGGTTTAGGCCGCCCGCGGGGCTTCGCCTGCATGCGCTGCGCCAGTTTGCAGCCTTTTTGGCCTCCAGCGCTTGCCAGTCAAGCGCTACCAGCTATCTTTATTGCAGCGCTGCGCCGCTTCCGTGGCGCAGCGCTTTTTCGTGGGCCGCGCCCTTCTTCAAGTCAGGGCGTTCCCTTTTGGCCTTCGGGTCTAACCCGGCGTTCAAGCCGACCCGCCTACGGCGGGCGGCTTACCTTGGGCGTTAGGCTTAATAGAGAATATCGAATGGCATTTACTTCAGACCGACCCGACTTTTCAAATTTTCTTGGACACTTCACAGCAAACAGGGCGCCGACTAGCGACTCAAAAGAAAACGCCACTGCTCACATTAAAGGTACGACAGCGCACGATCGATTAGTTTCCATCCTTCAGACCAAAAAAATTTTTGCGTCTCGTTTACCTTGGAACGGCCGTGATGCCGTCTGTTTAACAGAGTGCCCTTGGACTAGCTTACTCGATCACGCGAAACGTTACTCGCCCTATGGACTTGGTTTTAACAAGCCGTTTGTTTTTGGAGCTGGAGGTGGGCCGGCCTATTATGTGCGAGCCGATCATTACGAAAAGCAAAAAGGCTCATGGGATCCCCATGTGCATACATTCGTGACTCCATTTTGGCCTAGCTACCGCCCGAAATCTTTACGAGAAAATGGACTTATGGGTAACAAAAATGTTGATTATTCACATGAACGGGAGTGGCGAGTTCCACACGACTTAACGTTTGAATATAACCAAATTGAGTTTATTGTATTAGATACTTATGAAGACATGGCAAAGTTTCCAAAGGAACTAAAGGATGCCATTGGCAGGGAAAAGTTCTTGCTTATGGAAAATTATAAAAATATTGCAAATAAGTGGCCGATTCGTGGAGCATAAGCCTAACCCTTCAGTCAAGCGGACTGGCCTGCGGCCAGCCGCTTACCTTGTCCGTTAGTGTGTGCCGGTGAAATGTCGAACTGAAGTTAAATCCTAGACGTTTCATGACGGAATATTTTTATTGAAAGGGAACGATGAAGACATTCATGTGGGTGATTTTTGGAGTTGCGGCTTTGCTGGTTGTAATTGGTTTAGTCAATAAGCCTTCTGAGGAGGATGAACGTGAAAATGTAAAGGCTAACCAAGAACATTGCGCTCGGATGAACTTGGTCTACGTCCGAAAAGACCCTTGGGACAAAGGCCAGTGCGTGACTGCATCACAAGCCGCAACTCAAATTATGCAAATGCAGCGGGAGCAACAAAACAAGGGGCTACGATAGGCCATTTGGCCCATTTCCAGAATTGAATCCGGGAGTCCTAGTTTACTCTGCACGACTCCCTGCGAGGCGTGACTCGTCGTCAAGGCTGGGCGCCCCCCTTTTTGGTTTTCTGGTCTAACCATTTGTCGCAGCCGACAGCCTACGGCGTCCGCTGAACTCAAGGCGTTAGCACTACAGAAAACCCGATTTATTCAAGCCCATGCTTTCTCAAACGGCATTTAACTTCTCAAGCGTTATTCAGCGCTGGGTTTGCCGTTTCTCCGGGCTTCGCCTGTTGGCTTTGCGTCGGTTTATGCTATTTTTGGCCGCCAGCCCTTGTGTAGCAAGCGCAAGCAGCTATCGTTTTGCAAGCGCTGTGCCACCTCGGTGGCGCAGCGCTTTTTCGCAGTTCGTGCCCGTCGCCAAATTCAGGTTATCGGTTTTGGTTTCTGGCTCTAACATTTCGGTCAAGCCGACCCGCCTACGGCGGTCGGCTTACCTCGCCCGTTAAGCTAAAAAAGGAGAAATTTTGCCTATCACCATCACTTTCGACATTGACGAAGCATCTATCACTGATAGTAATGATCGTACGCGAATCGTTTCTTGCTTTAGACGGTTCGGCTGGGAACATATTGGTGGTTCAGCTTGGCGTTATCCGGCACTGGGTACAGCTAATGTTTCTGAAGATTGGTTTAATCATGTTATTCCAGCATTAGCTTATTTCCGTAGTTTGGTTTGCCATGCAAATCTAAATGTATACAACTTCACAATTGATGCACATTCGGAAGCTGGTCACAGAGGAAAGGCGTTACCTCCGTTAGGTGAGCCAATTAAACAGGCCGCAGACATAACACTATATCCTTCTAGTGAAACGGCTCTTTCGGAGCAACGGCTCCGTGCTTTTGTCCAAGCATGCGCCGATGATTTAGCCTAACATTCCGCTCAAGCGGACGGCTTCCAGCCGCCGCTTACCTTGTTTCGTTAGCCATAAGAGGAGAATATATGGAGCGTTATGCAAATCGCGGCGGTGACTCTGGAGTCACTGCCTATGAAATCGGCCCCGGAAAAATCACCGTTCAATTCAAAGATGGGGCTCAGTATTTGTACAACAGTCAACATCCTGGCCTATTCATAGTTTCAGAAATGCAGCGTCTTGCTCAAGCTGGCGTGGGTCTTAATAGCTATATAAGCCGTGTGGTTCGTCAGAACTACGCACAAAAGCTTCGATAATATTTGCGCTAACTTAGCGTTCAAGCCGACCCGCATACTGCTGGCGGCTTACCTAGTCCGTTAGGCATATCACACAACTCACACCGTACAACCCTATCACTTGATCTCTTCGCTCGTGCGCTCACATTTTTTGCACTTTGGATCTAACCCTATCGCATTACCCACATCTTTGTAAGTATTGATTTAATTGAGGCATCCGTTTTCGGCAGCACTACAAAAATCAACAGATTACGAAGCTCGGAAAATAAAAAATCGAATCGACTACAACCTTCACAAAGGAAAATCATGTACATCGTCGCAGCAATATTATCCATTCTCTTTGGAATAAACTCTTTTATCGCAGGTGAAGGGCTCATTGAAAAAACGATCAGCGCCATTATCACAACCCTCCTCTGCATTCTTTTTTACAAGATGAACCAAGCCAAAAACAGGCGAGAGGCATCAGAGAAAATTATAGAAAAGCAAAAAATAGAGAAAGAAAATAGAATAAAAAATGAAATCACCCAAGCTCAATCAGACTTTATCTTCAACCCTATTTCTGCAAGAAATATCGGAGGCTATGGATACCCATTAAAACAAGATCAACCTCTAAATATCGGCATCAACAAATCCTCAGTCGTCTTCTTCAACAAAGAATCATTGCAGAGAATAGAAACACCCTTCAACGAAATTACTGAGCTTGAAATATCTGGACCTGGCACTGTGACCACCAATGCAGGTATTAGCGGGGGCGGTTTTGGTCTTGAAGGATTTTTGCAAGGCGCTGTAGCCGCAGCGGTCATCAACGCAGCAACCACGAAAAGCTCAACAAACACCTTCATCAGATTACTTTCCAATACTGGCGAGATCTACCTTCACACGACAGAAATAGAGCCAGCAGCACTAAAAATGAAGTTTTCGCCGGTCTTTGTGAATTTAGCAAACCGATCGAAGAAAGCTGCAGGAAATTCAGGCGGCAGCATTTCCGAAGAAATTGAGCGTCTTCAAAAATTAATGAAGGATGGGGTTATTTCGCAGGAAGAGTTCGATTCAGCGAAGAAGAAAATTATTGGTTGATTTAAACTTTCATGTTTCATATTTCGATGACCGCTTTCGACCATTTACTGTCATACGGCCATGTAGCCTGATAGCAGACATCCCGGTTGGAGTGATCGGCAGGGTATTGGAGCCAAACGGGAGCGCCATCGTAGCCGCGTAGGTTGGATTGCCGCATTTTTGGCAACACAACAATCAATCTAACTAGCTGCGGCACCGGAGGCCGCGCCATTGTCTGTGTCGGGTGATTTGAATGCTCATCGTAAGGCGCGGCCCCAGTGAGCAAGTTCGTTAGCATCGCCAAAAAACCAATTTATTCATCCCATGCGTTTCAAACGGCATTCAACTTCTCAAGCGCTATTCAGCGCTGATCTTGCCGTTTCTCTGGGCTTGGCCTACTGGCTTTGCGTCGTTTTATAGCCTTTTTTGGCTTCCAGCCCTTACCTGGCAAGCGCTAGCAGCTATCATTCCTGCAGCGCTGCACGACATGAACCGTGGAACGCTTTGGGCTGCGTTGTTTCATCGTTTCTTGCCGCAGGCTGCCTGCGGTTTTTTGTTTCCATGTCCTTGCCTGCTATGTTTTTCGCACCTCTGTGTATTCCGCCCCGGGCCCGTGGCAGGCTCTTTTGTATCGGCCTGGCGGTGCTTGCCGTGGCCAGCGGGCCCCAGGTGCAGGCGGCCACCATCTACCAATGCAAGCAGGCCGGTGGCGGGGTGGCATTTCAAGAGAAGCCGTGTGCGCCCTCCGATGCGCAATCCGTCCTGAAACCCACCACGCGCACGGCACCGGCCCAGGCAGCGCCTGCGGCCCAAGCCTCGCGCGGCACGCCCGCTGCACCTGCCGCACCGGAAGGCGATCAGGCGGCGTGCCACCAGGCGGGCCGGAAAGTTTTTGATCCCTCACGCCCCCAAGAGCTGCAGCACCCGCAGGCGGCGCTGAACTTGTGCAGAAAGGCCGTGCCGGCCACGCAGAACGCCAACGGCCAATGCCTACAGGCCTGCGTGCAGGCCTGGGCGGATGAGTACCAAAAGAAATACGCCCTGCCCCGGCAGTAACACGGCCTCCTCACACAGCGCACGCCAGTCATGGCGGTGATGCCTTGCGGTATGCCAGCCTCGGCCCATCAACCCCGTTCGCCCCGTGGTGCACGCGCCTTGCTTGTGCTTTGGGGCGTGTTTTTGGCGTCTTCGGTGGCCATGGCCGTGTTTACGCTGGGCCAGTTATGGCGTGGCGCCATCACGGTGTATGCCAAGAACGCTAAGGCGCCCACGCACATCACCTGGGCTGAGCAGCCGGGGGCATTTTTGCTGTACGCGCTGTTGTACGTGGGGGTGTGCATGGCGTTTGCCCTGTTCACGTACCGCATTGGCAAGGCCTGGCGCGCAGCGCGCCGTTTGCCTGTGGCGTGAGTGGGGTTGCACAACAGGGCGGGCTGCTGCAGCCCAGACGACGGCACCTTCTTACGCCAAAGGCCCTACCATCGGGCCTTTGTTTTTTTGGATGTTTGCTATGCGCTTACCTGCTTTCCTGCTCTCTGCCCTGTTCCTCGCGCCCGCTGCCTGGGCGCAAAACACGCCCGCCGCTGCGCCCGTGACCACCGCTTCCGGCCTGGTGTACGAGGTGCTGCAAGAGGGCTCGGGCGAATCGCCCAAGGCCACCGACACCGTGAAGGTGCACTACCGCGGCACCTTCCCCGATGGCAAGGAGTTCGACAGCTCCTACAAGCGCGGCGAGCCTACCGAGTTCCCGCTGAACCGCGTCATCCCCTGCTGGACCGAGGGCGTGCAGCGCATGAAGCCCGGCGGCAAGGCCAAGCTGACCTGCCCCCCGGCCATCGCCTACGGTGCGCGCGGAGCGGGCAACGTGATTCCGCCCAACGCCACGCTGCACTTCGAGGTGGAACTGGTCTCGGTGCGCCGCTGAGCGCTGCATGCGGCTGAGGGTCGGCGAGCTGGCGCGGCGCACGGGCCTCACGGTGCGCACGCTGCACCACTACGACGAGATCGGGCTGCTCGCGCCGTCGCAGCGCTCGGACTCGGGCTACCGCCTGTACAGCCAGGCCGACGTGCAGCGCCTGCACGCCATCCAGGCGCTGCGCCACATGGGGCTGCCGCTGGCCCACATCAGCGAATTGCTGGGCGACGACCGGCTTGATCCTCAGCACATACTGTCCCAGCAGATCCATGCGCTGGACGTGCAAATCCAGCAGGCCACCGAACTGCGCGGCCGCCTGGCCCTGATGCGCGATGGCATGGTGGCGGGTGCGGCCCCCGACATGGGCAACTGGCTCGAAACGCTGGCCCTCATGTCCACCTACGGCAAGTACTTCAGCGCGGCCGAACTCAGGCGCATTTTCGAGCGCTGGCCGCTGATCGAAAGCGAGTGGCGCCCGCTGATCGCGCAGATGGACGCGGCCATGCGCCAGAGCCTGCCCATTGACGACCCCGCCGTGCAAAAGCTCACCCACCGCTGGATGGCGCTGCTCCTGGAGTGGATGGGCGGCGACATGGACCTGATGGACCGCTGGGGCCACATGTACCGCCAGGAGCCGAGCACGCACAACATCAACGACGCCCCCAGCAGCGCCATGATGGCTTATGTCGAGCGGGCCATTGCCCTGCGCATGCAGGTGCTGCAGCGGCACCTCACACGCGCAGAAATGGCGCAGATCGGCTTCGTGCCGCTGGCGCACTGGCAAGCGCTGGAAGATGAAGTGACCGCCCTGCTGGCCCGCGGCGAAGCCCCCGACAGCCCCGCCGCGCTCGCCGCCGTGGCGCACTGGAGCCGCCTCATGGACCAGCTCTGCGGCCACTGCCCGGCCCTGCGCGCCAAGCTGCTGCACGCCTGGACCACCGAGCCCCTGCTGCAGTCCAGCGCCCTGCTGAGCCTGGAAGTGCGGGCCTTCATCGGCCATGCCGCCGCGCTGCCGTCGCCAGCGCCACCGCAACCGCAACCGCCAACTCTTATGGCGCTTGACCCTCACGCAACGTGAGGCCTTAGAGTCGGCCCCATGCCTACGGAGCCGACCATGCCCCATCCCCCGCCCCACCCCGAGCGGCTACACGCCCTAGACAACCTGCGCGCCACCATGATGTGGCTCGGCATCGTGCTGCACGTGGCGGTAATCCACCTCGCCGGCCCTTCGCCCCTGCCCTGGCGCGACAACCAGACCACCCCGGCGGCCGACCTGCTGGTGGCCTTCATCCACGCCTTCCGCATGCCGGTGTTCTTCATCCTGGCGGGCTTTTTCGTGGCCCTGCTGATCGCGCGGCGCGGCACGCGCGCCATGGTGCGCAACCGCCTGCAGCGCCTGGCGCTGCCGTTCGCGCTGTTCTGGCCGCCTCTCTTCGCGCTGTGCGGCGTGCTGGCGCTGGCTTTCATGCACCGCATGGCGCGCGGCACCTGGGGCCTGGACCCGGCGCTGATGCAAACCGCCCCCAGCACACCCGCAGGCACCTCCACCATGCACATGTGGTTCCTGTGGATGCTGCTGTGGCTCAGCCTGGGTACGGCCCTGGCCCACGCCGCACTGGCGCGCCTCGCGCCCGCAGCACCGCGCTGGCTGGGCGGGGTGATGGCACGGCTCGGGCGCACGCCCTGGGGCCTGGCGCTGCTGACCCTGCCGCTGGCGGGCGCTGGCATGCTCTACCCCGACGGGCTGCTGCGGCCCAACGGCGCCTTCCTGCCGCCCTGGACCGAGTGGCTGCACAACGGCCTGTTCTACGGCTTCGGGCTGGCCCTGTACGCACACCGCGAGGCACTGCTGGCGCACTACGTGCGGCGCTGGCCCTGGTACGCCGGAGCCGGTCTGGTGCTGTTTTGCGCCACGGGCGCACTGTTCGAGGCGCGGCCGCACGCCGCCGAAGGCCTGCCCGAGGCGCTGCGCCTGGGCGTGGCCCTGGCCTACAACGCCACCGCCTGGTGCTGGAGCCTGGCGCTCATCGGCGGCTTCCTGGCGCACGTGCCCCAGCGCAGCGCCTGGCTGGGCTACCTGGCCGACAGCTCCTACTGGGTCTACCTGGTGCACATGCCGATGACCATCGGCTTCGGCGCGCTGCTGTTCGGGCTGGAATGGCCGGCCGGGGCGAAGATCGCCGCCAACATCGCGGCCACCTCGCTCCTCAGCCTGGCCAGCTACCACCTGCTGGTGCGCTACACCGCCGTGGGCGCGCTGCTCAACGGCCAGCGCCGCACGCGCGCGCCGCGCCCCTTGCCAGGATCGGCCCATGCACGCTGACAGCCCGCCACGCGCGGCCCTGCTGCGCAACCCCGATTTCCGCTGGCTCACGGCAGGCTCGGCGCTGTCGATGCTGGGCGACCAGTTCACCCTGATCGCCATGCCCTGGCTGGTGCTGCAGCTCACCGGCAGCACCCGCGTGCTGGGCACGGTGCTGGCCCTGATCAGCGTGCCGCGCGCGCTGTTCATCCTGTTCGGTGGCGCGGTGGTGGACCGCCATTGCCCCAAGCGGGTGCTGATGTACACCAAGCACGCCAACACCGTGCTGCTGGGGCTGCTGGCCGCCCTGGTGCTGAGCGGGCCGGCGGCGCTGTGGGCGCTGTACGCGCTGGCGCTGGGCATCGGCCTGTCCACGGCGTTCAGCATTCCGGCGGCCACCTCGCTCACGCCCCGCGTGGTACCGCGTGCGCAGCTGCAGGCCGCCAACGGGATCGGCATGGGGCTGCGGCAGCTGAGCCTGTTCCTCGGCCCGCTGCTGGCGGGCGTGCTGATCGCGGCATTTGGCGACGATGGCGACGGCGGCAGCAGTGGCAGCGGCGGGCGGGCCGGCACCACCGGCATCGGCCTGGCCTTCGCGTTCGACGCGCTGAGCTACGCCCTCTCGGCCTGGACGCTGGCCCGGGTGCGCCTGCTGCCGCCGGCGCCGGGGCAGCCAGCGCCCGGCCCGCAGGCAGGCATGGTGCGCGCGGTGTGGCAGGGGCTGCGCCACTTCTG
>JGI26524J50256_1002464_pt1 | contig 10981 bp, 7 predicted proteins | sample ThiBio_inoc_plan_FD_50256 | JGI IMG/M metagenome (IMG submission 50256) | reverse complement strand
CTTCTGCGCCACGCCATCGGCCACCAACTGCTCGGGCGTCATCTCGAACAGGTTGCGGGCGGCAAAGCGCGTGGGCGCGAAGGCCCGCGCCCGGCCTTCGCCATTGCGCGCCAGGTTCTCGCGCGAGCGGGCGACCAGGGCTTCGCTGCCCTCCACGCCCAGCACCTCGCGTGCCGTGGTGGCGATGGGCAGGGTGAAGTTGCCCAGACCGCAGAACCAGTCGATCACGCGCTCGTCGGCGCGCGCGTCCAGCAGGCGCAGCGCGCGCGACACCAGCACGCGGTTGATCGACGGATTGACCTGCGTGAAATCGGTGGGCCTGAAGGGCATGACCACGCCGAACTCGGGCAAGGCGTAGCTCAGTTCCTCGCCGCCCTCGTCGAGCCGGCGCACGGTGTCGGGGCCCTTGGCCTGAAGCCACCACTGCACGCCATGCCGCTGGCCGAAGGCGCGCAGGCGCGACAGGTCGTCCTCGCTCAGCGGCTCCAGGTGGCGCAGCACCAGCGCGGTGACGCTGTCGCCGCAGGCCAGTTCGATCTGCGGGCAGGTTTCGCGCGCGTCCATCTCGAAGATCAGCTCGCGCAGCGGCGCCAGCATGTCGCTCACNTGCGGTGGCAGCACCAGGCACACGCCCATGTCGGCCACGTAGCGGCTCTTGCGCTCGTGAAAGCCGATCANCACCACGCCCTTCTTGTGCACGTGGCGCACCGACAGGCGCGCGCGGTGGCGGTAGCCCCAGGCGGGGCCTTCGATCGGGCGCAGGATGGTCTCGGCGCGCACCTTGCCCAGGTGCCAGAGGTTGTCCTCCAGCACGCGCTGCTTGATGGCCACCTGCGCGGCCGGGTGCAGGTGCTGCATCTTGCAGCCGCCGCAGGCGCCCGCGTGCAGGCCGAAATGCGGGCAGCGGGGGCGCACGCGCTGCGAGGACTCGCGGTGCACCGCCGTGGTGGTGGCGGCTTCCCAGTTGTTCTTCTTGCGGTGAACGGAGACGCTGACCTGCTCAAAAGGCAGCGCACCCTCGATGAACACCACCTTGCCGTCGGCGCGGTGGGCGATGCCCTGGGCCTCGATGTCCAGGGACTCGACGGCAAGCGAACCGTCGGGATAGGCGGGGGATGTGTGGGGAGGAGACTCTGCGGACATCCCGCAATTGTCTCAGGCCGGCCGAAAGCGGCCGTGTCGTCGCCGGACCGCCCCCAGGCGACATGGCCCCCTCGGGGGACAGCGACCCGCGCAGCGGCGAAGCGTGGGGGCTACGTCAAGCCCAGGCCGCCAGGTATTCCTGCCAATGCGGTTCGCCCGGCGCCAGCCCACCCAGCGTCTCCTTCACGTAGGCGATCTCGCGTTCGTACTCGTCGGGCGTGAAGCCGCCGCGCATTTTCTGGAAGCGGCAGTACATGAGGTAGGTGTTCATCACGTCCGTCTCGCAGTAGCGGCGGATGGCGTCGGTCTGCCCTGCGAGGAACTGCGGGTAGACCTGAGAGCCGTCCATGCCCAGCTTGCCGGGAAAGCCGCAGAGCTTGGCCAGGCTGTCCAGGGGCGCGTTGTTCTTCGGCGTGTACATGGCCAGCAGGTCCATCAGATCCAGGTGGCGCATGTGGTAACGGCCGATGTAGTTGTTCCACTTGAACTCGCGGTCGTCCTCGCCCATGTCCCAGTACTTGTTGGCTTCCAAGCCGTGGCGCAGGCCGCGGTAGTGCAGCACGGGCAGATCGAAGCCACCGCCGTTCCAGCTCACGAGTTGGGGCACGTGCTTCTCGATCGCCTGGAAGAAGCTCTGGATGACCTTGGCCTCGCTCTGGCCGTCCTTGTCGACGAAGGAGTGGATGCGCAGGCCCTCGGCATTGCGGAACACGCAGCTGATGACCAGCACGCGCTGCAGGTACAGGGGCATGAAATCGCTCTGCCCCTTTTCTTTGCGCTCGGCCACCCAGGCGGCGTGGACCTGCTCATCGCTCAGCTCGGCGCCGGCCCCGCGCAGTGCGCGCAGGCCGTCCACGTCCGGAATGGACTCGATGTCGAAGACGAGGACGGGCCAGGCCATGCGCGGCCGGGCTCAGCGCTTGGGCAGGTGGGCCAGCGGGTCCACCGGCTTGCCCTGGCGGCGCACCTCGAAGTGCAGCTTCACCCGGTCGGCGTCGCTGCTGCCCATCTCGGCGATCTTCTGGCCCTGGCGCACCGACTGGTTCTCGCGCACCAGCAGCGCCTGGTTGTGCGCGTAGGCCGTGAGGTAGGTGTTGTTGTGCTGCAGGATGATGAGGTTGCCGTAGCCGCGCAGGCCGGCGCCCGCGTAGACCACGCGCCCATCGGCCGCCGCGACCACGGGGTCGCCGATCTTGCCGCCGATGCTCACGCCCTTGTTGGTGTTCTCGTCGAAGCCCGCGATGACCGGGCCCGAGGCCGGCCACACGAACTGGATGTCGTCGCCCGCCACCGCGGGGGCCGGCGTTGGCGCGGGGGCGGGGGCGGGCGCGGGCGCCGCGGACGGGCTCGTTTCACTCAGTGGCCGCGAGGCCACGCTGCCGCTGTTGACGGGTGCCGTGCCCACGCTGGGCGCCGGCGCCGGGGCTGGCGCCGCTGCGGTGGGCGGCACCACGCGCAGCAGCTGGCCGACCTCGATGGCATTCGGGTTGGGCAGGTTGTTCCAGGTCGCGATGTCGCGGTAGTCCTGGCCGGCGTTGAGGGCGATGCGGTACAGCGTGTCGCCAGGCTGCACCGTCACATAGCCCACGCGGGGCTGCGCGGCGGCAGGGGCCGGGGTGGCCGTTGCCGACTCCGCGGCGGGCCGGGATGTGCCCCGGTCGTCGACCGGCGCGGGACGCGCCACGCGCTGCGAGCCGCAAGCGCTCACGAGCAGGGCCAAGCCGAGCACGGACCAGGTCAGCGCGCGCTGGGCTGTGCGTCCCTGCGCCCGGGTATGACCCAGGTCGTGTCTTGCCATTTGGTTCATGAAGACTCCACCATTGTCTTGCGGGCCCCGAAGGGGCCCATTTCGATACACGCTCGACGCCGGCAAGGGCGGGACCGTCAGGCGAGGCCCGATTTTAGGGGCACGAAATGAACGGCCTCGAGCTCGGTGCGGACCACGCCATTGATGGTTTTGTCAATCACCACCAGGTTCTGTCGACCGGCGGCCGTGACGGCCGGTGCCACCAGCCGGCCGCCGACCGCGAGCTGATCGATCCAGGCGGCGGGCAGATCGTTCCCGCCGGCCGCCGCGATGATGCCCGCATAGGGCGCTCCCTGCGGGAAACCCACCATGCCGTCGCCGAAGAGCAGGTGCAGATTGGGCACGCGCAAGGCGCGCAGGTTGTCGCGCGCCTTCTCGTGCAGGCTGCGGATGCGCTCGATGCTGTAGACCTCCTTGGCCACGCGGGCCAGCACGGCGGCCTGGTAGCCGCAGCCGGTGCCGATCTCGAGCACGCGCCCCAGCGGTTGCGCGCGCGCCTGGCACAGCAGCTCCACCATGCGCGCCACCACGCCGGGCTTGCTGATGGTCTGGCCCTGGCCGATGGGCAGGCTGGTGTCCTCGTAGGCCTGGTTCACCAGCGCCGAATCGACGAAGCGGTGCCGCTCCACCGCGAGCATGGCCGCCACCACCGCCGGGTGCGAGATGCCCTGCCCCTGCAGCTTGCGCACCATGGCGGCGCGCACGGCGGCCGAGTCCATGCCGACGCCGCTGGGCCGGACCGGGGCGTGCGCGGGCGCTGCATCGGGCTTGTGCTGGCGCGCGGGTACAGGGGCTGGCGTGCCAGCCGGCAGGCGGGCCGGAAAACCCGGGCGCTGGCGCGGCGGCGGCGCTTTCATGCGCCCTCCTTCGACAGCGCGGCCGCCGTGGGCACCCAGTAGGCCAGGGTGTCGTGGTCGGTCAGGTCCACCTGCAGGGGCGTGAGGCTGACGTAGCCCTGTTGCGTGGCGTGGAAGTCGGTGCCTTCGGCCTCGTCGCGGGCGGGACCGGCGCTGCCGATCCAGTACATGGTCTCGCCGCGCGGGTTGACCTGGGCGATCACTGGTTCGGCCGCGTGACGGCGGCCCAGGCGCGTGACCTTCACGCCGCGGATCTGCTCGGCGGGCCGGCANGGAATGTTGACGTTGAGCAGCCAGGCCTGGCCGCGCTGCTGCATCTCGGGCAGCGAAGGCAGCAACTGCTGCACCAGCTCGGCGGCCTTGGTGGCGGCCACATCCAGGTGGGCCCAGCCCCGCTCGGTCTGCGAAAACGCGATGGCGGGCACGCCGAACAGGTAGCCCTCCATGGCTGCGCCGACGGTGCCCGAGTAGATGGTGTCGTCGCCCATGTTGGCGCCGTTGTTGATGCCGGAGATCACCAGGTCGGGCCGGTAGCCCAGCAGGCCGGTGAGCGCGATNTGCACACAGTCGGCGGGGGTGCCGTTGACGTAGCGNAATCCGTTGGNGGCGGTCTGCACGTAGAGCGGCGAGTGCAGGCTCAGGGCGTTGCTCTTGGCGCTGTTGTTGTGCTCGGGCGCGACGACCTCGACCTCGACGCCCGGCAGGGCCTTGACGGCGTCGTACAGGGCAACGAGGCCCTTGGCCTGGAAGCCGTCGTCGTTCGAGATCAGGATTTTCATGGGCGAAATTCTATTGATCCGGGGTGTGGCGCTTTCTTCTTATCCCGGGTGGCCTTGCGGCGTCGGCCACGCCCGTCGCCCAAGGGACAAGGCCCCCCTGCGCGAATGCAAAACCGGTGCCTATCATGCCCCGCCCCCATTCCAAGAGGAGACCCACCATGCACGCCTGGCTGTGCGAGAACCCCATCGGCGTCGACGCCCTGCAATGGAAGGAACTGCCCACGCCCGAACCCGGCGCGGGCCAGGTGCGCCTGCGCATCGAGGCGGCCAGCCTGAACTTCCCCGACCTGCTCATCGTGCAGAACAAGTACCAGATGAAGCCGCCGCTGCCCTTCGTTCCCGGCAGCGAATACGCGGGCGTCATCGAGGCCGTGGGCGACGGCGTCCAGCACCTCAAGCCGGGCCAGCGCGTGGCCTGCCTCAGCGGCACCGGCGGCTTCGGCACCCACACCCTGGCGCCCGCCGCGCTGTGCATGCCCCTGCCCGACGGCTTTCCCGCCGTGGACGCGGCCGCGTTCATCATGATCTACGCCACCTCGTACCACGCGCTCATGGACCGCGCGCAACTCAAGGCGGGCGAGACGGTGCTGGTCCTCGGCGCGGCCGGCGGCGTGGGCACGGCCGCCATCCAGATCGCCAAGGCCGCCGGCGCGCGCGTGATCGCGGCCGCCTCCAGCGACGAGAAGTGCGCGCTGTGCGCCTCGCTCGGCGCCGACGCCACCATCAACTACGCCCAGCACGGCCCCCTGGGCGGCCTGCGCGACGAGATCAAGCGCCTCACCGGGGGCAAGGGCCCGGACGTGGTCTACGACCCCGTGGGCGGCGACTTCGCCGAGCCGGCCTTCCGCTCCATCGCCTGGCGCGGGCGCTACCTGGTGGTGGGTTTCGCCAGCGGACCCATTCCCAGCCTGCCCCTCAACCTGGCGCTGCTCAAGGGCGCCAGCATCGTGGGGGTGTTCTGGGGCGACTTCGCCAAGCGCGAGCCCCAGGCCAACGCGGCCATGATGCAGGCCCTGGCCGGCATGTACGCCAAGGGCCAGGTGAAACCGGTCATCGACCAGACCCTGCCCATGGCCGAGCTGCGCAAGGCCTACGCGATCATGGGATCGCGCTCGGTCAAGGGCAAGCTGGTGCTGGTGAACTGAGTCAGCGCGCGGCGGTGGTCGCCGCCCCCGCCGACCAGCCACCGCCGATGGCCCGGTACACCGCCACCAGCGCGGCCGCCGTGCCCACCTGGGCCTGCACCAGCTGCTCCCGGATCGACAGCACCTCGCGCTCGGCCTGCAGCACGGCCTGAAAGTCGGTCACGCCGGCCTCGAAGCGCGCGCGCGCCAGTTGCGCGGCCTCGTCGGCGTGGCGCGCGGCCTCCTGCAGGCGCCCGGCGCTTTGCGCGTGGCGGTTGTAACCGCTGAACGCGCCCTCGGTTTCCTCCAGCGCCAGCGCCACGGTCTGCTCGAACACCACCAGGCCCTGCTGGGCGCGCGCCTCGCTGGCCGCCACGCGCGAGCGGATGGCGCCAAAGTCGAACGGCGTCCACGACAGGCCCACGCCGAGCGCGTAGCGCGCCGCATCGCTGGTGAATAGGTCGCCCAGGCGCGCGGCGTTGAAGCCCAGCAGGCCGGAGAGCGAGATCCTCGGGTACAGCTCACTGCGCGCGATGCCGATGCCCGCGGTGGCGGCGGCGAGCCGGCGCTCGGCGGCGATCACGTCGGGCCGGCGCCGCAGCCACTGCTGCGGTGTGCCCACCGGCAGCGCGGCCAGGTCCGTCACCGGCAGCGACGGCAGGGGCCGCTGCGTGGACAGCTCGGCCAGCACCGCGCGCGGCGGCTGGGCGCTGAGCGTGGCCAGGCGGTAGGCGGCGGCCTCGACGCCGGCCTGCAGCGCGGGCAGCAGCGCCTCGGTGCTGGCGACCAGGGCGCGCGCGCCGGCCACGTCGAGCTGGCGCGCACGACCAGCCTCCAGCCGCGCCTCGGTGATGCGCAGCGACTCGCGCTGGTTCGCCAGGCTGGCCTCGGTCACGCGCTGGCGCTCCTGCAGGCCGCGCAGTTCCAGGTAGTAGCGCGCCACCTCGGCCGCCACGGCCGTGTGGGCCGCGTGCAGGCCGGCCTCGCTCGCGCTCACCTGCGCGGCGGCGGCCTCGCGCGTGCGGCGCACGCGGCCGAACAGGTCGAGCTCCCAGCCGGCGACGAAGCTGGCGTCGAAGCTGTTGCCGGTGCGCTCGCTGCGCGAGGCGCCGGGCTGCTGGGTCAGCGGCGTGACCGCGCGCTGCGCGCTGCCTTCGATGGCCACGCCGGGCCGCGCGGCCGCATCGGCCTCGCCTTGCAGCGCCCGCGCCTCCTGCAGGCGCGCCTGCGCGAGGCGGATGTCGGTGTTGGCCGCCAGCGCGCGCTCGATCAGCGCGTCCAGCGCCGGGTCGTTGAAGGCGCGCCAGAAGCGCGCGATGTCCTCGCCCGGCGCCTGGGCGTTGCTGCCGCTGGCGCCGGCGTTGATGAAGCGCTCGTCCAGCGCCACGGTCGGCGCCTGGTGGTCAGGGCCCACGGCGGCGCAGCCGGTGAGCAGCGCAGCCAGTGCGGCGGCGCAAAGGCACCACTCACGCATGTTGGGCCTCCGTCTCGTCCTGCCCCAGGCGGTGCGCGCGGCGCGAGCGCAGCAGCGCGTAGAACACCGGCGTCATGAAGATGCCGAACAGCGTGACACCCACCATGCCCGAAAACACCGCGATGCCCATGGCGCGGCGCATCTCGCTGCCCGCCCCGCTGCCCACGATGAGCGGGATCACGCCCGCGCAGAAGGCGATGGAGGTCATCAGGATGGGCCGCAGCCGCATGCGGCAGGCGTGCACGATGGCGTCGACCAGCGTCTCACCGCGCTCTTCCAGTTCCTTGGCGAACTCCACGATCAGGATCGCGTTCTTGCACGCCAGGCCCACCAGCACCACCAGCGCCACCTGGGTGAAGACGTTCAGGTCGCCCGGCTGCATGAAGGGCGGGAAACTGGACAGCCACACGCCGAACAGCGCCGACAGGATGCCCATGGGCACGATCAGCACGATCACCAGCGGCAGCGTCCAGCTCTCGTATTGGGCGGCCAGCACCAGGATCACCAGCAGCACCGAAATCAGCAGCACCGCCGCCAGCACCGGCAGGGTGATGTGCGTGCCCGGCACGGTGAAGTCGCGCGTGAGCCGGTCCTGGTAGCTGAGTTCGGTCCACTCGTAGGTCATGCCGCGCGGCAGCGTGCGCTGCAGCAGGGTCTCGATCTCGCCTTCGGCCTGGGCCGACGAGAAGCCCGGGTTGGGCGCGCCGTTGATGTCGGCCGACGGGTAACCGTTGTAGCGCGTCACGCGCGTGGGACCGAAGCTGGGCTCCACCGTCATGAGCGCGCCCAGCGGCACCATCTCGCCCGCGGCGTTGCGCGTCTTCAGGTTGGTGATGGCCTCGGCGTCGGCGCGGAACGGCGCGTCGGCCTGCACCACCACCTGGTAGGTGCGCCCGAAGCGGCTGAAGTCGTTCACGTAGAGCGAGCCCAGGTTCACCTGCATGGTGTCGTAGATGTCGGCCAGGTGGATGCCCATCTGCTTGGCGCGCGTGCGGTCGACGTTGGCGTAGAGCTGCGGTACGTTGATGTCGTAGCTGGAGAACGGCGTGCCCACGGCCGACTTCGGGTTGGCGTACACCTGCCCCAGCGTGCCCCAGACCGCGCCGTACAGCGCCTGCTCGCCCAGGCCGCCGCGGTCCTGCACCTGCAGCTTGAAGCCGCCCACGTTGCCCAGGCCGTCCACGGCCGGCGGCGGCACCACGAACATGCGCGCGCCCTGGATCTGCTGGATCGCGCCATTCACCTGTCCCAGGATGGCTTCCTTGCTCATCTCGGGCGAGGTGCGCTCCTCGAACGGCGCCAGGCCAAAGAAGATGATCCCTTCGTTCGGCGCGGCCGAGAAGCCCGCGATCGACAGGCCCGGGAAGCCCACCGAGTCGATCACGCCGGGCACCTTGAGTGCGATGTCGGTCATCTCGCGGATCACGGCGTCGGTGCGGTCGATGGAGGCGCCCGCCGGCAGTTGCGCGATGCCGATGAGGTACTGCTTGTCGGGCGCGGGCACGAAGCCGGCCGGGATGCGCGCGAACAGCAGGCCTGTCACCCCCAGCAGCACCGCGTACACCACCAGCGAGACGGTCTTGTGCCGCACGATGTAGCCGACGCGGCGGCCATAGCCTTCGCTGCGGCGGTGGAAGGCGCGGTCGAACCAGCGGAAGAAGCGGCCGAAGACCTTGTCCATGGCGCGCGTCAGCCGGTCGGGCGACTGGTCGTGCGGGTGCAGCATCAGTGCCGACAGCGCCGGGCTCAGCGTGAGCGAGTTGAAGGCCGAGATCACCGTGCTGATGGCGATCGTCACCGCGAACTGCTTGTAGAACTGGCCCGTGAGGCCGGGCACGAAGGCCAGCGGCACGAACACCGCGCACAGCACCAGGGCGATGGCGATGATGGGTCCGGAGACCTCGCGCATGGCCTTGATGGTGGCCTCGCGCGGCGACAGGCCCTCCTCGATGTTGCGCTCCACGTTCTCCACCACCACGATGGCGTCGTCCACCACGATGCCGATGGCCAGCACCAGGCCGAACAGCGTGAGCGTGTTGATGGAATAGCCCAGCAGCAGCAGGAAGGCGAAGGTGCCCACGATGGACACCGGCACCGCCAGCAGCGGGATGAGTGAAGCGCGCCAGGTCTGCAGGAAGACGATGACCACCAGCACCACCAGCGCGATGGCCTCCAGCAGCGTGGCCACGACCTTCTCGATCGAGGTCTGCACGAAGCGCGTGGGGTCGTAGACGATGTCGTACTGCACACCGGGCGGAAAGCCCTTGGACAGCCGCTCCATGGTCTCGCGCACGCTGTTGGACAGCGCCAGCGCGTTCGAGCCCGGGGCCTGGAAGACGGCGATGGCCGCGGCCTCCTTGTTGTTGAGCAGGCTGCGCATCGCGTAGGTGCCGGCCGCCAGTTCCACGCGGCCGACGTCGCGGATGCGGATCAGCCCGCCCGTGGCCGGGTCGGTGCGCACGATGATGTCGGCGAACTCCTCCTCGGTCGTCAGCCGGCCCTGCGTGTTCACCGAGAGCTGGAACTCCGTGCCCTTGGGCGCGGGCGGCGCGCCCACCGTGCCGGCGGCCACCTGCGCGTTCTGCTCGCGGATGGCGCCCACCACCTCGGCGGTGGTGAGGTTGCGCGCGGCCAGCTTGCCNGGGTCCAGCCAGATGCGCATGGCGTAGTCGCCAGCGCCGAACAGGAACACCGAGCCCATGCCGGGCAGGCGCAGCAGGTCGTCGCGCACGTTCATCTGGCCGTAGTTGCGCAGGTACAGCGCGTCGCGGCTGTTGTCCGGGCTCAGCAGGTGCACCACCATCGTCAGGTTGGGACTGCTTTTTTCGGTGGTCACGCCGATCTGGCGCACGATGTCCGGCAGCCGGGGCAGCGCGCGGTTGATGCGGTTCTGCACCGCCGTCTCGGCCGCCTCGGGGCTGGTGCCGATCTTGAACGTGACGGTGAGCGCCATACCGCCGTCGGCCGTGGCCGACGAGTCGTAATAGAGCAGGTTTTCGATGCCGCTGATCTGCTCCTCCAGCGGCGTGGCCACGGTTTCGCTGATGACGCGCGGGTTGGCGCCTGGGTACTGGGCGCGCACCACGATCTGAGGCGGCGCGACCTCGGGGTACTCGGACAGCGGCAGCTGGAAGATGGCCAGCGCGCCGACCAGGAACAGNAAGATCGACAGCACGGCCGCGAAACGCGGCCGGTCGATGAAGAACCGGGAGATGTCCATGCGGGCGCTCCCTTATTGGCCGGGCTGCTGCGGCGCGGCCGAGGTCGGCGGCATGGACGGCGGAGGCAGTGGCATGCCCCTGTCGTCCACCTTCAGCACCTGCGGCTGCACCGGCACGCCGGGCATGATGCGCTGCAGGCCTTCCACCACCACGTTCTCGCCGGGCTTGACCGCGTCGCCCAGCAGCACGCGCATGCCGTCCTGCAGGGCGCCGAGCTGCACCACGCGGAACTGCGGCTGCCCGTCGGCGCCCACCACCACCACGGTCTTGCGGTTCTGGTCGGTGCCGATGGCGCGCTCGGGCACCAGCGTGGCCTGGTAGGGCGCGCTGGTGGTCATGGTCAGGCGCGCGGCCAGGCCGGGCACAAAGCGGCCGTCGCGGTTGTCGAAGCTGGCGCGCAGGCGGATGGCACCGGTCTGCGGGTTCAGGCGGTTGTCGACGAAGTCCAGCGTGCCCTGGTGCGGGTAGCCGGTCTCGTTGGCCAGGCCCAGACGCACCACGGGCTTGGCGTTGCCGGCGGCGCGCACGCGCAGGAAGGTCTGCTCGCTGCCGTCGAAGTAGGCGTACACGCGGTTC
>JGI26524J50256_1002451_pt1 | contig 11032 bp, 10 predicted proteins | sample ThiBio_inoc_plan_FD_50256 | JGI IMG/M metagenome (IMG submission 50256) | reverse complement strand
AGCGGCGCCGACGACTTCGACGTGGCCAAGCTGCGCTACCACCGCATCATCATCATGACCGACGCCGACGTGGACGGCGCGCACATCCGCACCCTGCTGCTCACGTTCTTCTACCGCCAGATGCCCGACCTCGTCGAGCGCGGCCACATCTACATCGCGCAGCCGCCGCTGTACAAGGTGAAGAACGGCAAGGAAGAGCTGTACCTGAAGGACGGCCCCGCGCTCGACCAGTACCTGCTGCGCATCGCCCTCAACCACGCCAGCGTGCACACCGGCACGGGCCAGACCCTCACCGGCGACACCCTGGCCGAGCTGGCGCGCAAGCACCAGGTGGCCGAGAGCGTGATCGCGCGCCTGTCGGCCTTCATGGACCTGGAGGCCCTGCGCGCCATCGCCGACGGCGTGGCCGTGCAGCTCGACACCGTGGAGCAGGCCGAGGCCAGCGCCATCGCCATGCAGGCCAAGCTGGCGGAACTCTCCGCCACCGGCGTGCCGCCCGAAGTGGCGGGCGAGTTCGACGCGCGCACCGACAAGCCCATCCTGCGCATCAGCCGCCGCCACCACGGCAACGTCAAGAGCAGCATCCTCACGCAGGACTTCGTGCACGGCGCCGACTACGCCGCCTTGGCCGAGGCCGCCAACACCTTCCGCGGCCTGCTGGGCGAGGGCGCCAAGGTCACGCGCGGCGAGGGCGAGAAAGCCAAGGAAGAAAAAGTGGGCGACTTCCGCCAGGCCATGGCCTGGCTCATCTCCGAAGCCGAGCGCACCACCGCGCGCCAGCGCTACAAGGGCCTGGGCGAAATGAACCCTGAGCAGTTGTGGGAAACCACCATGGACCCCGAGGTGCGCCGCCTCTTGCGCGTGCAGATCGACGACGCCATCGAGGCCGACCGCGTGTTCACCATGCTGATGGGCGACGAGGTGGAGCCGCGCCGCGACTTCATCGAGACCAATGCGCTGCGGGCGGGCAACATTGACGTATGAGGCGTGCAGGCCGCGCTGCAGCCTGCAATGAAAGCCCTCGTTGTCATCGCCCATCCCAGCGGCGATAGCCTGTGCCATGCGCTGGCGCAGTCCGCCGTCGCGGCACTGGCCGCTGGCGGCCATGCGGTGCAAACGGAGGAGCTCTACCACGGCGGTTTCGCTCCCGCCCTCACGGCCGGTGAGCGCCACAGCTACTACGGCCCGCGTTTCGACGCCACTGCGGTGCAGGCGCAGATCGACCGCCTGCTGTGGGCCGAGGCGCTGGTGCTGGTGTTCCCCACCTGGTGGTTCGGCTTTCCCGCCATCCTGAAAGGATGGTTCGACCGCGTCTGGGCGCCGGGCGTGGCCTACGACCATGCCAGCGACCTGGGCCCCATCCGGCCCCGGCTTCACCACCTCCGAAGAACGCTGGCCGTCACCACGCTGGGTTCGCCGTGGTGGGTGGACCGTTTGGTGCTCCGGCAGCCCGTGAAGCGCGTGCTGAAGACGGCGCTGCTCGGCACCTGCGCACCGGCCTGCCGCCTGGAGATGCTGTCGCTGTACCAGGCCGAGCGCCTGGCCCCGGCCCAGGTCCGGCAGTTCAGCGCCCGCATCGAGCGCACGATTGCCCGGTGGCCATAGCGCCGGGCGCCGAAATCCAGAGGTCTCTCAGAACGGACGCTGGCGCCGCTGCGCATGGCGCAGCCCCAGGATGCACAGCCCCAGCCACACCGATCCGCTGGCCAGCCCTGCCAGCACGTCGCTGGCATAGTGCACCTGCAGCAGCACCCGGCTGCACGCGCCCGTCCAGGCCAGCCAGGCGGCGCCGAGCAGGGCGGGCATGTGCCAGGCCGGCGGCGCCAGGCGCAGCGCCACGTAGGCCAGCATGCCGTAGGCCGCCAGCGTGCCCGAGGCGTGGCCGCTGGGGAAGCTGTAGCCGGTTTCGTTGACGATGCCATGCAGGTGCGGCGGGCGGGCGCGCTCGAACAGGTGCTTGAGCCCCTTGTTCAGCAGCGCGTTGCCCACCACCGCCGCCACCCAGGCCAGGGCCAGCAGGCGCTCGCGCCGCCACAGCAGCCAGGCACCCACGGCGGCCACCAGCGCCACCACCACGGGCGGGTTGCCGGCCCAGGTGGGCACGGTGGCCCAGTGCAGCAGCGTGGTGCTGGCCTGCGCCTGCAGTGTGCGGGCCAGGGCGGTGTCGAAGTGGGTGATGCCAGCGCCTGCCGCCACCTGCGTGGCCAGCAGCGTGAACAGGGCCAGGGCGGGCAGGGCGCAGCACAGGGCCCAATGGCGCGCGCCCAGCATGCGGCGCTGGCGCCACCGGGTGCCCAGCCAGCCGGCCAGGGCGAGCGCCAGGGCCAGGCCCAGCAGCCACAGCGCCAGGGCGTGCTGGCCTGCGGCGGCGCCCAGGGTGCTGGCGGTGTCGGAAAAGCGAGGATCCATGGCGGCCGTTGTGTCTTGCTCGGGCCGCGATGGTAATGCGCCCCGGGGCGCTGGCCCGTGTTCAGGCCGCCACGGGCTCGGCGTGGCGGCGCTGGCGCCCTTCGCCCAGGAAGTCGAAGGCCATGGCCGGGCGCTCGCCGCTGATCAGCTCGGCCATGGCCTTGCCCGAGCCGGCGCCGTGCGTCCAGCCCAGCGTGCCGTGGCCGGCGTTGACCCACAGCCGGCCCACGCGCGTGCGGCCGATGAAAGGGATGTTGGTCGGCGTGGCCGGGCGCAGGCCGGTCCAGTACTGCGGGTCGCCGCCTTCCTCGGGCGTGCGCGTGTCGCACACGCCGGGCAGGATGGTCTCGATGCGGCGCGACAGCATGTGGCAGCGCGCGCGCGCCAGGGGGCTGTCCAGCGTCAGGTCCCAGCCATTGAGCTCGATGGTGCCGGCCACGCGCAGGACGTTGCCCAGGCGGCTCATGGCGATCTTCTTGCCGTCGTCGATGGCCGAGACCATGGGCGCGGCCTCGGGGCGTAGCAGCGGGAAGGTGGCGCTGTAGCCTTTGCCCGGGTAGATGGGCAGGTCCACGCCCACGCTGCGCAGCAGCGGCGCGCTGTAGCTGCCGCAGGCCACCACCACGGCGTCGGCCTGGAGGTTCTGGGTTTTGGGGTCTTTTTGGCTTTCAGCGCTTTCCTGGCAAGCGCGAACAGCTACCGATTCAATAGCGCCACCGGCCTGGTTCAGGCGCACGATGTCATGGCTCCAGAGGAACTGCGCGCCGCGCTCGGCGCAGCGGCGTGCCAGTTGCTGCGTGAACACGCGCGCATCGCCGCTCTCGTCGGTGCTGGTGTAGGTGCCGCCGGTGATGTGCGCGCCATAGGCCTGGAACGCGGGCTCGATCTGGAACAGCTCCTCGCGGCTCACCAGGCGGCGCTGCACGCCGTAGCGGCGCATCACTTCCACGGCGCGGCCCGCGTCCTCGAACGACTTCTGGTCGGTGTAGAAGTGGGCGATGCCGCGCTCCAGCCGGTGGTATTCGATGCCCGTGGCGCGCACCACNTCCTTGAGCGCGGCGTGGCTGTAGGCGCCCAGCGCCACGAGCTGCGCCACGTTGCGCTCGAACGCCGCGTCGTTGCACTGCGCCAGGAACTGCAGGCACCAGCGCCATTGCTGCGGATCCAGCTGCGGGCGAAACAGCAGCGGCGCTTCCTTGTCGAACATCCACTTGAGCGCCTTCCACGGCGCCTCGCGGTTGGCCCAGGGCTCGCAGTAGCTCACCGAGATCTGCGCCGCGTTGGCGAAGCTGGTCTCCTGCGCCGCATCGCCCTGGCGATCGACGACGATGACTTCGTGGCCGCGCTCCAACAGGTGCCACGCGGTGCTGATGCCGATGATGCCGGCGCCGAGGACGATGGTTTTCATGCCGCGCAGTGTGCGCCGCGTTGCGCTTTTTCAAAAGCAAAATTAAACTCTTTGGCAAATCATCAGATGTATTAATAAATGAGTGCCTACGATCCCGCCGCGCTGGAGTGCCTTGCCGCCATCGTCGAGGAGGGCGGCTTCGAGCGCGCGGCGCAGCGCCTGAACGTCACCCAGTCCGCCGTGTCGCAGCGCCTGCGCGCGCTGGAGGCGCAGGTCGGCTCGGTGCTCATCGTGCGCACGCGCCCGCTGCGGCCCACCAACGCGGGGCAACTGCTGCTCAAGCACACCAAGCAGCTGCGCCTGCTGCGCGCCGACCTGGAGCGCGACCTGCAGGAGCTGGCNCCCAGCGCCCCGGGCGNCACGCGCGAGGACGANCGCATCGCCATCGCCATCAACGCCGACAGCATCGCCACCTGGGCGCTCGACGCGCTGGGCGACCTGGTGCGCCAGCGCCTGCCGCTGGAGATCATTGCCGACGACCAGGACTTCACCCAGGAATGGCTGCGCTCGGGCCAGGTGCTGGGCTGCGTCACCACGCTGGCGCAGGCGCTGCGCGGCTGCAAGGTGGTGCCGCTGGGCGCCATGCGCTACGTCGCCGTGGCCGAGCGCGGCTACGCCGCGCAGCACCTGCCGCAAGGGCTGACGGCGCACAACTTCCGCAGCGTGCCGTTCCTCTCGTTCAACCGCAAGGACGACATGCCGGCCGAATTCATCGCGCGTGGCTTCGGCCTCAAGCGCGTGGCGCTGCACCACGTCTACGTGCCCAGCTCCGAAGGCCAGGTGCGCGCCGTGCTGGCGGGCTGGGGCGCGGGCGTGGTGCCCGAGCTGCTGGCGCGCGCGGCGCTGGACGACGGGCGCCTGGTGGATCTGGCGCCCGGGCGCTGGCTGCCGATCCAGCTCTACTGGCACTGCTGGAACCTGGAGTCGGCCGTGCTGGACGCGCTCACCGCCGCGTTGAAGGCGGCGGCGCGCGGCGCGCTGGACGAAGGGTGATGGCCGCGCCGCTGTGGCGCGGCGCGCGGCACACCCTCAGCCGCCCGCGCCCAGCCAGCGCAGCAGCGCGGCAATCACCAGCGCGTTGGCCGTGTCGGGGAACAGCGACGCCGCCAGCGTGAACGCCAGCATGGCGCGCGGCGCATCGCCATAGGCGGTTTGCAGCCGCCGCATCACCGCCAGGCCGATCGGCATGGCCCCGATGCCGAAGCCGATGAAGCCGCCGCAGGCCACCGCGCCTTCGTGCCCGCGCCCGAACAGCACATAGACCAGCCCGATGCCGATGGCGCACGTGATCGCCGCCTGCACCAGCGCGCCGGACAGCAGCAGCGGCAGGTGTTCGGCCAGCTCCGCCCAGTCCAGCGTGAGCATCGCCATCGCCAGGAACACGCGCAGCGCCACCGTGCCCACGAGGTCGCTGGCCTGCGTGTCGAACGGGCGGCGCAGCAGGTCGGCGGCGTTGGTCAGCGCCACGGCGGCGAGCAGCACCACGAGGAACGTGGGCACCTGCCAGCCCGCCGCGTGGCCCAGCCACGCCGTCAGCCCCGGCCCCGCCGCCACGCACACCAGCAGCCCCAGCAGCGGGGGCAGCCAGCGGTCGGACGAGAACGGCGCGCCGCGCACGGGCGCGGCGGCGTCGTGGGCGTCGGGCATGGTGCCCTGGCCTCCGGCCCGCGCTGCGGGTGCGGGGTGCGTGGCGCTCGCCGCCTGCCCGCGCATCAGCCACGCTGCCACCGGCCCGGCCAGCAGGCTGCCCAGCACCAGCCCCAGCGTGGCGCCGCCCAGCCCCACCTCCAGCGCGCCCGCCACCGGCACGGCGCTGGCCCAGGCCGTGGCCGTGCCGTGCCCGCCGATGTAGGCCGCGCTGCCCACGAACAGCCCCAGCGCCGCAGGCTGGCCGAACGCCTTGGCCAGCAGCAGCCCCGCGGCGTTCTGCGCCACGATCGCCAGCAGCACGGCCAGGCAGATCACCAGCGCGCCCTTGCCCGCCTTCGCCAGCCGCCCCAGGTGCGCGCCAAAGCCCAGCGAGGCGAAGAACACCAGCAGCAGCACGCCGCGCGGCTCCGGGGCCAGCCGCACGTCGGCTACCCCGCCCGCGCGCAGCAGCGTCAGCAGCACCGACAGCAGCAGCCCTGCCGACACCGAGGGCGGAATGTTGGCGCGCTCCAGCGCCGGCCAGACGCGGTGCAGGCGCATGCCCAGCAAGATGGTCGCCACGGCGGCCGCCAGCGTCCAGGCCGAATCGAGGTGGAAAGTGCTCATGGGGGCGAGACTACCGCATGGCGGGGCCTGGCCTTGCCGCGCGCGGGCGCGGGCCGCTGGCGGTCTGGAGCGCTTGGCGCTGCTATGACGCCGGGCGCGGCTGGCTGGCCGCCAGGCTGGCGCTCACGGCGCGCAGGCGCTGCGACAGCTTGCGTGCCAGCAGGGCCGCGAGGCTGGCGGCCAGGCGCGGCTCGTGGACCAGCATCTCGTCCATGGCCGGGGCGTCGAGCACGGCCAGCTCGCAGTCGGCCAGCGTGGTGCAGGCCGAGTGGCGCAGGCCGCCGTCGAGCAGCGACATNTCGCCCATGATGTCGCCGGGGCGCAACTGCGCCAGNTGCAGGCACTCACCCCAGGGCTGGGTGCGGTTGACCGACATGTCNCCCGCGAGCAGCACGGCCATGAAGTCGCCGCGCTCGTCCTGGCGGATGACTTCGCACTGCGGGCCCACGCGCACCAGGGAGAAGAAACGCACCATGTGCTGCACGGCGTCGGCGTCGAGCAGCGCCATGTGCCGGTTGCCGGCCCACAGCGCCTGCAGCCGCGCGGCCACGCCGTCGGCGGGCAGGCGGCGCGCGCCGATCTCCACCGCGCGCGCCTCCCAGGGCGCGAAGGGCGCGCTGCCCTGCGCGTCCGGGTTGGCGAACGCCGCGCTGAACAAGACCGAGTCGCCGCCTTCTGGCGCGCCATGGGGCGCATGGGGATCGGCGGCGGGCCACAGAGGGCGCAGCAGGTGGCGCAAGGGGGTGTTCACAAGTCCTCCGTTTCTCGCCGGGGATTCCTGGCAGGTATGAAGGGCGAAAGTCTAGGCGTCCCTGGCACGGGTGTCCATCGCGCAAATGGATGAGGCGCCAGTTTGTGCATGCACGCGATGTCGCGCGACTGCTCGCGCTGCGTGTTGCCTCGTTCGGTTGGCAGACGGCGCAGTCCACAGTGCATGAAACCTGTGCACCCCAAGCGCTGGCCGCCTTGCCGGGCTGGCGGCGCCCCCTCTCGGAGTGCGCAGCGTGCAGAGCGAGGGGGCAAGGCGCCGAAGGCAACCCGGGCGGCGTTTCATTGCGATCACTGGGGGGTGCTCAAGCCCATGGAGCAGGTGGCGTCAGGCTGCAGCACCATGCCCGGCTTGCAGGTGTCTGCGTCGTCTGGGTCCAGCAGGCGGTAGCCCCGGATGCCGGTCGTGCGGATCTGCTGGGGCTTGCCCGATGTGTTGTGCAAGGTGTAGCGGGAGTAGTAATCGCCCCAGTCCAGCGCGGCCTGCCACAGCAGTTGCGCCGTACCACCGCCCGGTTGGTCGAGTGCCGCGGTGTCATCGTCGGCGCTGACACTCATGCTGATTTGCGCCAAGGCCAGCCTGTACAAGCACTTCGCCGGCAAGGACGATCTGTGCACCGCCGCGATGCTGCGCGCGGTGGAGCGCCTGCGCACCCTACCAGGCGGCCATGCGCGAGGTGCAGGCCCGCGCGCTCGGCCGACCCGCTTCCGGGCCTGCTGCGCGAGCGCGGCCACGCGGACGCGCAGATCATCGACTGGGCCATGGATACCTGCCTGCAGGGTCTGGCCACCGCTCAGTGCGGCTTGCTCACCAGCAGATAGCAGCTTTCCCCCGCCGGCAGCACCAGTCCGGCCGTGCAGCGCGGCGTGTCCATGGGCGCCCGGTCGGTGTGGCCCGGCGTGAGGGCGATGCCCGTGATGCGCAGCGGCCGGCCGGTGGTGTTGCCTACCTCGTATCCGCACATGAAGTCGGCGAAGTGGCTGTCCAGCGCGGCGCAATAGGGGATGTCCGCCGTTCCTCCGGCGGGGTTGTCCAGCAGCACGTCGCCGGGTGCCGTGGGCTGCGCCTCCACCTGGCCGCTCCAGCCTGCCGCCAGCAGCAGCGCGGCGGCCAGCAGCCCCGGCCCGGCCAGCGCCAGGCAGGCCAGACGGCCGCGCGCCGCGCGCCAGGCCAGCGGCGCCAGCAGCAGTGAAAGCAGCAGCACGCCCCACTGCGTCAGCGTGGGCACCGGCTGCGCGGCCGCCAGGCCGGCATAGGTGATGGCGCCCACCGGGGGCTGCGCCTGGGCCCAGGCGGCGGGCGCGCAGGCGGCACTGGCCAGCAAGGCGGCCGTGGAGCGAAGGGTGTAGAGAGTCCGTTTCATGACAGATCCTGGGTAGGTTGTAAATCAATAGGAAGGCAAGGAGAGGGGCGGGTGTCTTGCGTGCATCGAGCGGTCAACGGGAGGAAGGTGTTTTGCGCGCCCGGCCCGCCAGCGCGGGCACGGCCAGTGCCAGCAGCGCCAGCGCCCACGGCTCCAGCGCGGGCACGGGCGTGGAAGCGGGTGCGCCGCCCAGGGGCACGGGGCCTGCCCGGCCGGCCACGGGGCAGCCGGGGCTGGCGGTGCGCAGCACCTGGGCGCCGCCGCTGGCGCTGACCTGGCCGGCGGCGGTCCATTGGCCGGCCAGTTCCAGCCGGGCGCCGTCCAGGTCCAGCAGCGCCCCGGCCTGTGTGGCCACGTCGCGCGCCGCCGCCAGCGTGGCGCCCGCGCCCAGGTGCAAAGCGCCGCCGTTGGCCACGTCCGCGCAGCCGAGCGACACGGCGCCGCCGCCCAGCGCGGCCTCTGCGCCGGGCGGCAGCACCCACGCGGCGCTGGCGGGCAGGGCGGCCAGCAGCATGAGCCGCCCGGCCAGGGCAGGGGGTGTTCGTGGAGACATGGAATTCCTTTTTTGATAGCTGCCAGCGCTTGCCAGACAAGCGCTGGAGGTCGATTTGGCTTGCAGGGCTAACGGTTGATGCAGGTGATGTAGATGCGCCCGAAGTCACCGAGGTCCCAGTTGCCCGAGGGCGGCGGGGCAATCGCCGCGTACCAGCCGAGGTAGGCCTCGGGCGGGCCGCCGAGCAATGGGTAGCTCGGATACGAATGCGCGCACCGCAGCAGGCGGGCGTCGTGGTTGCTTACCTCGCAGCCGCCGGCAATGGCTTGCTTGCCGGCGGGGCACTGCTTGGCGACGTAGGTCAAGACGCCCGGCGGCAAAGTGGTGGGCGTGATCCGGTGCTCCACCACCTCCAGCCCCGAGAAGCCAGCAGGGCCTTGCGAACCGGTGGCGCCCGTGTCGCCCTTCGGCCCCATGGGTCCGGTGGCGCCCTGCGCGCCGTCCGCGCCTGCGGGGCCCGCCGGGCCCGGCTGTCCAGCAGCACCGGCCGGGCCTGCCGGTCCCTGCGCGCCGCTAGCGCCCGTGTCGCCACTTGGCCCTGCGGGGCCCGCAGGGCCCGTGCTGCCTGCGCTGCCCTGCGGCCCGATGGGGCCAGGGTCGCCTTGCGCTCCGGGGTCGCCCTTCGGCCCCACGGCGGCCAGCGGGTCGCAGCGGGTCAGCGTGCCGGCCGCGTCGTGGCACACGGCGCCGGTGGCCGTGGCCGGGGTGGCGGGCAGCGCGGGCAGGCGCACCTCGCCCGTGGGCAGCACGGCCAGCGCGGGCGCGCCCGGGGCGGAGTGGATGACCACGCCGCCCCCCGCAGCGGGCGTGAAGCTCATGTCCGCCGCGCCCACAGGCGCTGCGGCCAGCAGCAGGGCGGCAAGATGGCTCCGGAATAGGGTTGTCTTTTGCATGAAATATTCCTCCAGCGCTTGTCTGGCAAGCGCGAGCAGCTATCAAAAAAGATGCTTTCTGCGCCCGGCCAGCAAAGCCAGCGCGGCCGCCAGCAGCGCCAGTGCCCAGGTGGACAGAATGGGAATGGGCTGGGCGCCGTGCGGCGCGGCCAGCAGCACGGGCAGGCCGGGGTCGGTGATGCGGCCATTGGCGGCGCCGTCGCTGTCGCCGTCGCCGCCATCGGTCAACGTCAAAGTCACCTGCGTGCGGTCGGCCGAGAAAACGGCGCCCGGCAGCGCGTACCAATGCGGCTGCGCGCAGGCTGTAGAGCCCGTGCAGCCGAGGCCTTCACGGCTGGGGCCGTATTTGAGATAGACGGCGCCTGCCGGCGCGGGCTCGGTGAACGTCACTGTGACCTGCGCCGGGCCGTTGCCGCCGTCCAGCATCAGCGCCAGCGGGGCGTGCACGGTGCGCGCGCCGGGCGGCAGCGGCGCGGGCAGGGTGGCGGTGAAGGCCGCGCTGGCGATCTGCCAGCCGCCATGCACTTGCACCATGCCCGTACCCGTGCCCGCGTTGGCCCAGGGCGCGCTGCACTGCTGCGCCGTGCCGCCGTGTTCACCCGCGCATTCCCAGCCGTACTGGCCGGTGGCCGACAGGACGCTGCCCGGCGTGCCCGTGGCGCACAGGTGGGCGCTGGGCACGGTGACGGCTGGGGCGTCGGCCGCCGCGCCGCAAGTGGCATCGATGGGGTCCCGCACGAACGTGGCCGAGACGCTGCGCGCTGCGGTCACACTGGCCAGCGCGCATGCGCCGCTGCCCGAGCAATCGCCCGTCCATTCGGAGAAGTGGTAGCCGCCGTCCGCCGTGGCGGTGCAGTGGGCGTCTTGCCCGTGGGTGACGGGGTTGGGCGTGCAGGTCACCGTGCCGTTGCTGGCATGGGTGGTGATGGCATAGGTGTTGAGCGCGAAGCTGGCCGACACGCTGCGCGGGCCGGTCACGTCCCACAGGGTGCATGCGCCGCTGCCCGTGCAGTCGCCCGTCCAGCCGGTGAAGTGGAAGTTGTCATGCGCCGTGGCCGTGCAGGCGGCGGCTTGCCCGTGGGTGACGGGGTTGGGCGTGCAAGTCGCCGTGCCATTGGCGGTGTGGATGGCGATGGGATAGACGTTGAGCGCAAAGCTGGCCGAGACGCTGCGCGGCCCGGTCACGTTGGTGAGCTGGCACGCGCCAGTGCCTGAGCAATCGCCCGACCAGCCGGTGAAGTGGTAACCCGCATCGGGCGTGGCGGTGCAGCTTGCGTCCTGCCCATGGTTGATGGGGTTGGGTGCGCAGGTGACCGTGCCGTTGGCGGCTGCGGGGGTGATGCTGATGGGGTAGGTGTTCAGCGCAAAGGTGGCGCTCACG
>JGI26524J50256_1002445_pt1 | contig 11045 bp, 11 predicted proteins | sample ThiBio_inoc_plan_FD_50256 | JGI IMG/M metagenome (IMG submission 50256) | reverse complement strand
AGCGATTGGCTGCTGGATCTGCACTCCATGCACGAACCGGGCCCGCCGCTCGCACTCACCGGGCCGCTGGCGCACCACGCCAGCCAGGCGGCCGCCCTGGGACTGGGCGCCCTGCGGGTGGCCGATCCCGGTCACAAGGCGGGCGTTCGTCTGCGCGACCATGGCCGCTTCGGCAGGGCCGACGCGCCGGATGCCTTCGCCTTGCTGGTGGAATGCGGCTACCACGGCGCGCGGGCATCGGTGGCCGTCGCCCGCGACGCGCTGGCGCGCTTTCTCGATCTGAGTGGCGTGGTGGACGCGCCGGACATACCAGCCGACTGGCGCCAGCCCCATGCCCATGGCAGCGGCCCATTGCTGGTGGTCACCGACGCCGTGACCGTGGCGCCCCACGCCGTGCCGGCGTTCACGCAGCCCTGGAAAAGCGGCGACCGGATCGCCAAGGCGGGCACCCTGATCGGGTGGAACGCGGCGCTGCCGGTCATCACGCCATACGACGATTGCGTGCTGGTGATGCCCACGCTGCTGCACGCGCGGCCCGGCGCCACGCTGGTCCGCTTCGCCCGCGCCACGCCCTAGGCGTGTTGGCCCGCCGGCAGCACCAGCAGCGCCCGGAAATCGTTCACGTTGGTGTGCGTGGGCCCGGTGATCACCAGGTCACCCAGCGGCTCGAAGAAGCCGTAGGCGTCGTTGCGCTCCAGGTGCTGGCCCACCTTCAGGCCTTGGGCCGCCGCGCGCGCCAGGGTCTCGGGCGTGACCAGCGCGCCCGCGTTGTCCTCGATGCCGTCGATGCCGTCGGTGTCGGCCGCGATGGCCCACACGTTCGCCTGACCGCCCAGGGCCTGGGCCAGGCCCAGGCAGAACTCGCCCGCGCGCCCGCCGCGCCCTCTGGGTTGGCCCTCGGCGCGCGGGCGCACGGTGACCGTGGTCTCGCCACCGCTGAGCAGCACGCAAGGCGCCTGGAACGCGCTGCGGCCCAGGGCCACCGAGCGCGCCAGCGCTGCGTGCACCTTGCCCACCTCGCGCGATTCGCCTTCGATCTCGTCGCTGAGGATGTGCGCGGCCAGCCCCAGCGCGCGCGCGGCCTCGGCCGCGGCCTCCAGGCTTTGCTGCGGCGTGGCGATCAGGCGCGTGTCGTGGCCAGCCAGGCGCGCATCGCCGGGCTTGGGCGTTTCCAGCGCGCCCGATTCGAGCGCGGCGCGCACGGGAGCCGGCACGGCGATGCGGTAGCGGTCCAGGATGGCGAGCGCGTCGGCGCAGGTGCTGGCGTCGGCCACGGTGGGGCCACTGGCGATCACGCTCACGTCGTCGCCGGGCACGTCGCTGATGGTGAGCGTGACCACCTGCGCGGGCGCGCAGGCCGCCGCCAGCCGCCCGCCCTTGATGCGCGAGAGGTGCTTGCGCACGGTGTTCATTTCGCCGATGTGCGCGCCGCTGTCCAGCAGCTCACGGTTGATGCGCTGCTTGTCCTGCAAGGTAAGGCCTTCGCAGGGCAGCGTGAGCAGGGCCGAGCCGCCGCCCGAGATGAGGCACAGCACCAGGTCGTCGGCCGTGAGACCTTGCACGAGTTGCAGGATGCGCTGCGCGGCCGTCAGGCCGGCGGTGTCTGGCACGGGGTGCGAGGCCTCCACCACCTCGATGCGCTCGCGCAGCCCCTCCGGGCGCGGCGGCGTGTGGTGGTAGCGCGTGACCACCAGGCCCGACAGCGGCGCCTCGGCCGGCCACAACGCCTCCACCGCCTGGGCCATGGCGCCGCCGGCCTTGCCCGCGCCGATGACCACCGTGCGGCCCTTGGGCGGCGGCGGCAGGAAGGCGGCGGTGTTGTGCAGCGGCAGCGCGCGGCGCACAGCGGCGTCGTACAGGTGGCGCAGCAGGGCGCGGGGGTCTTGGGTGGCGAAGTTCATGTCGGGCGGGGCTGGGTGGGGGTATCGCGGCCAGCCGGCATTGTCCACAAGGCCGCGAGGGCCGCGGGAGAGCGGCGTGCGTCAGGGGCCCGGCCCTGACACCCGCTACCCAACAAGACCTGGACAGGGACGCGCCTCAGGCCGCGCCGGGCCAGCGCAGCGGCCGTTCTTCGAACTCGGTGCTCAGCACCACCGTGCTGGTGGTGCGCGCCACGCCCGGGATGGCCTTGATGGCGTAGAGCACGTCTTCCAGCGCGCGCGCGTGCGTGGTACGCAGCTTGGCCATGAAGTCGTACTCGCCCGCCACGCTGTGCAGCTCCAACACCTCGGGCAGCTCGCGCAGGCGCGGCGCGATCTCGCGGCAGTGCACGCCGCCGTCGTTGCGGATGGCGACGAAGGCGGTGAAGTGCAGTCCCACGCGCTCCGGGTCTACGCGCAGCGAAAAGCGCTCGATCACGCCGCGCTCGACCATCTTCTTCACCCGCTCGTGCACGGCCGCCGTGGACAGGCCCACCTCGGCCGCCACGTCGGCATAGGAACGGCGGCTGTCAGCGCTCAGCGCCGTAAGAATTCCGGCGTCGATGTCGTCGAGCTGAATATTTGCTTGCATGCGCGCCCAGTTCTGATAAAAATACGGACCCTCGGCCAATCGCCGGAAATCTTACGACACAGGTGGCCGCATGCCGTCCATTTTCAACCGATTCGGGGCGAACAACGCCTCCTGGCGCCTTGCCCTGGCGCTGCTGATCGTCTACCTCGTCTGGGGCACCACCTATTTCGCGCTGGCGGTGGCCATGCAGACGCTGCCGCCGGTGCTCATGAATGGGGCCCGCTTCATCGCGGCCGGTCTGGCCATGCTGGCCATCGCGCGCTGGCAGGGCCTGGCCTGGCCCACGGCGGCGCAGTGGCGCGCCAGCGCGCTCATCGGCGGGCTGATGGCCTTCGCCGCCATGGCCCTGGTGGTGCTGGCCCAGCAGGCCGGGATCGGCTCCGGCCTGATGGCCACGGTGGTGACCACCATGCCCATGTGGCTGGCGCTGTGGACGCGCTGGGGCGGCGAGCGCGTGCCGCTGACCAGCTGGCTGGGCCTGGTGCTGGGCGCGGCGGGCGCCGCGTTGCTGGCGCTGGAGGGCGACTTCTCCACCACCCTGCTGGGCACGCTGTGCGCCTTCGGTGCGCCGCTGGCCTGGAGCCTGGGCTCCTATGCCTCGCGCAAGCTCGCGCTGCCGCCGCCGGCCATGGCCTCGGCCGCGCAGTGGCTGCTGGGCGGTCTGCTGTGCACGCTGGCCGCGCTGCTGTTCGAGCCCGGCGCGCGCGGCTTCCAATGGGCGCAGGTGTCGCTGGCCTCGGCCCTGGCCTGGCTCTACCTGGTGGTGATGGGCACCATGGTCACGCTCAACGCCTACCTGTGGCTGCTGAAGAACACCAGCGCCGCGCTGGCGGGCAGCTACTCCTTCGTGAACCCGGTGGTGGCCCTGGCGGTGGGCGTGGGCTTCGGCGGCGAGCGGCTCACGGGCTGGGTGTTCGTGGCCCTGCCCCTGATCGGCGCGGCGCTGGCGCTGATCCTCTACGGCCGACCGGTGGTGGACGCCGCCGGCGCGCTGTGGCGGCGGCTCGCGCCGTCTCAGGCCAGGACCTGAAGCAACCAGCGGTTGAGGTCGCCCACCTCCTCGGGGCACACGCTGTGGCCCATGGGGTAGCTGTGCCATTGCACCGGGTAGCCCAGCGCCAGCAGGGCGTCGCGCGAGGCCTCGCCACGCGCGGGCGCCACGATCTCGTCCGCATCGCCGTGCGCCATGAAGATGGGCAGGCCGGCGTGGGCCGCGCTGCGCTCGGCCGCCGTGCGATCGGGCAGCGGCAGGTAGCCCGAGAGCGCCACCAGCCCGGCCAGGCGTTGCGGCGCGCGCAGGCCGGTGAGCAGCGCCATGGCGCAGCCCTGCGAGAACCCCATCAGCACGATGCGCGAGGCCGGCACGCCCTTGCCGATCTCGCGGTCGATGAGCGCCTGCACCTGCGCCTGGGAGGCGCGCAGGCCGGCCTCGTCCTCGCGGCGCGGCAGGCCGGGGTCGGCCGGCGGCGGATAGATGTCGTACCAGGCGCGCATGGCGTAGCCGCCGTTCAGCGTGACGGGCCGCACCGGCGCGCTGGGGAAGACGAAGCGCACCGGGCCGATGGCCGACAGGTCCAGCATCTGCGCCACGGGCACGAAGTCGTTGCCATCGGCACCGAGGCCATGCAGCACGATGAGGCTGGCGGCGGTGGGCGCGTCGGGCGCGCCCGAGCGGCCTTCGAGCAGCTCGAGTTCGAGGGGGGTGTCGTTCATGGGATGGCAGCATAGCCGCGCGCCCACCACAATGCCCCGGATGACCCCCGACACCCTGCTGCACCACTTCGACACCGGCCNGCCCTGGGCCGCGCGCCTGAGCACCCGCCCCGGCTACGGCCTGGACACCGCCTACGCCGACGCCCTGGCCGTGCGCGCGCTGCGCGTGGCNCGCGGCGAGCGCCCCCTGGGCTACAAGGTGGGCTTCACCAACCGCGGCATCTGGCCGGTCTACAACGTCTACGCNCCCATCTGGGGCAGCGTNTACGACAGCACCGTGGTGTTCTGCGACGGCGAGGGCCGGCTCGACCTGTCGCACACCTGCGAGCCGCGCATCGAGCCCGAGGCGGTGTTCGGCTTTCGCTCGGCGCCCGCCGCCGAGGCCTCCATCGGCGATCTTTTCGACGCCCTGGACTGGGTTGCGCCGGGCTTCGAGATCGTGCAGTCGCACCTGGCGGGCTGGAAGTTCGAGGCCCCCGACACCGTGGCCGACGGCGGCCTGCACGCGCGCCTGCTGGTGGGCCGGCGGATGCCGGTGCGCGAGATCGCGGCCGACGCCGCCGGCCTGGACGCCGCCCTGGCCGGCGCGGGCGTGGTGCTGGCGCGCGACGGCCAGGCGCTGGACCGGGGCACGGGCGCGGCCGTGCTCGACGGCCCCGTGCAGGCCCTGTGGCATTTCGTGCAGGCGCAGCGCGCCTGCCCCGGCGCGCCAGCGCTGCGTGCGGGCGACATCGTCACCACCGGCACCTGGACCGACGCCTGGCCCGTGGCCCCGGGCCAGACCTGGCACGGTGCCTTCGACGCGCCGCTGTCGCCGCTGAGCCTGCGGCTGGAGTGAGCTCTCCAATCCAGGGGGACACGGGGAAAACCCACTGAGGAAATCGCGCACCGATCGCTAGGCTGGCCGGGTTTCAGACATCAAGGAGACCCGTCCATGAGCGAGAAGATCGCGCCCGCGCTGCTGGCCCTGCAACGCCTGTACGACTGGGAGGCCAAGGCGCCCACGCGCGTGGCCCTCACGCAGCCCATGGGCGGCGGCGTGGTGCACGATTTCACCTGGGCCCAGGTGGCCGACCAGGTGCGCCGCATGGCCGCCCACCTGCAGGCCCAGGGCTGGGAACCCGGCAGCAAGGTCGCCATCCTGTCCAAGAACTGCGCCTGGTGGATGATGAGCGACCTGGCGATCTGGATGGCCGGCCACGTATCGGTGCCGCTGTACCCCACGCTCGCGCCCGAGACCATCCGCCAGATCCTCACGCACAGCGAGTCCAAGGCCCTGTTCGTGGGCAAGCTCGACGGCTGGGACGGCATGAAGCCCGGCGTGCCCGCCGGCCTGCCCTGCATCAGCTACCCGCTGTCGCCGGTGGACGCGATCCAGGACTACGACGGCTGGGACGCCATCTGCGCGCGCACCGAGCCGCTCCAGGGCCAGCCCGTGCGCGCCGAGGACGATCTCGCCACGCTGATCTACACCTCGGGCACCACCGGCCTGCCCAAGGGCGTGATGCACAGCTTCGGCAACTTCGCCTGGGCCATCGACCGCGGCCTGCAGCGCATCCCGCTCACGGCCAAGGACCGCATGCTGAGCTACCTGCCGTTGGCCCACGTGGTGGAGCGCATGCTGGTCGAGCACGGCTGGCTGCGCACGGGCATGCACGTGTTCTTCGCCGAATCGCTGGACACCTTCGCGGCCGACCTGCAGCGCGCGCGGCCCACGGTGTTCTTCTCGGTCCCGCGCCTGTGGGTCAAGTTCCAGCAGGGCATCCACGCCAAGATGCCGCCGGCCAAGCTGGAGCGGCTGCTGCGCATCCCCTTGCTGGGTGGCATCGTGCGCCGCAAGATCCAGAAGGCCCTGGGCCTGGACCAGTGCCAGTTCGCCGCCGGCGGCGCCGCGCCCATGCCGCCCGCGCTGCTGCAGTGGTACGCCCAGCTGGGCATCCCCATCAACGAGGGCTACGGCATGACCGAGAACCTCGCGCTCTCGCACATCACCGAGCCGGGCAAGAACCAGCGAGGCACCGTGGGCCCCCCCTACCCCGGCGTGGAGCAGCGCCTGGACCCGCAGACCGGTGAAATCCAGATGCGCAGCCAGGCGCTGATGCAGGGCTACTACAAGGAACCCGAGAAGAGCCGCGAGGCCTTCACCGAGGACGGCTGGCTGCGGACCGGCGACAAGGGCAGCATCGACGCCGCCGGCCTGCTGAGCATCACCGGCCGCGTGAAGGACCTGTTCAAGACGGGCAAGGGCAAGTACGTGGCGCCCGCGCCCATCGAGGACAAGCTGGTGATGCACGAGGCGGTGGAGGCCTGCGTGGTGACGGGCGCCAACCTGGGACAGCCCCTGGGCATCTGCATGCTCAGCCCCGAGGCCGCCGCGAAGACGAGGAACGCCGACGAGCGCGCCGCGCTGGAGCGCTCACTGGCCGAGCACCGGGCGGCCATCAACGCCACCCTGGACCCGCACGAGCAGATGCAATGCCTGGTGGTGGTGTCCACCCCCTGGACGGTGGACAACGACATGATCACGCCGACCTTCAAGGTCAAGCGCAACCGCATCGAGGACGTGTACGCCCGCCACTACGAGAAGTGGGAGGTCACCGGCAAGCCGGTGATCTGGGCCGACTGAAAGAACACCCCCGCCGCGCCGCGCGCCCCACGGGCTGGCAGCGCCGCGTCTTGCGGCCCCGCTAACATCCGGCCATGCACATCCTGCTCACCGGCGCCGCCGGCTTCATCGGCATGCACACCGCGCTGCGGCTGCTCGCGCGCGGCGACACCGTCACCGGCATCGACAACCTGAACGACTACTACGACCCGGCGCTCAAGCAGGCCCGGCTGGAGCGGCTGCGCCCGCACGCCCCGTTCCGCTTCGAGCGCCTGGACCTGGCCGACCGCGCCGGCATGGAGGCGCTGTTCGCGCGCCAGCGCTTCGACGCCGTGGTGCACCTCGCCGCGCAGGCCGGCGTGCGCTACTCCATCACGAATCCGCACGCCTACCTGGAGAGCAACCTCACCGGCTTCGGCCACGTGCTCGAAGGCTGCCGCGCGCAAGGCCTGGGCCACCTGGTCTACGCCTCCAGCTCCAGCGTCTACGGCGGCAACACCAAGATGCCGTTCGAGGAAAGCGACCCGGTCGACCACCCCGTGAGTCTGTACGCCGCCACCAAGAAGGCCAACGAGCTGATGGCGCACACCTACAGCCACCTCTACCGTCTTCCCGCCACCGGCCTGCGCTTCTTCACGGTGTACGGGCCCTGGGGCCGGCCCGACATGGCCTACTTCTCCTTCACCAAGGCCGTGCTCGAAGGCCGCACCATCGACGTCTTCAACCACGGCGACATGAAGCGCGACTTCACCTGGATCGACGACATCGTCGAGGGCCTGCTGCGCGTGCTCGACAAGCCCGCCACGCCCGAGACCGAGGGTGGCGCGCCGCACCGCGTGTTCAACATCGGCAACCACGACCCGGTGCAGCTGATGGAGTTCATCGCCTGCATCGAGCGCGCCACCGGCCGCGAGGCCAGCAAGCGGCTGCTGCCCATGCAGCCCGGCGACGTGCCCGCCACCTACGCGAGCACCAAGGCCCTGAACGACTGGGTGGGCTTCGCCCCGGCCACGCCGCTGGCCGAGGGCATCGAGCGCTTCGTGCGCTGGTACCGCGACTACTACAAGGTCTGAGGCCGTGCCTCGGGCGCCAGCCCCGCCAGGCGCTCGATCACGCGCGGCGCCGCGCGCTCGCACAGGACCATCACGTTCTCGAAACCTTGCAGGGGGCCGTAGTAGGGGTCGGGAACCTCTTCGAACCCCAGACCCGCGTAATCCAGGAACAGGTGCAGCTTGTGCGCCTGCGGCGGCGGGCAGCGGCGCCGCAGCTGCGCAAGGTTGCCCTCGTCCATGGCGAGGATGGCGTCGAAGCGCTCGAAATCCTCGGGCCGCACGGCGCGCGCCCGCTCGGCGTCGATGGCCGCGTAGCCGCGCGCGCGCGCCAGCTTGACTGCGCGGCTGTCGGCGCGCTCACCCGTGTGGCCGCCGTACACGCCCGCCGAGTCCACCGCGACGCGCCCTTGCAGGCCGCGGCGTTGCACCTCAGCCTGCAACACCGCGCTGGCCATGGGCGAGCGGCAGATATTGCCCATGCAGACCACCAGTACCTGTTGCATGGGCCCGAGCATAACGAGGCGCGGGCCGCGCCCCTTCACTGGCCGGTTCGCCCGCCCCCGCCGGACCGCGCTCAGCGCGGTCCGGCGCTGCCCAGCGCGCGGCACTCGGGCGTGCCGTTGGCCTGGCGCAGGTAGGCGATGAGGTCGGCGCGCTCGCGCGGATCGGCCACGCCGTCGTAGGTCATGCTGCTGCCCGGCACCACCTGAAGGGGGCGGGCCAGGAAGCGGTCCAGCGTCTTCTCGTCCCACCTGAGGCGCGCATCCTTCATGGCCTGCGAATAGGCAAAACCGGGCACGCTGCCCGCGCGCCGGCCGAGCAGGCCGCAGTGACGTGGACCCACGCGGTCCTGGGCCAGCGCATGGCAGGCCAGACAACGGTTGTAGACCTGCGCGCCGCGCTGCGCGGACGGCCCCTCGGCCCAGGCGACGCCCAGCGCGGCCAGCGCCAATGCCCCGACCAGTCCCAGCCGCACACCGTTCACTGGACGGCCCTGCATGCGGCGCGCGGCGGGGGCCGTGTGCCTGGGGAACGGCCCGGCGGCGCTCATGACACGAAGGCCGAGGGCACCGGCGTCTCGCCCAGGGCCTGGCGCAGCACGGCCCAGTGCATGGCCTCGTCGCCCAGGATGCTGGCCGCGGCCTTGGACAGGTCGCGGTTGCCGAACAGCGGCACGGCACCCAGGTAGGCGCTCACGGCGCCCTGCTCCAGCCGCGCCGCGAAGCGCAGCACATCGGCCTGCGACTTCAACTGCTCCACGGGAAAGCCGTAGGCGGCCTTGGCGGCCACGGGCTTGCCGCCCAGCTTCTCCACCGTCTTGGCCAGTACCTCGGCGTGCTCCTTGTGGTGCGCCTGGAAGCTCAACGCCAGGTCGAGCGCGGTTTTTTGCAGCAGCTGGCTCTCGGCGCCCAGCTGGTAGGCCGCGATGGCCTCGAGCTCGGCGCCCAAGGCGGTGTTGAGGATTTGCACGTCCTGCGGCGCGGCGGCGCCGGCCTGCGCCGCGAGCGCGTCGCGGCCGGCGAGCAGCGCGACGGTGGTGCCGGAGAGGATGAGGCCGGACTGGCCGAGGAAGCGGCGGCGGGCCGCGGCGGGGTGGGGCATCTGCAGGAAAGACATGGGGGTCTCCATCGGGGGTTGGGGTCACGATCGACCCTTTGCCCATTGGATGGAGCGCTTTTGCGCCCCGTTCCCGCGCGGCGCGGGAACGGGGAGGCGGCCTCAGCTCAGGCGCTGGAGCACGCGGGCCACGATGCGGTCGCAGCGCTCGCCGTCGAACGAGAAGGCGTCGGCGATGGCCATGTCCACATCGCGCGAGAGCCCTTCGCGCAAGAGGCTGCGCGCGCGGAAGAAGCGCGTGCGCACCGTGGCCTCGGGAATGTCCAGCGCCTGCGCCACCTCCTCCACGCTCAGCTCTTCCACGCCGCGCAGCACGAAGACGCTGCGAAAAGCCTCGGGCAGCCCGTCGATGCGCGCCTCCATCAGCCGGCGGATCTGCTCGCGCATGGCAAGGCGGTCCGGCTGGCGGTCCACGTCGTCGCTCAGCCAGCGCTGCATGTCGGGCTCGAGGGACGCCATCGCAGCGTCGAGCGGAATCACCGGCACCTCGCGCCGGCGCAGCCGCCCCAGGGCTTCGTTGATCACGATGCGCGCCAGCCAGGTCGACAGCCTGGCGTCGGCGCGAAAGCCGCCCAGCGCGCGCCAGGCGCGCAGGTAGGCGTCCTGCAGCACGTCCTGTGCCTCCTCGTCGTTCTTCAGGATGCTGCGGGCCGTGCGAAAGAGCAGTCGGTTGTGGCGTCGCATGATGGTCTCGAAGGCGGCCTCGTCACCGTGGGCGGCGCGCGCCGCCAGCGTGTTGTCTGCGGCGTCCGCCGGCTGCTCATCGGCCGGCACGGGCGTGCCGCCTTGGGTGCTGTGCATAAGAACCTCCGCCCATTGGATGGCCGGCCCGGCGGCGCCGTTCCCGCCGCCGCCGGGCGGTGGCGTCAGGCCACCTCGACCACCAGCGCCGCATCGAAGGCGGCGTTCTCATTCACGCCGTCACGGGCATAGCCGCGCGGGTTGCACAGCACACGCGTGCCATGCAAGGGGTAATCGAAGCTGTCGTGCGTGTGGCCATGAATCCACAGTTGCGCGCGCCGGCCGTCCACCAGGTGCTCGGCGTCGGACACGAAGCAGGCGTTCAGGGCCGAGCCGGCGAAGCGCGGGTGGATGCTGCGCGGCGAGGGCGCATGGTGCGTGATCACCACGGTCGGCCCCGGGTGTGGCACCGACAGCGCCCCGTCCAGCCAGCGCGACTGGACAGCGAACAGATCGGCCGTATCCCGCGGCGCCAGCACGGCGTCCGAGGGCGGCGCGTCCCGGCGGATGCGGCTGAAGTCGCGCATGAAACGCTGTGCCTCGGCCATGGCCTCGGCCTCACGCTCCCCCTCGCCCTGAAGTCGGAAATCGGTCCAGAGCGTGGTGCCCAGGAAGCGCACGCCCTGCAGGATCACCGCGTCGCCGTCCAACAGGTGCACCGGCGTGCCTTCGCACAGGCGCCGCAGCTCGTCCCTTACCTCGGGCAGGCTGGAGCCGTAGAACTCGTGGTTGCCCGGCACGTAGAGCACCGGCTTGCCCAGGCCCAGGGCCCAGGCCACCGCCTCCCGGGGCCGCGCGATGTCGCC
>JGI26524J50256_1002435_pt1 | contig 11084 bp, 17 predicted proteins | sample ThiBio_inoc_plan_FD_50256 | JGI IMG/M metagenome (IMG submission 50256) | reverse complement strand
ATTGGCCCCATGCGGAGGCCGCATGACAGAGAAACCAGGTCTTCCGAGCCATTATACCTTCGAAGAGGCCAACGAGCTGATTCTCAGGCGTGGCCGTGCCATCCGGCTCAGCTACACCGTCACGCCTGTGGAGGAGAAGGGCGCTGAGTGGCCAGCAGAATCGAGTGAGACAACCAACTGAGGGAAGGAACCCCATGGAAATTGAAGCATCGAACGACAACTCAAACTCCCTGACGCAGGCTGGGCCCGGTTCCCCTTGGCTCCCCAGCGAGGAGATCCAGCTCGCGTCCCGTTGGGAGGTGATCCGCCAAGAGCTGCACGTGTTTTGGCTGCGGATCACAGGAAGGCTGGGCCGTGATGAGTAGCGTAGTGGAAGACCTGGAGAAGGTCAAAGAGGCGCTCGAAGCCTCACTCCGGCACGTCCCCCGGCATCTGGAGAAACGCGAGGGGTTCTTCACGCGGTTCCTGCCGAACCCCGATCACGCCACCGCTAGCGAAGCCTTCGCCATGATGCCGGGACTGATCGAGCAAGCTGAGCAGACTGGCTGGCAACCGATCTCATTGGCTCCGCGAGACGGGACGGAGATCCTGGCCTACTGGGATCAGAGCCGCTGCCACGGGATCGTCGGCTGGTTTGGTTGCTGGATGTCCTCGGATGACCTCCCTGTCTCCGCTCCTACTCACTGGATGCCCTTGCCCGCTGGCCCGCTCCCCAAGGTCGCAGCAAAAAGCGAGGCGGCATGAAGCTCAACACCTGGAACTTCCAGCGAATCCGCGACGCCGTGGCCGCTGCAGAGAACGCTCAGACCGCCAACTACGAGGATCTTGCCGACCAGATTCTGTACCGCTTGGCCGACGAGATCATGAGGAACAGGCAGCCTGCGCCGGAAGGCGAGGCCCCATGACCTCCATCGCAGACGAACTCCGCGAGATCCACGAGAACATCGCCACCCTGATCGCCGCCAAGGACGAGAAGGACGCCAACGGCGAGACCGAGCGTTACCACGAGCTGAAGCGGAACGCGTGGGGGAACGTCCGGCGTGCCGAGAAGGTCCTGCCGGGGCTGGCTGAGCGTGTCGCCGAACTGGAGCAGCAGATCGAGACCTGGCGAGTCGAGCATCGCGTGAAAACCGCCTACAAGCTCTTCTACGGCGACGGGCTCTCCCTCGGCGAGGTCGCGGAACAACTTCACTGCTCCATCTATGACCTCTCGCCCTGGCTCACTGCGGCGGCGACCAGGATGGCCCTCGATGCGGCTCTACCCCAGCCCCCGGCGGAAAGCGAGGGGGAATGACCCACACAGAACTTCCAGGGGGCGATCTTTGCGGGCGGCGTGCTCGTGCTGTCGATCCTTGCGAATATCAAGGCGCGGCGCGACCGCAGGAGGAACCTATGACGTCCACACCCGACCACACCTGCGGCGGAAGGACTGACGGCTACGGCGGCTTCACCTGCGTTCGGTGCGGGGAGTATCACCCAGCCGACCATCTGGATGAACGCACCGAGAAGCTGCCGATGGACCGGAAGGCGGTGATCGATCGGATGGCCGAGGCGAAATGGGAGCAGTACCGAGCCGTGGACGGACAGAACCGCGTGCCATGGGAGCGAACCATAGAGATCGTCAGGGAGTCGCTACGCGCCGAGGTGGCCGAATACCTCGACGCCAGCGGGCTGATGGAAGCTCTTTCCGTCCGCACCAGCGAGGTGGACTACCTCGACGGGGAGGTGAAGCGGCTCCAGGCCGAACTCCGCCACCTCAAGGGCCGCCCCGCCGTGCCGGGCAAGCCGCTGGAGGTTCAGCCGCGTGACGAGCTTCTGGTCGCCATCAACGAGCGTGACCTGCTGATCGAGTCCCAGCAAAGCATGATCCGCGAACTGGACGAGAAGCTGGCGGAGATGGAGGCGGACGTGGAACGAAAGGATGAAGCCCTCCGCGAAATGCGAGAGGTGACGCGGCCTTGCACACGGGACACGCACCGTGGGGCCGGATCGTGTGACCGCTGCCTGATAGATGAAGCCCTCGCCCCACAGCCCGCCGGGGCCAAGCCCGCATGACCGACCGGGCCTACTGGATTCTCCTGCACTCGGTATGGGCCGTGGGTGCGTTCTGCTGCGATGGTGGATGGCAGAAGGTGCTCTGCTGCCTGCTGGCTATAGGCTGTGCCGTCGCTGCTGCTCTGGATCTGGATATGCCGTGACTCAGCTCCCCGACCTCGACGACTCGTTCCTCGACGACCCGTTCCACGGGGCAGCGTGGGCCGCGTTCGCCGAGCTGTACCGCGAGACGGGCGGGATGCCGGATTCCGAGGCCACCCGGATCCGGGCGTACCGGATCTACGAGGAGGAGCTGGCGGGGAAGAACCGAGAGAAAACCATCACGAGCAAGGAGGCTCCATGACCTACTACGAGTGCCACATCACCATGCGGGGCGACCCGAAAACCATCGAGCCGTTGCCTTGAGCATCTCAGCGGACCGTAGTAACTTGTGGCCAGGCTGCGATTCGACAAAGCCACGTGAACAACAAAAGCGAACCACCGAATGTCACAAAGCTTTTGAAAGTGGTTACTTAGGGACATTTTGCAATTCTGTTGAAGTCCGTGATCAAGTTCGGCAGAATGAAATTGGTCAACCGTCGCTACCCCTCACACACCTATCAGAATGGAGAGCAGGAAGTGCTGGCAAAACCCTACTTGGTACCTCTTGTGGCGACAGTGATTGCGTTGGTATCCAATTCTGACGCCTGTTCCGAAGATATAAAACTCGACGACCGGGCTAGAGGCATCGTCGAGAATCTGGAAAGTAAGCTAAGAGACCTCTTTCCCCGCCCTGGCCTGACTGTACTTGGCGTAAAGGTATATATCGAGCGTGAAGTAGGGATCGACAATGTGTCGTACAACGTCGAAACTGGAATTGTCTCGATCAACGCTCATGTTCGCTACTACACTCCCAGCAAAGCTGTCATCAACATGGCAGGGCTGGGCATTGACGTGACTACTAACTTCGACACTCAGTTCGATGTCCCGTCGAATGATCTCAAAAAGTTCAAAGTTGAATTCGACTTACCAAAAGGGTGGGGCTCGATTGACGTAAATCTGGGAGCGATAAAGCAAGTTCTGGACGGCGACCTGGCGGCCGCCCTTGAGCTTATTCCTAACGGGGGACTCGTAAAGAGAGATATTTCATCGGAGTACGACGCTCGAAAAAAGTGGTATCAAGACAATTACGGCAAAGACAATATCTATTTTTCAAGTTCAGATTTCGTCCGCTGGGCCGGACTGGAAACAGCAGGCAATTGGGCTGGGGGCCTAATCGCCTCAGGGGGATCATATGCAACGCAAATCGCAAACGAAGCTATAAATGAGGCAAGAAAGGAGCTCCCACATATCGCAGCGTGGCTTAAAACTCGTGGAGCCACAGCAGCTGAAAGCGCAGCGCAAGACTTATTGTCCGGAAAACCGATATCCTTGCCAGAACTAAAGCTGGTCTGGCAAAAAGTCATGTACCACTCCAAAGTTGTTATCGGCGGCCGTGATTTGCCGGACCAGCCAGTCCCCCATCTTGCGTTTGTTCTTGTATGGACAGGCCCATCCACCCCAACGGTTGCCTTTGACGCCGGAAACCAACCTACAGTATCAGACAACGATTCTCGGGCAAAATGGAAGATCGGTGCTCGATACGCGATTGGGGCGAGTGGCTGTCGCATTGTGTATATGACACCTGGAGGACCTGCCGAGAAGGCGGGATTAAGTATCGGAGATGTCATTACGAAGCTAAACGGAAAATCGGTTGGCTCGGCTGATGCGACCACCGATCTCTTGGTCAGGGAGGTGAAGAAGTCTATCAATCAAATCGTTAGCGTTGACGTTCTCTCAAGCGGATCGGCCAGGACCCTCAATATGGAACTGGCCCCAGTCTTCTGACGCTCAGGCGTTGAGTCTTGCTCTGGAGTTCCCGACGTGCAACCACTTTCGATTCTCACGATCATCACCTTGACCTTGATCGCAGCAACACAAGCTGTTGGTGCTGACAAGCCAACAGACAGAAGTTCGGCTGAGGGCAAAACCGAAAACGTTGCAAGATACCAACTCGGCGGATTCGGAGCCAACGCTACCGCTTCGCTCGGTATCAACGTTAAGTATCCAACAGACATTCCTCAAGGTATCACAATTTTGGGATTCGAAGTCGATTCTAAGGCGAAGGAGGCGGGGATTGTACTTAACGATGTTCTTCTTGAGGTAGATGGAAGCCCGGTTGGGTTTATACGAGGTCGATACTATGAACCCTGGACTAAGTATGGCCGATCCGGAGACAGTACGACCGAACTCCTGATTTCATACTCCAGTGGGGGCGAACGGAAATACTACTATCCTGACGTCAAGACAAGCGTCGTAGCCGGGGAAAAGTACATGATGCTTCCTCCAGATTTCTTTATTGAATTGAAACCGAAGGCAAGAACCTCCCCCGAAGATCGAACCCATAACGTCGCTCGTTACGTGTTGGGATATGGCAACTTCAGCAAATATGCAAAGTACGAACTCGGGGCCGGTGTTACATACTCGTATGGAGGCGGCGCGACTATTGCCACCTTGAAGCCCGGAGGTGCAGCTGCCGCTGCTGGACTTAAAGTTGGTGATCACATACTCGAAGTCGACGGCGCACCTGTAGGTGTTTTCGGGGACAGGGTTTACGAGGTCTGGCGACAATACGTACATTCGAAGGACGAGGAGGTCGAGTTCCTGGTCGCTTTTGATGACCCCTCGACAGGCCAGGCGCGCTACTATTACCCCAAAATCAAACTTACGAAATTAACTACGGGAGGTTGAGGTCGTCTCAACGCCACTTTTGAATGCATGTTTTAGAGTAGATCAAATCGCGTACGGGCGTCTGCAGAGAAGCTGCGTTCTGCGTTTACGGATGCGTAATTTCCATCGAAAAACACCCCCTTCGATGGTATGTTTAGTACAGCCATGGAGCAACATGTTTCCGCTCACGCCTTCCGGGTGGCACTAGTAGGCGAGATCTCATAATGCCATACGAGAGTCGCCGAGCCTCTGCATCCCCATCCTTCCTAAACACCTGCCCAGCTAACACGTTCTATCGAATCGGACCTAGAATCCCCATGGGACTTACCTGTTTCCCGGGGGATTGACCGATGAGCGACGAGCTGGAAGCGGCCTTGGCCGAACTGAACGAGGCTCGCGAGAAGCTGGAGGCGGTCCGGGCCACGCTGACGCAGGTTCTCGACGTTTCCGGTGGGGATCAAGCCGTGGTCGAGAAGGCGAAGGCCCGGCTGGAACGGATCGACGATGATGTGGCGAGTGTGGAGCGGGCGATTACGGAGGTGGCGAGGCAGGTGGTGGGGGCCTGACTCGGCTACGTCATCCGACATTGACCCCGCCGCCCCCTCCCCCTGCATCTCCTTAAGCGAAGCTCCTCAGAATGTACCGGCGGTCGAGGGCGTAAACCGTCCGGGAATGCTGCTCGGCTCCCCCGCCCGCGAGGTTGTCGAAGTCCGATTCCAGAACCGCTGTATCGCGATCGAAGACGTACCAGCTCACATCTTCGCTGAATGGCTCCGTGGTCAGCGACCCCTCGTACTTGTACCAGAAGTTCCAGTCCTCTGGCTTTGGCAAGAAGTCGAGCGGATTCACTCCCGCCGATATCCTCCGCTGCTCCATCTTCGCTCGCGGGGCGTCTACTACCCCTCGCAGCTTCGCGTTGAGCTTCTCGGCAGACTTCCTCTGCTCGGCTCCCGCATCTCTATGGAAAAGCGTCCCGAGCACCAGCTTTGGACCGGTGCCGTCCGGATCGTCATCCGGAGACGTCCCCATCGTGTGGAGGAGGTGCGCCTCGTAGTCGGCACGATGGCCCGCGGGGTACGTGTCGTTGACGAGCCGGTGTTCCGCGAGGTCGTGGAAGTGAAGCTTCCGGACGACCCAGGGCTGGCCATCGAGGACGAAGTGCTCGAACTGCTCGAACACGAAGTTCTTTGATTCCAGGTCGAAGTGCCCTGCGAGTTCGTTGCCCGAGTAGTTGGGATAGAGGTATCCCTCTGGCACGTCGATCTTCCAGGTCTTGTTCTTGACGATTTTGATCGGCGACTGCTGGGTTCCGATGATCGGCATGGCAGGCTCGCTGGTGTCAAATGGTTCGCAAAACCTCGGCGTGCCGATTATGGCGGCGAGGTGGAGTGGGAGCAAGCGTCGGGGTTAAGGTGAACTCCTTTCAACGAGTGGACTTCACGGGCGGCTTTACCGACTCCAACCCCGCCCAAGAAATCGGGTATACTGGCGAACACTCTCTGGCAGGCCGATGCAGACCCCAGAAAACCAGCCGGTGAACCATGATCGACTCGATGGCCTCTCTCGCGTTCTCGGTCTATTCCGCCAAGGGCGTCTACGCCGCGTTGCTGGGATCGGGCGTCTCCCGCTCTTCGGGCATCCCCACCGGCTGGGACATCACGCTCGACTTTGTCAGGAAGCTGGCGGCCCTCCGCGATGAGAACCCATCCGATCCAGAGGCGTGGTACCGCGAGGCCTACGGGAACGACCCTGACTACTCGGTCTTACTGGAGCAACTCGGCAAGGAACCTGGCGACCGAAATTTCTCCCTCCGTCCCTACTTCGAGCCGACGGACGAAGAACGCGAGGAGGGAAGGAAGCGGCCGACTCCGGCCCATAAGGCGATCGCGGCTCTGGTGGCGAAGGGCTATATCAAGGTCATCGTCACCACGAACTTCGACCGGCTGATGGAACAGGCCTTGGCGGAGTTCGGAGTCACCCCAGACGTCGTGTCGAACGCCGACCAGGTCAGAGGCATGAGGCCGCTGGCTCACTCCCCGTGCACGATCATCAAGGTGCATGGCGACTACACCGACACCCGCATCAAGAACACCACGAGCGAACTCGAAGGCTACGAGCCGGAAATAAACAGGTTGCTCGACCAGGTCTTCGACGAGTACGGCATGATCGTTTGCGGCTGGTCGGCAGACTGGGACCAGGCTCTCCGGGCCTCCATCGAACGGTGCCCCAACCGCAGGTTCACGACCTACTGGTCGGCCTACGCGACCGTTTCGGGCAAGGCTCAGGAGCTCTGCACCAGGCGAGCTGCTCAAATCATCTCGGGCATGGGCGCCGACGACTTCTTCGGCCAACTTCAGGAGAAGGTCGAGGCGTTGGAGGCGATGGACACGTCGCGTCACCCGCTGTCCAAGCAGATGGCGGTGGCCTCGGTCAAGAAGTACATCAGCGAGGACAAATACCGGACGCAGCTTCATGACCTGTTCATGGGGGAGGCGGAGAGGCTAAGCAGTCGGCTGCTGGGAGACAAGTACCCGAAGAATCGGCAGACCGATAAATGGACTGAACTCGTGCCCCTCATCCCCGCGTATGACGCGGACGCTGAGACACTTATGGCCATGATGATCGCAGGAGGCTTCTGGAGCAACGACTCGAAGCTTTGGCTCCGATGCCTGGAAAGAGTCGCAGCAGCCTCGGAATCGGTCGAAGGCGATCCGTTGATCCGAAACTCAAAGCTGTATCCGGTACGACTGCTGCTATATGGGGTCGGTGTTGCCGCAGCCCTAGCTGGCCACGACGGAATCGTGGCGGCGTTGCTCACTCAGGGACATACTAAACGACACCAGAGAAGAAGCTTATGGCACGCAATCGGTGAAGACGTACATGTTGAGATGTTCAATGCGGTGATTCACTTCGGGACGTCTCCCGCGGCCAAAAGCCGATTCCCGATCAGCCAGCACCTCTTCAGCGTTCTGCAGCCGGAGTTCCAAAACTACGTGTCAGGTGAAAGCGAACTGCGGTCAGCGTTCGAGCGGTTCGAGTATATTGCCGCCCTGGTCTACGCCGACCAGGAGCGTCAGCAATCACCCCAATCCGACCACGTGTGGGGACCCATCGGCATCTTCGCTCGGTGGAAATTCCAGACCGAGGTGGCAGACGAATTAAAAAGGCAGATCGAACAGCACGGCAACGAACTGCCGCTGCTGAAGGGCGGGGCGTTCGGCGGAAAGGTTGAGAGGCTGGAGTTCGCCAAGACACGATTCGACGAATTCGTCAAGCGTCATGCAGCGTCGAATGGCTATTGATGGCGAACCGCCGACACATTTCGTGACCCCCGGAATTAAGGCGTCCGAGGCCCATCACATCGTTAACCCTCACCTCGGCGTCGAGGTGAAGGACGGCCCATCAACAGCCTGATTCACGCATACTGGTACTACACATGCCACTCCTACGTGTAACAGCCTCAAACTTCCCAGCCACGGTCCAGTCATTCAACGGCTCCCACGGCTTCCAGGTCTCACGCCAGCGATGCTTGAAGTTCGCGACGACGGTCGGCCTATCCCACCTGGCCCTCGGAGTCCCACAGCCAGCGGCTCGAGCCGCACTCGCAAGTTATCGGGCTTTAGCCGTGCGATGCGCGGTCGACTTCGGACAGCCTAGCTTAATGATCGACGGTGAATACACGAACTTCGAAACAAGTGAAAAATCCAACATATCGTTTTGGATTGGGATGACTTTCTCAGCCGTCGTGGCCGATCATCTCCTGAAAGTTCCAAAGACGATACACGCCCAACAAGCATTGGGAGTGCAGAAGGCTCCGAATGCCCCATCAAGAAGCTTAGCTGACCTCGTGGGCCAAGACGGCAACGGAAATTGGCACGTCATCGAAGCAAAGGCACGATCATCGCCTCCGACCAGCCGAAACAAGCTCGACTGGAAATCGCAGGCTCAGACAATAGCCAAAGTCAATGGCGCACAGGTCTCCACGCGTAGCTATTGCTTCGTCCACCTGTCCGCACTACTCTATGCGGAGATTGTGGATCCACCTAGCATTCCCAGAGGGCCATTCGAACTTCGGATGCCTCGCGACACGTTCGGATTTGATTACTACCGACCGCTGATCGAATTATTGCAGAATGGGTCTCGTGTTACTGAAAGAGGCGGAAGGTCGTTCGTCACGAGAGTCGTGGCCTTGGACCCGCGCTCGAACGACTATATCAACCTGGGCCTGGACAACCGAGTCCTGGACATGGCTCGCCAAAATACATTTGATTTCATCGACAACGAAATCGACGAGCCGGATTTTTATGTTGGGCGTGATGGGATTGCTATTCTCACAACTGATAGCCCTTGCTAGGTGAAAGCAACGAACCGGCGCACTGGTTGGGCTGGGCGTCTCCCCGCGCTCGCGGGCTCATCTCCGCTCTAAGCCCGAGGAGGGGCGTGTCTTTATAGATTGATTCTCCACCCATTAGGAAGGGGCGAATCTGGAGCACAAATTTCGTCCAACTTCGGTAGATTCAGGACAGGAGATTGAGCAGGTTCTCCTCGTTCCGAGGCTCTAGCCGCCTCTACAACTAGGTTGCCGTAGTCCTCCAGGTGATCGACAAAACGCTTGAGTTTTCCTAGATACCAGAACCACTCGCCATGATGGCGGTACATTTGAAAGTGGTAGTGAAAATTCGCTTCGCTGATGGGTGGGACGACAGCGAGCATGCCTGCAATTCGGATCTCGGCGGGGCAGCCTGTTTGCAATTCGCTAATACGGCGATCCCTCGCGAATATTGGATCCGAAGATCCAGCCGCCGGAGGCAGCCATCTATTGGTTCGGCCAATTTTCACAGATGCCAAAGCTTCGCAAACGATGAAGTAGACGAAGCCTTCTTTGAAATAGCGGTGAGGAGCTTGTTTTGCCATCGCCCTGCCCTTCTCGGCCGTGCAAGAAGCGGTCGGCCTTAGAATTTTCCCGCACGACCCATCCTAGTTTCAGGATTACGACAGGTCCAGGCACCTATGCCCCGAGCCTTGAGCAGATTAGAGCTGGCGTCCCGGCTGAGCCGTCGCGTGCTACTCGCTTCGCTCCCGGAGCCTCGAAGGCGAGTCTCCGCACTGCGTGTGACGCCCGCTGACGCTCGTGATTCAAACCCCTCTGATCCGCCTCCGTCGTCACGGAGACGTCAGTGTGTGCGAAGGACGGGGGACACCCCACCTGCGTGTGAGCGAGGCCAAGGGGCTGTCGCCCGGCAGGCCCCCAAGATTTCCGCGAAGGAGCGGAAATCGCCAGATTTCCGAAGGGGAAATCTGACTTCTTGGGCGGCACCCCCTGCCGGTCGCCACTCACACGAAGGCTCCCCGTTCAAGGTGGCAATGATCCTTCGTAAGAGAGCGGCCGCCAAGTGCGGCCTCCTCTAACGAAGCGATCACCAACTTGGAAAGGACTCCACATGCCCTACACCTACCAACGTTTTACCGATGGCACGGACGAAACTTTCGACGTACTGAACCCAGACGGAAGCCACTTCGTCTCCATACCGTTCTGGGATCACCCGCCGAGTGCAGAGCACGCCGCGAAGCTGATCGTGGACGCCCTGAACTCTCCTGCCCTGGAGCTTCTCCGGGCGGTGCTGCCTTACGCGGAGGCCGAGGCCGAGCGGGCGTGGAAGGCAATAGAGGCCGCACATGCGTTCCTTGAACCCAAAGGAGCTACGTGCAGCCACGCGGAGGGCAAATAGCCATGCCCCGAGAACTCACCTACTCCCTCACCCTAGAAGTCCGCTCCCGCTTCAACCGCGTGAACAGTCACCTGATCGTCCAGCGAACCGCCACCGGCACGCTTCCCGACGAAGGCCCGGCCAAGCTGCTCAGGCTTGCCCTGGCCGACATGGTGGCCGACCTCGAGCCGGAGAGCGCGGGGAAGATCGCGGCCCGGTTCGATGTGTTGCTGGCCGAGGTGAAAGCGGACAGGGAAGCATTGCAGAGGAAGGCGGGGGTGTGGAGCGGGATGGAGAGGAAGAAGCGGTATTACGATTGAGGGGCGGGAACGGTTTTCCGGGGCGGCCTCCCCCTGCCCCGGTATTCCCGGAAATCCTCGGCCAGAACTTCGTGGTCCGTCAGCTTCTCAATCGCCGCGATCTTGTCGGGCGTGGGGCGGGCCAGCAGCTGTTCCCAGGCGGAGACGGCCTGCTTTGAGACCGTGATGCCGGGGAACTTCTCGGCGAGTAGGCCCGCGAAGCCAGCGTGGCTGTAGCGGTTGGCTTTTCGCCAGAGGGTGAGGGGGTGGAGGG
>JGI26524J50256_1002419_pt1 | contig 11154 bp, 10 predicted proteins | sample ThiBio_inoc_plan_FD_50256 | JGI IMG/M metagenome (IMG submission 50256) | reverse complement strand
TCACCAGCGTTGTCGCTGGTCTTGGAGGCCACTTCCTTCACGAGCTGGGCGCCCATGTTCTGCAGCTTGTCCTTGAGTTCGATTTCCTTGGCCACGGACACACCGTCCTTGGTCACGGTGGGGGCGCCGAACGAGCGCTCCAGCACCACATTGCGGCCCTTGGGGCCCAGGGTCACTTTGACCGCGTTGGCCAAGATGTTCACGCCTTCAACCATGCGTGCGCGGGCTTCGCCGCCGAAAACTACGTCTTTTGCTGCCATGTTTGGCTCCTAAATTCTGAAAATCGTTAAACGGATAACGGGTTGTGGGGAAAGAAAGCGTAGCGAGCAGGTGTCAGGCTAGGCGCACGGAGCGCAGCAACCGGAACGTACTTCCTGTACGTGAGGATTGCGAGCACCGCGCAACGACGCCTGGCGCCTGCACAGTAGCTTTATTTCTCCACAACTGCGAACAGATCGTCTTCCTTCATTACCAGCAGCTCATCGCCGTTGACCTTGACGGTCTGGCCCGAGTACTTGCCGAACAGAACGCGGTCACCGACCTTCACATTCAGGGCGATCACGTCGCCCTTGTCGTTCTTCTTGCCGGGGCCGACGGCCAGCACTTCACCTTGATCGGGCTTTTCAGCGGCGTTGTCAGGGATCACGATGCCGGAGGCAGTCGTGGTTTCGCTTTCGATACGCTTGACGATCACGCGATCGTGCAGAGGGCGAAGGTTCATTGCAATGCTCCTGTTTTCAGTAAAAAGCTGACGTACTCAGCGCCTGGAGGCCCAGGCGCTACCAAACTTCCGGCAGCCGAGGCGGTGTTAGCACTCGTCTGCGGTGAGTGCTAATGATACGGGCATTCCGCCCCATTTCAAGAGCCCGGATGCACGTCTGAGATATTTGCTTACGGTTCGAGGCTGCTGAAAGGGGGCCTTACAGCAGTGTGTAACGACCGAGCACCTACAATCTTCGGGACGTGTGTTGGTGGGCAATTGCGTCAAGCGCGCGTGTGCAACTCCCAGGGTTGCAGTGGCCCAACCATCTCTTCTTGCTCTCAGCTCGCATATTTATACGCATACATATATATGTAATGTGGGTGCGCAGAGCCTTACCCGTCCAGGAATCTGATGGTGTCCTTGCAATTCACAACCGCGCTGATGGGCATTGGCCTTGCTGCGCTGATTCTGTATCTGATCCGCAGAGATCATCTGTACGTCATGCACGGCCTGTTTTGGGTGGTGGTGGCAGGGGCTGCGGCGGTGCTGGGGGCATCGCCCGGGCTGATCGACTGGCTGGCTCTGCTGCTGGGCGTGAGCTACCCCCCCACGCTGCTGCTGTTGCTGGTGTGCATGGTCTTGCTGATCAAGGCCCTGCACAGCGACATGGTCAATACCCGCATTGAGCGTGATGTACGCCGGTTGAACCAGCGGTTGGCACTGTTGGAGGCCGACCTTCTTCAAAAGCCAACCGAGGTCCCCCAAGATCAAGACCCGCTCTAGCCTTATGACTGAATCCCTGAATTTGCTGTTGCCTGTGGTTCTGTGCGGTGGCTCCGGCACGCGCCTGTGGCCACTGTCTCGTGAAACCTATCCCAAGCAGTTTTTGGCCTTGGCCGGTGCGCGCACCATGCTGCAAGACACGGCCCTGCGCCTGCAAGGGCTGAACCAAATCCCCGTGGCGAAGGCGCCGGTGCTCGTCTGCAACGCAGAGCACCGCTTTCTGGCAGCCAGCCAGCTGATGGAGGCCGGCATACACGGCGCGCGCATCGTGCTGGAGCCTGCGGGCCGCAACACCGCGCCCGCGCTGACTCTGGCCGCCTTGCAAGCGCAGGCCGAAGAAGGTGGCGACCCGGTGCTGCTGGCCATGCCCGCTGACCACGTGATGGCCAACCTGCCCGCATTTCACAACGCCATCGAGCAGGCGTTTGCCATTGCCATCGGCGGCGCCATGGTGACCTTTGGCATCGTGGCCGACAGGCCAGAGACCGGATACGGCTACATCCAGTGCGGCGAATCGGTGAAGGGGGGCGGTGCCCACCACATCGCCAGCTTTGCCGAAAAACCCGACGCAGCACGCGCGCAAAGCTACTTGGACGCTGGCAACTACCTGTGGAACAGCGGCCTGTTCATGGTGCGCACCAGCGTGTGGCTCAAGGCCATTGAAAGCTGCCGCCCCGACATCTTTGCCGCTTGCTCAGCCGCCATGGCCGATGCGCAAAAGGACGTGGACTTCATCCGCCCATCCACCGAAACCTTCAGCGCATGCCCCGCAGACTCCATTGACTATGCCGTGATGGAGCGGCTGCCCACCCGCCCCGACCTGGGCATCCCAGCCTGCGTGGTGCCGCTGCAGGCTGGCTGGTCTGACTTGGGCGCGTGGGATGCCCTGTGGCAGGTGCGCGAGCAAGACGCACAAGGCAACGCGCAAGTGGGCGACACCATCCAGCACGGCTGCTCCAACTCGCTGCTGCTTTCGAGTAGCCGCCTCGTGGCCGGCGTGGGGCTGGACAACATCGTGGTGGTAGAAACCGCCGACGCCATCCTGGTGGCGGACAAACGCCAAACCCAGGACGTCAAGCAGATCGTGGGCAAGCTGCGTGAAGCGGGCCACGCCCTTACACAAACGCATCGCAAGATCCATCGCCCCTGGGGCTGGTACGACAGCATCGACAGTGGCGAGCGCTTTCAGGTCAAGCGCATTGTGGTCAACCCCGGTGCCAGCCTGAGTTTGCAAATGCACCACCACCGGGCTGAACACTGGATTGTGGTCAAGGGCACGGCCCAGGTTACGAATGGGGACAAGGTCTTTTTGCTAGGCGAAAACGAATCCACGTTTATCCCGCTGGGCCATGTGCATCGACTTGCAAACCCCGGAAAAGTGCCGCTAGAGATTATTGAAGTGCAATCGGGCAGCTACCTGGACGAGGACGATATCGTGCGGTTTGAAGACACCTATGGTCGGGTGGTACCCGCGCCACGTACCGACGCCGAAGGGGAGGGCTGACCCGTGCCCGGCCTACCTATGCTCAAGGCCTTGTGGGCCTACCGGGGCTTTGTCTGGAGCAGCGTCATGCGCGAGTTTCACGGCAAATACCGCGAATCCTTGCTGGGCGCGTTCTGGTCCGTTGCAAATCCGCTGACCATGATCGTCATCTACACCGTGGTATTTGGTCAGCTCATGCGCCCCAGCCTTGCGGGCCATGAGCAAACGCCGTTTGCATTCAGCATCTATCTGTGTGCTGGGGTCCTCACATGGGGGCTGTTTGCAGAGATGCTCGGGCGCCTGAACGGCGTGTTTATCGAGCACGGCAACCTGATCAAGAAATCCAACTTTCCGCGCATCTGTTTACCAGCCATCGTGGCCACTTCGACGCTGGTCAACTTTGGCATTGTGTTTGGCTTGTACCTCGCCTTTCTGGCCCTCATCGGCCACTGGCCTGGCTGGGCCCTGTTGGCGGTGATTCCGCTGCTTGCCTTGCAGGTGTTATTCACCTTGGGACTCGGCATTTTTCTGGGCACGTTGAACGTATTTTTTAGGGATGTAGGCCAGCTTACGGGCATCGCGGTTCAGTTCTGGTTTTGGCTCACACCGATTGTCTATATGTTCGACTCATTGCCAGCCCCTGCGCGTGCTGTGCTGCGATTTAATCCGATGAACTCCCTAGTTAGTTCTTATCAGACATTGTTCCTGAACCAACGGATGCCAGATTTCAATAATTTGATTCCATTTGCCGTGCTAACGATATCTCTATTGATAGCAGGAGGATGGTTTTTTATTTCGCGCGTGGGCGAACTGGTGGATGAGCTTTGATGGAAAAAAGTATCGTTGTTGCAAATATCAGCAAGGCGTATAAGCAATATCCCAGTAAATGGGCGAGAGTGCTTGAGTGGGTTACCGGGCGATCTCAGCATAAAAAAAACTGGGTACTGCAGAACATCAACTTTACCGTCGAACGGGGTGAAGCCATTGGAATTGTGGGTGCCAACGGCGCAGGTAAAAGTACGTTACTGAAAATAATCACGGGAACGACCCAACCGACCATCGGTAGCGTTTTTGTCAGCGGGCGCGTAGCTGCCTTGCTTGAGTTAGGCATGGGATTCCACCCTGACTTCACGGGGCGCCAGAACGCATTAATGGCCGGTCAGTTGCTTGGTTATGGAACTGACGAAATTAGATCGTTAATGTCGGAAATTGAGGCGTTTGCAGATATTGGGAATTACATTGATCAACCGGTGAGAATTTATTCGAGTGGGATGCAAGTGAGGCTCGCTTTTGCTGTGTCAACGGCTGCTCGTCCGGATGTTTTAATTGTTGACGAGGCCCTCTCGGTCGGTGATGCAGCTTTTCAGAGAAAATGCTTCAGACGCATTGAAGATTATCGAAATGCAGGCACCACATTGCTATTTGTTAGCCATGATATCGAAGCAGTGAAAAAGATATGTGACCGCGCAATTTTTATTAATTGTGGGGCGATGGTTGAAATTGGAGTGGCGAAAAAAGTCTGTGATACTTATGAACGAGTACAGTTTGGGTCGAAAAAATTTGATAAGAAAACGCAAAAAGATGTAGAGTCATTGTACGACCCTTTGCTAAATTCAAATAGTGTAGAGATGCAGTATGGAAGTCGGCGCGCGGAGATTGTAAATGTCAATATAGTGAACGAAGAGGGAGATGTCACAAACGTGATTCCGGAGGGGGGGCGTATATGTATTAGTTACGAAGTGGATTTTAAAGAGTCTGCGGAAGCTGTCAATTTCGGGATGATGATTAAGTCGCTCGACGGTATTTGTGTCTATGCGATACATAGAAATGCAAAAATTAATACTAGAAAAAAATCTTTCCGAGATGGAGATTTCGTTCAGGTCCAATTTAATTTGAATGCAAATTTGGTCCCCGGAACATACTGCCTTAATGTTGGCTTGACGAGAGAGGTTGATGGCGCTGAAGAAATGCTGCATCGACGAGTGGACGTCTTGATATTTCGTGTTATTGGGGGTCACCCCTATAGTTCGTCCGGGTTTGCAAACATGTTTGGCGTTGTCCAAGTGGAGAGTAAGTGATAGTTGTCGTGTCGGGAATGCAGAGAAGCGGATCCACTTTTTCCTATAACGTTGTGCGAGAGCTCCTTGAGGTTCGGGGAGGGGTCTCCGTGTACTCCTCTAATTCAATGAATGATTTGTCTGCCGGGCCGAGTGAAATCGAAAATGCTATTTTTAAAAGTCATTTTCCCGACGAAATGATTAATGCATTTTTGGTTAAAAGAGCTATTCCATGCGTTTGTACAGTCCGCAAGCCAGAAGATGCTATCGCTTCATGGATGAGTGTTTTTGGTTTTTCATTGGAAGAATCTGTTTCTATGTATGCAGCCTGGCTCTCATGGCATAAAAAAATGCATAGATATATGTTAAATATTCACTATGATGAAATTGATGATTATCCTTGGCTTGTGATTTGGAAGATTAGCCGATATTTATTGAATGGTTGGAGTTGCGCGGAGATTTATAAAATCTGGAATAATAATCGAAAGGCAAAGGTGTATGAAAATTCCAAAGCTTTAAATATTGCAGAAAGTGTTGATATTGGTTTTAGTTTTTATGATAAAGTGAAATTTTATCATCGCCATCATGTGTCGTCTATTAAATCAAGACGCGCAACTGAGCTGCTGAGTAAAGAGCAATTGTCTTTTATTCGAACTAGTCTTCATCAATATATAAATAAAGATGGTGAGTATCAGTGGGGGTGAGGTAATGATTTCTTACGCCCAAAACTTTGAAGATGTGATATTAATGCGCGCCCTCTCTGGAATAGAGTTGGGATGCTACATTGATGTCGGGGCTGCTTGGCCTGATCAGCATTCAGTAACGAAAGCATTCTATGAAAATGGTTGGAACGGAATAAATATTGAACCAAACCCTATTTTTTTTGGCATGCTGGAAAGTCGGCGTCCCCGCGATAAAAATATTTGCGCGGCCGCTGGACGCACATCAGGATCGCTTGAGATTAATTTCTTCGAGGAAACGGGACTTTCTACTCTTGTTGACTATATTGCTGAAAAAAATAAAGCGTCTGGGTTTTCATTCGTTCGTAGCACTGTACCGGTTACGACGCTCGATACCATTTGGCAGAGCTTTGTACCCCAAGATCAGGATGTGCATTTTCTAAAGGTGGATGTTGAGGGTTTCGAGCGATCTGTATTAGAGGGAAATGACTGGAGGAAAAATCGGCCGTGGATTGTGCTTGTTGAAGCAACACTTCCTCTATCTCAAATAGAGTCATATTTAGATTGGGAGCCAATCTTAATCAATGCCGACTATATTTTTGCTTATGCTGATGGGCTGAATAGATTTTACCTTGCGCAAGAGCGATCTCATCTAATTTCTTCATTTAAGTATCCTCCCAATGTATTCGATAATTTTAAAACCGATATTCAAGTTGAACTTGAAAGAAGAATTCTACAGTTTGAACTGGATTTCAATCGATTGAGTGAAAAATTAGCTGTGTTGGAACGCAGGGCAATAAGTTCGGAAAATGGCATTTCTGAATTGCGCCAGAGTGCTTCATGGCGTATCACACTTCCCTTAAGGTGGACAAGTGGTCTTGTGTTTGATTGTTTATCCGCCGTGCGTCAAGTTATAAATAGATTAATTTGTGGTGCGATAGAGAGTTTCCAACTTCCATTGGCTCACGTGATGAGAGCAGTGCTAAATAGGCCCCTAGTTAGCTATCGTATTAATAAATGGTTGTTGCACTACCCCGCCTTACACCAGCAATTGGTGGGCGTAGCTAAGCGTCATGGAGCTTTGTCAGACGAGCCAAAAGAGGGACGATTTAAAGCTAAACATCAAGAGAACATCCCATTAGGCCTGAGTGACATCACGCCGCGTGCACGCTGTATCTACGCAGATCTTATCGCTGCCGCAAAAATTCATGGGGAAAATCATTAATGCGCATCCTTATCGATATGCAGGGCGCTCAATCCGCCAGCCGACATCGTGGCGTTGGACGTTACACCCTAGCCCTCGCGTTAGGTATGGCGCGCCATCGCGGACGGCATGAGGTTTTGCTGCTGCTTAATGGGATGTTACATGAAACTATTCGCTCGATCCGCGACGCCTTTGCTCCATGGCTACCAGCAAAGAATGTATATGTTTGGCATGCACTCAGCTCTGTCAATGCCAGTAACCCAGAAAATTCGACGCGCCGTGATATTGCTGTCTTGATCCGTGAAGACGCCATTCGAAAAATTCAGCCCGATGTCGTGCACATTACTAGCTTATTCGATGGTTTTTACGATAATGCAGTACACGATATTCCGGAATATAGGAATATTCCAATAGCTATCACGTTTTACGATGCCATTCCACTGATTCAAGCTTCAACTTATCTTGAGCATGACAATGTATATCGTCAACATTACTTGAGATGCATTGATCAGGCTAAGCGAGCGGATTTATTGCTTGCCATTTCGGAAGCTGCGAGGTTAGAGGGCATCGCACACGTGCAAGAGGCGCCTGATCGTGTCGTCAATATTTCTGCCGCCGCAGACCCATGTTTTCAGCCTCGATCATATACATCCGAGCAGATTAGCGACCTTAAACGAAGATTGAATATTCGCCAGCCCTTTGTGCTGTATTCGGGCGCCACAGATGAGCGTAAAAACCATCGTGGTTTAATTAGTGCATTTGCACAGCTGCCGGAACCATTGCGAAACCGGCATCAACTTGTCTTGGCAGGTGGATTGCCCGATGAGCACAGGCTGCAATTCCAAGCGCATGCGCGTGACTGTCTACTTGCACCGAACGATGTCGTGATCACCGGCCGGATCAGCGATGAAGACATGGTTCAGCTGTATAACTTGTGTGCGTTGTACGTTTTTGCTTCTTGGCATGAAGGCTTTGGTTTGCCAGCGCTTGAAGCAATGGCATGCGGTGCAGCCACCATTGGTGCTGACAGCACAAGCGTACCTGAAGTCATAGGTTGGGAGCGGGCGCTATTCAACCCTTGCGACACGGCGGACATCGCAAAGAAAATGGAAGAAGCTTTGACGGATGCTCACTTCCATGAAGCCCTGCAATCGCATGCACGCACGCAAGCTTCTAAGTTTTCTTGGGATAAATCGGCGCAGTGCGCAATTACTGCATTGGAAAATTTAGTTGCTAGGGCGCGAACCGTGGATACAACGTCGTATTCCCCGGCCGAGCTAGAAACAGACTTGATAGTCAAAATCGCGAAGCTATCTCGGACCGATCACGCTTTGAATATCTTTGGTCTATCGCAAGCTATGGCGCGGAATGCAAAATCTGCCAAACCACAACTGTTAGTCGATGTGTCTGAGTTAATGCAGCGCGATGCTAAAACTGGTATTCAACGTGTGGTACGAAGCATATTTTATGAGTGGCTGGCCAATCCACCAGCTTCATTCGAGGTTCGCGCTGTTTATGCTACCGCAGAAAATATTGGTTATCGGTATGCAGATCGCTTTGCACAATATCTTACGGGGTTGGCGCTAGTAAATAATATTTCATCGGATGCGCCAATTGATTATGCGAAAGGCGATGTATTCCTAGCGCTAGACATGCAACCTCAGGTGCAATTTTTTCAAGAGGACTTTTACCAGCAATTGCGCGACAGCGGGGTGGATGTTCGCTTTGTGCTTTATGATCTGCTGCCTATCACCATGCCGCAGTACTTTCCAGAAGGTGCCAGAGATAACCACGAGCGCTGGGTAGAAGTTGCGGCCAAGACTGACGGTCTGATATGCATATCAGAAACCGTGGCTCAAGAGTTTGAGCAATGGCGCCAGCACCATTTGCCAACAGCTATGCCTAGGGTGGACTGGTTTCACATGGGGGCTGATATCGTAGGCGCAAGCCCGTCCCGAGGTGTCCCAGTTGAGACGGGCGCTATTTTAAATCAACTCTTGGAGTGCCCCACCTTTATCATGGTGGGTACGCTGGAGCCCCGAAAAGGGCACGCCCAAGTCCTAGATGCGGCTGATGCGCTATGGAATTCGAAGCGAAAATTCAACCTAGTACTGGTTGGAAAGCAGGGTTGGCGTGTCGACGCATTGGCTAAGCGCTTGCGCAAACATCCCCTAATAGGAAAAAAGCTTTTTTGGTTGGAAGGGATCAGCGATGAATACTTGGAGAAGGTGTATGAATTTGCTGATTGCCTTATCGCTGCATCGTTTGGAGAAGGTTTTGGTTTACCATTGATTGAGGCCGCGCAGCACAAAATTCCAATTATCGCTCGCGATATTCCTATATTTCGTGAAGTTGCTGGTGATTGTGCGACGTATTTTACAGCTGATGGCCCTAACGAACTCAAAAAAACCATTGAAAATTGGCTCGATGGGTATATCGCTGGGAGTGTGAGAGATTCATCAGCCATCCCTTGGTTGAGTTGGAATCAGAGCGCTAATCGATTGTTGCAAATAATTGAAAAAAATGTATGAATTCGAAGCACTGTTCTTCCGTAGTGTTGCAAAAAGTATCTGCGGTACTTCTTTGAGTACATGTTTTTTAGATATTTCTGAATAAAATCACGTTATCGCATTTATCCGAAAAATATTATTATGTTCAATAAATTGCGAAAGCTTATCTTGCGTGCGCGTAGTGTTAAGTCGTTAAATATGGCTGCTCGAGATTTGATTGCGTCCTCCATTCGGAGGAAATATTCAATTTCTGAGCTGGACAAGTTTGTTCATGATGTTGATGTAAAAGGAGGGGTTGCATCTCCAAATGCTGCGGAGGTGGTGAGAAAGTTCGAGCTGGATATATCTTATGATGAATTTTCAAAATTGGATCCATTTTCTGAGGAGTATATTGCAAAACAAATTTCTGTTTACAACGGAATATCAGGCCGACTGCTTAATCAAGACGTCAACGAACATACAGCTGTGCCGGACAATCGTCATGCTGCTAATCCTTATGGTAGCGGTGATATCGCTTTCATTGCCAAGCACTCAAGAACGATTCAGAATATGGTCATGCTTGCTGACTTGAAGCCTGGCGCGCATGTTTTGGACATGGGTGCAGGATGGGGGCTAAGCACCGAGAATATCGCTTTTACGGGGGCTAAGGTAACTGCCGTCGATGTAAATAGAGATTTTGTTGATTTGATAAGATACCGAGCTGAGCGCAGAAATTACGATGTCATGGCCATAGCTTCATCATTCGACGATTTTTCGCTGAATGACAAAGTCGATGCGATATTTTTCTATGAATGTCTGCATCATTGTTCTGATGTCGTTAAGCTACTGAAGAAATGTGGGGAATATCTTAAAGCGGATGGCAAAATAATATTTGCTGGCGAGCCCGTGACGTCTGCTTGGTGGGGGAGAGGGCATTGGGGCATGCGTCTTGATGCCGAATCGGCTTACGTAATGCGAAAATTTGGATGGTTTGAAACTGGCTGGTCTGAGGAATTTATTAGAAGTGCTTTTGAACGCGCTGGCTTTCGATTGAAATTGATCGCAGGAATTGGCTTGGATCACGGCTATATCGGATATGCGTCGAGAGTTGAAAACTATACTGATGCTGCATTGATGAGTGCTATTTCGTTGGTTGCTCCGCCCCACTGGCCCGCCGTCTCGTAATGGAAATAAAATGAAGAAAGCGATTGTTACCGGAATTACCGGTCAAGATGGCGCCTATTTGGCAAAGCTATTGCTGAAAAAGGGCTATAAAGTTTACGGAACATTTCGGCGCACTAGCTCTGTAAATTTTTGGCGAATTGAAGAGCTTGGTGTAAAGGACCACCCAAACCTGCACCTCGTTGAATATGATTTAACGGATTTGTCATCGAGCATTCGTCTGTTGCAGGGTTTGGAGGCGACCGAGGTATATAACTTGGCTGCACAAAGTTTTGTAGGGGTTTCGTTTGAACAGCCCTTGACTACGGGTGAGATTACGGGTTTAGGTGTCGTTAACTTGCTCGAAGCGATCAGGATCGTCAATCCGAAAATTCGTTTTTATCAAGCCAGTACATCTGAGATGTTCGGTAAGGTGCAGGCCATTCCTCAAAGAGAAGATACGCCATTTTACCCACGTAGTCCTTACGGCATAGCTAAGGATGTCCTGAACAACTCGGTTTCGCGCGTGCTACGAGACTGAGTTTTTCATCTGGCGCAATGGAGACCGTCTTTCCAGCGGTTCCGCCTTGTTTG
>JGI26524J50256_1002393_pt1 | contig 11251 bp, 9 predicted proteins | sample ThiBio_inoc_plan_FD_50256 | JGI IMG/M metagenome (IMG submission 50256) | reverse complement strand
GCGCTGGCCTCGCAGGCCCGCACCCGCCTGATGCAGGCCGGCGTCACCAACGTCGAGGTGCGCCAGGCCGACGCTGCGGCGAACGGCTTCGCCGCCTGCCGCGCCGACGGGCCTTACGACGCCATCCTGCTCGGCGGCTCGCTGGCCGAGGTGCCGCCCGCCCTGCTGGGCCTGCTGGCGCCGGGCGGGCGCCTCGCCGCCATCGTGGGCGACGAGCCCGTGATGCGCGCCACCTTCATCACCCGCGCCGGCGAGGCCGACTACCGCAGCGCCCAGCCTTGGGACACCCTCGCGCCGCGCCTGCGCCACTTCCCCGAGCCATCGCGCTTCCGCTTCTGAACCGGCGCCACCGCATGCAAGCCATCACCCCCTCCCAGCTCGACGACTGGCTGCGCCAGGAAACCGCGGACGGCGCCGCCGCGCCCCTGCTGCTCGACGTGCGCGAGCCCTGGGAACTGCAGACCGCGAGCGTGCCGCCCGGCCCGGGCTACGAACTGCTGGCCATGCCCATGCGCAGCGTGCCCGCGCGCCTGGCCGAGCTGGACCGCGACCGCCCCATCGCCTGCCTGTGCCACCACGGCGGGCGCAGCGCCCAGGTGGCCCGCTTCCTGCAAGACCAGGGCTACACGCGCGTGGTCAACGTGCACGGCGGCATCGACCTGTGGTCGCGCGAACGCGACCTGTCGATCCCACGCTACTGATATGAAGCACCCCCTGCGCCGCTTCGCGGCTTCCCCCTCTCTCGCCTTCGGCGGGAGGGGGACGGCACCTGCGGCCCAGCAAAGCCGGTTCCGCGGTGCCCCCGGACCGTCGTCTCTGAGGAGCTACCCATGACTGTTGCTGTTCCCCTTCGTCCCTTGGCGGTTGCCGCGCTCCTGGCGCTGGGGGCGGCGTCCGGCGCGCAGGCCCAGAGCCTGGTCCAGCTGTTCGAGGCCGCGCGCGGCTTCGACGCCACCTACCTGGCCGCGCGCTCGCTGTACGAGGCCAACCTGGCCCAGGCCGACCAGGCGCGCGCCGGCCTGCTGCCCCAGGTCGGCCTGGGCGCGGGCGCCAGCTGGGCGAACCGCGACAGCAGCAACAAGCTGCTCGACGGCACCAGCAACAGCCAGAACGTGACGCTGTCGGCCAGCCAGCCGCTGTACCGGCCGGCCAACAAGCTCGCCAACGACCAGGCCATCCTGTCCAAGGACATCGCGCAGGCCCAGCTCGTGCAAGCCGAGCAGGACCTGATCGTGCGCGCCGCGCAGGCCTATTTCGACGTGCTCGCCGCCCAGGACACGCTCACCTTCGTGCGCGCGCAAAAGACCGCGGTGGAACAGCAGCTCGCCGCCGCGCGGCGCAACTTCGAGGTCGGCACCGCCACCGTGACCGACGCGCGCGAGGCCCAGGCCCGTTTCGACCTGGTGATCGCCCAGGAGATCGCGGCCGAGAACGACCTGCGGGTGAAGAAGCTCGCGCTCGACCAGCTGGTGGGCCGCAGCGGTGTGACGCCCCTGCCCCTGGCCACGCCGGTGGACCTGCCGCCGCTGGAGCCCGCCACGCCGCAGGCCTGGCTGGACCGCGCGGGCGACCGGCACCCGGTGATCCTGAGCGCGCAGCGCAACCTGGAGATCGCCAAGCTTGAAACGCAGCGCGCCGAGGCCGGCCACAAGCCCACGGTAGACCTGGTGGGCCAGTACCAGGTGGCGCGCGCGCCGTCCGGCGTGCAGGGCATTCCGGGCAACGTGCGCAACAACAACGCCAGCGTGGGCGTGCAGTTCAACATGCCGCTGTTCGCGGGCTACTCCATCCAGAACCGCGTGAAGCAGACCCTGGCGCTGGAGGAGAAGGCCCGCGCCGACCTCGACGCCGCCCGCCGCACGGTGGACCTGCGCACGCGCAGCGCCTTCCTCGGCCTGGTCTCGGGCCAGGGCCAGGTGAAGGCGCTGGAAGCGGCCGAGACCTCCAGCCAGAGCGCGCTCGAAGCCAACCAGCTGGGCTACCAGGTGGGCGTGCGCATCAACATCGACGTGCTCAACGCCCAGAGCCAGCTCTACCAGACCAAGCGCGACCTGGCCCAGGCCCGCTACAACGTGCTGCTGGGCAGCCTGCGCCTGCGCCAGGCCAGCGGCGAGCTCACGCCCGCCGACCTGCAGGCGGTCGACGCCTTGCTGGCGCGCTGAGCACCGGTCCCACCGGGTGGGCGGCGTGCGAGCCGCCCACCCTGGAGCCGATACACTCCCCCGATTGCCCACCCGCCCGGCCCCAACCGGGCGGGCCCGTTTTTCACCCTGCAGGAGATGACGTGCAAGCCGTCAACGTGCTGTGCATCAAATGGGGCCGCAAGTACGGCCCTGAATACGTCAACAAGCTCCACAGCATGGTGTCGCGCCATCTGAGCCGGCCCTTCCGCTTCGTCTGCCTCACCGACGACGCCACCGGCATCCACTCGGGCATCGAGGTCAAGCCGATTCCCGCCGTGGGCTTCGATCAGTTCGACCAGCGCAAGCCCTGGACCTTCGGCCACGGCTGGCTCAAGCTCACCAGCTTCGCCGACCCGCTGTACGACCTCAGCGGCCGCACCCTGTTCCTGGACCTGGACATCGTCATCGTCGACAGCCTCGACCCTTTCTTCGATCAGCCCGGCGAGTTCGTCGTGATCAAGGAATGGGACAAGACGGACGGCACGGGCAATACCTCGTGCTACCTCTACACCATCGGCGCCCACACCGACGCGCTGGAGCACCTGAAGACGGGCTACCCCCAGTCCATCGCCGACGTGCGCAACGAGCAGGAGTACATCACCGGCTACCTGGGCCGCCAGGGCAAGGTGAGCTTCTGGCCCGAGGGCTGGTGCGTGAGTTTCAAGCGCCACTGCATGCAGCGCGGCCTCATGGGCTGGTTCAAGCCGCCCGAGATCCCGCCGGGCGCCCGAATCATCGCCTTCCATGGCAAACCCAACCCGCCCGACGCCATCGCCGGCGTGAGCGGCAAGTGGTACCGACGCGTGCTGCCCACGCCATGGGTGGCCGAACACTGGCGTTGAACCCGCCGCGCGCCACCGCGACGCTGAGGGCCTACCGGGGCCTGAGCCGCGCGCTCGCGCCCTGGCTGCTGGGCTGGTTGTGGTGGCGCGGCCGGCGCGAACCCGGCTACCGCGAGCGCCTGGGTGAACGCCTGGGCCACCTCCCCATCGACCCCGGGCGCTTCGGCGGCCTGTGGCTGCACGCGGCCTCGGTCGGCGAGGTGCAGGCCGCGCGGCCGCTGATCGAGGCCCTGCTGCGCGACTGGCCCGCGCACGCCCTCACCGTCACCACGCAGACGCCCACGGGCGCGGCCGCGCTGCGCGCCGCCTGGGGCGATCGCATCGCGCACCGCTTCGCGCCGCTGGACACGCCGGGCGCGGTGCGCCGCTTTCTCGACCGGCTGCAGCCGCAGGCCCTGGTGCTGGTGGAGCGCGAGCTGTGGCCGCAGTGGCTGTTCGAATGCGCCGAGCGGGCGCTGCCGGTGCTGCTGGCCAACGCGCGCCTGTCCGAGGCGTCCGCGCGCACCTACAGCCGCTGGCCGGGTCTGATGCGGCACGCCTGGCCCCGGCTCGACGTGGCCGCCGCCGACGGGGCCTCGGCCGAGCGCTTGCGCGCGCTGGGCGTGCCGGCGCAGCGGCTGGCGCTCACGGGCAACCTCAAGTTCGACGCCGCCCCGCCCGCGCAGGCGCAGGCCCTGCCGCCCGAACTGCGATCGCGTCGCCTGGTGGTCGCCGGCAGCACGCACGAAGGCGACGAAGCCGCCTGGCTCGACACCTGGCGCGGCCTGCGCGAGCGCCACCCCGACGCCCTGCTCGTGCTCGTGCCGCGCCACCCGCAGCGCTTCGACGCCGTGGCGGCCGAGCTGCGGCGCCGCGGCCTGGCCTTCGCGCGCCGCAGCGCGGGCGACGCCGTGGAGCCGCAGACCAGCGTGCTGCTGGCCGACACCATGGGCGAGTTGATGCACTGGTACCGCCACGCCAGCCTGTGCTTCGTCGGCGGCACGCTGGCGCCCGTGGGCGGCCACAACCCGCTGGAGCCCATGGCCCTGGGCCAGGCCTTCCTGTTCGGCCCGCACACCACCAACGCGCCCACCCTGTTCGCCGACGCCCAGGCCGCTGGCGCCGGGCTGGCGGTGCACGACGCGGCCACGCTGGAGCGCGCGGTGGACGAGGCCCTGCGCGACCCCGCCGCCTGGGCCGCGCGCGGCGCGGCGGCGCGCGGCCTCATCGACGCCCACCGCGGCGCGGCGCGGCGCACCCAGGCCCACCTGCGCGCGCGGCTGGGCGATGTCGACGGCTCGGCGCTCGGACCGGTGCGGGTCACCGCGCAAGGTGGCGACACGCTGTGGCACGACCCGCGCCGCGTCGACGCGACCGACGCGCCCCACCTGTTCGAGGCCGAGGCGCCCGCCGAACACCTGGCCACCGGCAGCGGCCGCGGCCAGGCGCGGCTCGTGCAGCACCAGGGCCAGGGCCTGGTGCTGCGCCACTACCGGCGCGGCGGCCTCATGGCCCGCCTGAGCGAAGACCGCTTCCTGCGCGAGCCCGCGCACCGCAGCCGCGCCATGCGCGAATTCGCGCTGCTGCGCCTGCTGCGGTCCTGGCGGCTGCCCGTGCCCGAGGCCGCGCTCGCGCGCCACCGCTCCCACGGGCTGGTCTACAGCGCCGACATTGCGGTCGGCCTGATCCCGGGCAGCCGCAACCTCGTGCAGCGACTGCAGTCCGCGCGCCCCACGCCAGCGGACTGGGCGGCCCTGGGCCGCGCCATTCGCGCCCTGCACGACCGACAGGTCTTCCACGCCGACCTCAACGCCCACAACCTGCTGCTCGACGCGCCTGGCCGTGCCTGGGTGGTCGACTTCGACAAATGCGCCGTGCGCCCGGGCGACGCCTGGAAAGCGGACAACCTCGCGCGGCTGCATCGCTCGCTGCGCAAGGAAGCGACGCGCGTGCACCCGTACCACTGGGACGAAGCCGACTGGACCCACCTCACCACGGCCTACGAGCGGCCCGACGACACCCTCCCATGAGCTTCACCCACGCCTGTTCCACTGGCGCCCGCGCCACCCTGGTGCTGTGCTTCCTGGCCTTCCCCATGTCCGTGGCCCTGGCCAACGTGGCCCTGCTGCTGACCCTGCTGCTGTGGCTGCTCTCGCTCGCCGGCGCGCCGGCGCGCGCCGAGCTGCGCGAGGCCCTGCGCAATCCGCTGGCTGCGCCCGCGCTCGCGCTGTTCGCCTGGATCGTGATCGCCGTGGCCTGGTCGCCGGCCGACCCCCAGGGGGTTTTGGGCGCCGTGCAGAAGTACCTGAAATTCCTGATGGTGCCGATGTTCATCGCGCTGCTGCAGGACCCGGCCACCCGCCGGCGCTGCTGGCACGCCTTCATGCTGGCCCTGCTGTTCACACTGGCGGTCACGTGGCTCAGCGTGTGGATAGAGATTCCCTGGACGCGCGCCAGCCGCTTCGGACGGGTCAATGACCACACGGTGTTCAAAGACCACATCTCGCAAGGCTTGATGATGACGGTGTTCGCCACGATCGCTGCCCTGGTCGCCATCACCTCCAGCAAAACCGTGTGGCGGTGGCTCGCCGGCGCACTCTGGGTGCTCGCCACCGGTTCCATCCTCTTCCTGTCCGAGGGTCGTACGGGCTACCTTGCCTGGGCTGCGTCCAGTGGCGTGTTCGCCGTCACACTGGCCTTCGCGCACTCCAGGCGCGCCGTTCTCGGCGCCGTGGTGGGCCTGGTGGCCGTGGGGGCGTTGGTTTTCGCCACCTCTCCAGTGTTCCAGGAACGAGTGGCCAATGCGTGGCGAGACATGCGCACCGCTCAGTTGGACAACACCCCCGGCGCCGTGGTCACCTCCACCGGCGCGCGCGTCGAGATGGCCCGCTTCGCCCTCGACGCCTCGCTCCAGGCCCCGGTGTTCGGCCACGGCACCGCGTCCTATCCCGTACTGGCCAAGCAGCACTTCACCAGCACCGAGTGGTGCTCGGTGGTGTGNCCGCACCCGCACAACCAGTTTCTCTTCTTCCTGGTCGAACAGGGCGCCATCGGCCTGCTGCTGTTCCTGTGGTTCATCGCCGCCATCGCGCGCGAGGGCTGGCGGCACGACCTGCCGCGGCGCGCCTTCTCCCTGGCCTTCGTGGCCACGCTGGCGGCGGCCTGCCTCTCGCACAGCTCGTTCTGGTTGTCGACCGAGAACCATTGCCTCATTCTCATGAGCGCGCTCACCATGGCCAGCCTGCGCGCGCGGCGCGCGCCGGTGTCCGCATGACCCGCCTCACCATCGCCTTCCATTCCAACCAGATCTCGCTGCGCGGCACCGAGGTGGCCCTGTACGACTACGCGGTCGGTGCCGAGGCGGTGCTGGGCCACCGCGCCGTGATCCTGCACGACGCCACCCACCCGGGCAACGACGGGCAGGCGATCGCCAAGTTCCGCGCGCGCTTCGAGGTGGCCGCGTACCGCGATCGCGGCGAACTCGACGGCCTGCTGCAGCGCCACGGCGCGCAACTGCTGTACGCGATCAAATCGGGCAAGAACGATGGCCTGATGTCGCACACGGTGCCCACCATGGTGCACGCGGTCTTCCCCACGCACCCGCGCCAGATGCATGGCGCGTCCTACGCCTTCATCTCCGAGTGGCTGAGCCGGCGCTGCAGCGCCGGCCGCATCCCGGCCGTGCCGCACATCGTGAGCCTGCCCGCCGAGGACAGCGACCTGCGCGCCGAACTGGGCATTCCCACGAAAGCCAAGGTGCTGGGCTGCCACGGCGGCGCGCACAGCTTCGACGTGCCGGCGGCCATCGAGGCGGTGAAGCGCGTGCTGGCCACGCGCGACGACACCTGGTTCCTCTTCCTCAACATCGAGCCCTTCGTCGACCACCCGCGCGCCCGCTTCCTGCCCGGCACCAGCGACCTGGTGTTCAAGACGCGCTTCATCAACAGCTGCGACGCCATGCTGCACGCGCGCCTGCAGGGCGAGTCCTTCGGCCTGGCCTGCGGCGAGTTCTCCGTCCGCAACAAGCCGGTGTTGACCTACGCGCGCAGCAAGCACCGCCACCACCTGGACGTGCTGGGCGACGCCGGCTGGCCCTACCGCGACGCCGACGACCTGGTGCGCCGCATCGAATCGCTGGACCCCGCCGCCGTCCGCGCGGGTTCCTGGGACCGCTACACGCCGCTCTACAACCCCGAGCGCGTGATGGGCCTGTTCGACCAACACCTGATCCAACCCGCGCTGCGCAACCCCTCGCGCGAGCGGCCCCAGTTGCACGTGCCCTGGGTGGACACCCTGGCCTATTGGCGACTGAAGCTGGACATGCGACTGCGGCGCGGCGCGCGCCTGTGACACCGACGAAACGGCCCTTCCCATGAGCCTGCCTCTCTTCGAACCCCGGGATCCCGGCGCCGCGCCAAGGGTCTACGACTGCTTCACCTACGACGGCGAAGACTGCCTGGATCTGAGGCTGCGCGCGCATTGGGACCGCGTCGACGTCTTCGTCATCGTCGAGGCCTCGCTGACCTTCGCGGGGCAGGCCAAGGCCCTGAGTTTCGACCCGGCGCGCTTCGACTGGGCCATGCCCAAGATCCGCTACCTCCCCTTGAGCGAGGAGAGCTTCGCGGGCTGCAAGACGGCCTGGGACCGCGAGCGCCGCCAGCGCGATGCCCTGCGCCAGGGCTATGCCGATGCGGCCGACGACGACGTGGTGGTCATCGCCGATGTCGACGAGATCCTGCGGCCGGAGAAGATCGGGCCCGTGCCCGCGGGCGAGGTTCAGGTCTTCGAGCAGCTCATGCTCTATTTCTACTGCGACTACCTCATGATCTCGGAGCCGTTCTGGCGCAAGGCCATCGCCGTCAGTGGCGCCGATGCCCTGCGCCACACGCCCGAAGACCTGCGCAACGACAAGGCGCTGAGGCAATCGATGCGCGAGGTGGTGATTCCCGACGCCGGCTGGCACTTCAGCTACCTGGGCGGCATGGAGATGATCGAAAAGAAGCTGGAGCGCTTCTCGCACCAGAACCTCAACAAGCCAAAGTACCGCGACCGCCAGAAGAACCTGGCGCGCCTGTACGCCGGCAAGGACATCTACCACCGCCCCAAGCAATGGGGCCGCGTGCAGCTCACGGCCGGGCAATGGGCCCCCGAGGTCGTGGAGCGCTGGTTTCGCGAGCGTCCCGAGCTGCGCGCGCCCGAGGATATCCGCAGCGCCGGAAGCCTGACCGACGTGCTACAGCGTCAGCGCGAGCGGCCGCGCTGGCGGCGCACCTGGGACAAGCTGCGCCTGCGGATCTGGAACGCCTTCTGAGGCCCCGCGCCGGCCGCTACGGCCGCCAGCGCGCCAAGCCCATCCAGCGGCCCGCCATGCGCGCCAGCAGGCGCGGCGACCAGGCGATGGCGCGCAGCGGCAGCGCCACCGTGGTGCCCAGCAACACGCTCCAGCGCTGCCGCCGCGCCTGCGCGGGCGAGCGGTGCTTGGCCGTGTAGATCAGCTTGGACTGCGCGTGGTGGTAGCCGCGCAGGTACTCGCTTTTCCAGGGCGNCTTGCCTTTGACGGAGCCGCGCGCGCGGTGCACCGCCNNCACGGCGGGCCACACCACCAGCGGGCGCTGGTGCTGGAACAGGCGCAGGCAGAGGTCGTCGTCTTCGTAGTACAGGAAGAAACGCTCGTCGAAGAAGCCCACGCCCTCGAAGCGTGCCAGGCGAAACAGCATGGCCGCGCCGACCACGAAGCCCACGCAGGCCGGGCCCTCGGCACCGGGGCCGCGCGAAGGCCACAGCGTGCTGGGCCAGCGGTAGTTCACGTCGGGCCGGCCCGGCGCGCCTTCCAGCTGCGGCGCGACGACGGCGGCCTCGGGCATCGCCTGGGCGGCGCGCACCAGCTCGCGCAGACCGTCCGGCGTGACCTCGCAGTCGGGGTTGAGCAGGAAGGCGAAGGGCGTCTTCACCTGCGCGATGGCTCGGTTGTTGGCCGTGCCGAAGCCCAGGTTGCGGCCGTGCTCCAGCACCGTGGCGCGCGGCCAGCGCGCGCGCGCCTGCCCGGGCGTGCCGTCGCCGCTGCCGTTGTCGGAGATGACGATGTTCGGGCAGTGGGCGAGCAGGCCGTCCAGCGCGTCCAGGCAGTGCGCGCTGTGGAAGGTGACCAGCACCACGGTCACGTCATTGAGCAGGTCCTCAGCCATGCGTGCCCTCATCGGGAAATGCCGCGGAACCGGCTTTGCCGGGCCGCTGGCATTGCCCCCTTGAGGGGGTGGCGCGAAGCGCCGCGGGGGTGTTCATATTTGTCAATGCGCGCTCGCGCCCACGACGGCGTCGGGCTTGGCCTGCTTCAGCAGGTCCAGCATCGTCGCCTCGATGCGGTGCAGCGCCTCGGTCGTCTGGCCTTCGAAGCGCAGCACCAGCACCGGCGTGGTGTTGGAGGCGCGGATCAGCCCGAATCCGTCGGGCCAGTCCACGCGCACCCCGTCGATGGTGGAGACCCGCGCCGGCGCCTCGAAGCGCGCCAGGTCCACCAGCGCCTTCACCACCGCGTGCGGCTCGCCCTCGGCGCAGGCCACGTTGAGCTCGGGCGTGCTGTGGCTGGTGGGCAGGCCGTTGAGCACGGCGTTGGCGTCGGGGTGGCGGCTCAGGATCTCCAGCAGGCGCGCGCCCGCGTAGCTGCCGTCGTCGAAGCCGAACCAGCGCTCCTTGAAGAAGATGTGGCCGCTCATCTCGCCGCCGAGCGGGCTGTCCAGCTCCTTCATGCGCGCCTTGATCAGCGAGTGGCCGGTCTTGTAGATGTGCGGCACGCCGCCGGCGGCCTCGATGGCCGGGCCCAGGCGCTGCGAGCACTTGACGTCGTAGACGATGGCGCCGCCCGGCACGCGCGACAGCACGTCCCGCGCGAACAGCACCATCTGGCGGTCGGGGAAGATGTTGTGGCCGTCCTTGGTGACGATGCCCAGGCGGTCGCCGTCGCCGTCGAAGGCCAGGCCCAGCTCGGCGTCGGTCTCGGCCAGGGCGCGGATCACGTCGCGCAGGTTCTCGGGCTTGCTCGGATCGGGGTGGTGGTGGGGGAAGTTGCCATCGACCTCGCTGAAGAGTTCGATCACCTCGCAGCCCAGGGCGCGGAACAGCGCGGGCGCCGAGGCGCCGGCCACGCCGTTGCCGCAGTCCACCACGATCTTCATCGGCCGCGCCAGCTTCACGTCGCCCACGATGCGGTCGCGGTAGGGGCCGGCCACGTTGACGTGGCGCACCCGCCCGCCCTCGGCGCGCTCGCCGCCGTCGCGCTCGATGAGCTGGCGCAGGGCCTGGATGTCATCGCCGTAGATGGCCCGGCCGCCCAGCACCATCTTGAAGCCGTTGTAGTCCTTCGGGTTGTGGCTGCCGGTGACCTGGATGCCGCTGTGGCACAGCGTGGCGGCAGCGAAGTACAGCATGGGCGTGGTGACCACGCCGACGTCGATGACGTCGATGCCGGCCGCCACCAGGCCCCGGATCAGCGCGGCCGACAGCGCCGGTCCGCTCAGCCGCCCGTCGCGGCCCACGGCCACGGTGCGCTCGCCCTGGCGGCGCGCCACGGTGCCGAACGCCAGGCCCAGCGCCTCGGCCACGCGCTCGTCCAGCGTGCTCGGGACCACGCCACGGACGTCGTAGGCCTTGAAGATGGAGGCGGACACTTGCATGCAGGGGCTCCCGTGAGGTGATGGCAAAGCGGGCATTGTAGGAAGCGGGGGCCAGGCCCCTGTTACAGGATCATGTCCGGAAACGGCGGGTCGGCCGGCGCACGCGGGCCTACCATGGCCGCCATGGACACCCGAACCGCCACCGACGACGACGCCCGCTACCTGGCGCTGTGCGCGCGCGACGCCCGCTTCGACGGCCGCTTCTTCACCGGCGTCACCTCCACCGGCATCTACTGCCGCCCGGTCTGCGCGGTGCGCACGCCGCGGCGCGCCAACTGCCGCTTCTTCGACCACGCGGCCCAGGCCGAGCGCGCTGGCTTTCGCCCCTGCCTGCGCTGCCGCCCCGAGCTGGCTCCGCTGTCGCGCGCCTGGTCGACGCAGGACGCCAGCGAGCTGCTGGTGCAGCACGCCAGCCGGCTGCTGGACGACCCCGCCCAATGGACCGGCGACGACGGCCCCGCCATGCAGCGCCTGGCCGCCCGGCTGGGCGTAAGCGACCGCCACCTGCGCCGCGTGTTCGAGGCCCGGCTGGGCGTGTCGCCCCTGCAGGTGCTGCACACGCGCCGCCTGCTCGCGG
>JGI26524J50256_1002337_pt1 | contig 11579 bp, 10 predicted proteins | sample ThiBio_inoc_plan_FD_50256 | JGI IMG/M metagenome (IMG submission 50256) | reverse complement strand
CAGCCGGGCACCGGGTCGTCGGGGTACTCCCTGTCGCCGAGTTCTGTCGGGCGACCGCTGGCGCCCGCGCCCGGCGTCTCGACGCCCGAACTGCTGATCGCGAAGATCCGCGGCCGACGGCCTGCGCTGATCCTGTCGGCGATCGTCCTGATCGGCGTCGCCGCAGCCGCCGGGTATTTCTACGACAACCTTCCGGCACCGTTCGAGAACTGGATGCTGCTGGCAGCAGCGGCTGTTGTCATCTTCGTGCTCGTGTTCCTGCCGTTCCTGGCGTGGCGTGCGCACGTCTACACGATCACGACGCGTCGTGTCATCGAGCGCAGCGGGTTGTTCGTAGCCCGGCGGCGCGAGCTCGCGCACGTTCGCGGGTACTCGGTGCAGATGCGCCGCGGGCCTCTGCAGCGCCTGGCCGGCAGCGGCACGCTCATCCTGTCCAACGGTGTCGACGCGCCGATGCGGATGACCCGGGTTCCCCAGGTGGCGCTCGTTCACGAAGTGCTCATCGACCAGGTCGAGGTCAATCAGATCCTCGCCCACCGAGACGGTCAGGCGCCGCCGGAGTCCTGAGGCGATCCGGGCCCGCGGGCCACCGACGCCGTGATCCGGCCGGTTCGCGACAGAATGGATCCGAACGGGAGGACTGCTATGACCTATCGCGTCGGTGTGATCGGCGGCGGACAGTTGGCGCGAATGATGATCGCGCCCGCTGTCGAACTCGGCGTCGAGATCCGGGTGCTCGCCGAGCAGGAGGGGATGGCGGCAGCTCTCGCGGCATCCGCTGTCGGCGACTACCGAGACGCCGACACCGTGCTCGCGTTCGCGCGCGAGGTCGATGTCGTCACGTTCGACCACGAACACGTGCCGCAGCGGGTGCTTCGTGCGCTCGTTGACGCGGGCGTTGCCGTACACCCCGGCCCCGACGCCCTGCGCTACGCGCAAGACAAGCTGCTGATGCGCACGCGACTGCAGGAGATGGGGATGCCGCAGCCCGACTGGGCTGCCGTCACCGGTCCCGATGAGCTCGCCGCCTTCCTCGATGCACACGGCGGTCGGGCCGTCGTGAAGACGCCTCGGGGTGGATACGACGGCAAAGGTGTGCGGGTCGTCTCGACGCCAGACGGCGCTGCCGACTGGTTCACGGCGCTCGCCGAGGATGCCGGGGGCGGCGCGCTACTGGTCGAGGAACTCGTCGAGTTCACCCGAGAGCTCGCGCAACAGGTCGCGCGCACACCATCGGGCGCGGTTCGCGCGTACCCCGTCGTCGAGACCGTGCAGCGCGACGGTGTGTGCGCCGAGGTGCTCGCGCCGGCGCCGAGCGCCAGCGCTCGCCTTGCTGCGACAGCTGCCGAGGTCGGCGAGCGGATCGCCGAGGGGCTCGGTGTCACCGGGATGCTCGCGGTGGAGCTGTTCGAAACCGTCGATGACCGCATCCTCGTGAACGAGCTTGCGATGCGCCCGCACAACAGCGGTCACTGGAGCCAGGACGGTGCCGTCACGAGCCAGTTCGAACAGCACCTGCGAGCCGTTCTCGACCTTCCGCTGGGGGATACGTCGCCTGTCGCGCCCTGGTCGGTGATGATCAACATCCTCGGCGGACCCAGCGAGGGAGGTCTATCGGAGCGGTTCGCGGCGGCGATGGCGCAGCATCCGTCCGCCCACATCCACACCTACGGCAAGCAGCCGCGCCCGGGGCGCAAGGTCGGGCACGTCAATGCTTTCGGTGCCGATCTCGATGATGTCGTCTACGACGCGCGTGCGGCAGCCGCGTTCTTCCAGGACTGACCCGGGGCCGGACCCTGCCGGATGCTCAGTTCGAGGGCAGTCCGCGTCCCGTGAGCCAGGCGCGCATCCGGTCGCGACCGTTGAGTCCTGCCGCATCCTTCACGCGACGGATGACGGCCCGGCTCCATCCCGTCGGGCGTCCCTGGCTCGCGTGGTATGCCGCGATCTCGGTGTCGTGGGCGGCGGTGTCGGCATCCGTGATCGGTCTATAGCGCTCGCGGGAGTGCACGACGTTCGGCCCGAGGCGCGGCTTGATCCCCGCGGTGTCGGTGGGATCGGGGTATCCGACCGCGAGGCCGAACGCGACCATCGCTCGGGCGGGTAACCCGATCAGCTCCGCGGCGCGCTCGGGGTTGTTGCGAACCGACCCGAGGTAGCAGGTGCCGAGCCCGAGCGACTCGGCGGCGACGACCGCGTTCTGGGCTGCGAGGGCGGCGTCGACGAACGCGACCAGGGTCGATTCGAGGTAGTCAGCGGCTGTATCCGACTCGCCCTCGGCCGCCGCGATCGCCGAGGCCCGGGCCCAGTCTGCGACGAACAACAGGATGACGGGAGCGTCAGCAACGAAGGTGCTCGTGCCGACCTCGTCCACGAGGGCGCGCCGGGTGGCGGCATCCCGAACCTCGACGACGCTCCACAACTGCAGGTTCGAGGAGCTGGCCGCCGACTGGGCGGCAGCGACCATCGCGGTGATCGCCTCGTCGCTGACCGGCGCGTCGGTGAAGCTGCGCACGGTGTGGTGACGCAGCAGCCCAGCCAGCGTTGCCGAGCCGCGCAGGGCCGGCTCGGTCAGTGCCGGGGCTGCAGTGCCGTAGCGGGCGCGCAGCAGCGTATCGAGGTCCGGGGTGCCTGGGGGTGCGGCGATGGACTCGGTCACGGATTCTCCCTTCGGGGGTGCCGTTCCGGGCAATCCCCAGCCATGCACCCTAGCCTGGTCCGGTGACCGCTGCGCTCCACAGTTCTCCCGCCCCGCTCGTCGGTGTCGTCATGGGCTCGGACTCCGACTGGCGCGTCATGAGCGATGCGTCCCAGGCGCTCACGGACTTCGGCGTGCCCCACGAGGTCGAGGTGGTCTCGGCCCACCGCACGCCCGACAAGCTCATCGCCTACGGGCGCGAGGCGCGAGGCCGCGGCATCCGCGTCATCATCGCGGGTGCCGGCGGGGCCGCGCACTTGCCCGGCATGCTCGCCTCGGTCACCGCACTGCCGGTCATCGGTGTTCCGGTGCCGCTGGCCACCCTCGACGGACTCGACTCGCTCCTGAGCATCGTGCAGATGCCGGCCGGCATCCCGGTGGCAACGGTGTCGATCGGCGGGGCCCGGAATGCGGGGCTGTTGGCAGTACGGATGCTGGGAATCGCCGACCCCGCTCACGCCGATGCCATCGAAACGTACGCGCGCGAACTCGAGGGCGTCGTCGAGGAGAAAAACCGGCGGCTCAAGGAGGCGCTGTGAGCGTCGCCAGCCCCCCTCGCATGACCGGAGCGCAGCAATCCGTGCGTCGGCCGGTGATCGAGAACCGCCCGCTTCGCTACCCCAACGCGGCATCGCGGCCGATGATGACGCGTCGAGCGTGGTGGTTGCTCATTCTGAACTTCCTGATCCCCGGATCGGCGCAGGTTCTCGCGGGAAACCGGCGTCTCGGCCGGTTCGGTCTCGGTGCGACCCTCTTCGGCTGGACGTTGATCGCGGTTTCGATCGTCACGCTGTTGCTCTGGCAGCAAGCCTTCGTCGCGATCGCGACGAACTGGTTCGTGCTGCTCGGCGTGCAGGCGCTGCTGTTCGCCTACCTGCTCCTGTGGATCGTCCTCACGATCGACACCCTGCGCCTCGTGCGTCTCGTGCGCACCGGGTCGATCACGCGATTCGCCGTCGCGCTCGTCGGTGTCGGGGCCCTCGTTCTCGCCGGTAGCGGCGTGGTCTGGGCATCCGACCGGCTCGGAGGCGTGCGTGATTCGTTCGGTGCGATCTTCGCCGAGTCTGGGCCCTCGGTGCCACCGTCGGACGGCTACTACAACATCCTGCTGCTCGGCGCCGACAGCGGTGAGGGCCGCGACTCAATGCGGTATGACAGCATCTCGGTAGCCTCGATCAACGCCGACACCGGCGCCGTCACGATCACCGGCATCCCGCGCGACATGGTCAACGTCCCGTTCGCGCCGGGCCCCATGCAAGACCTGTACCCGAACGGGCACAGCGGCCATTCCGACCCGGTCTGTGGGTGGGGGAGCGGCATCAACCAGCTCCGTACCGAGGTCGAGGTGTGCCGCGACGGCACCGCGTTGTATCCGGATGCTGTCGCGAACGGTTCAGAGCCCGGCATTGAGGCGACGAAGGATGCAGCCGAAGGCCTCCTGGGGATCGAGATTCCCTACTACGTGTTCATCGATATGCATGGGTTCGCGGCTCTCGTCGACGCCCTGGGCGGCGTGGACATCGAGGTTACGGAACGGCTCCCGAAGGGTGGCGGGCCATCCTACGACGGGCAACCCGCTGAGGAATGGGCCATCGGCTGGATCGAGCCCGGTACTCAGCACATGGACGGTGACACGGCTCAGTGGTATGCGCGCTCTCGCTACACCACCAGTGACTGGGACCGGATGCTGCGTCAGCGCCAACTGCAGGAGGCGATCCTCGCGCAGTTCACGCCGATGAACGTGCTCAATCGGTTCAACGAGGTGCTGTCCGCAGGCACGGCGATCGTGCAGACTGACATCCCTCAGTCGATGGTGCCCTACTTCGCCGAGCTTGCCCTCAAGTCGAAGGAGCAGCCGGTCACCACCATCGAGCTCACCCCGTCGGGAGTCGGCGGCATCGGCATCATCCCCGAGGAGCTTTCGGCTGATGATGTCGCTTTCATCCAGGACTACCTGCGGCAGGCGCTGCACCCACCGACACCCACGCCCACGCCTGCCGCGTGAGGCGTTGAGGTCCCCGGCTCTCTGAAGACAGGCTCGATTCTGTGACGACGACTTTGCGCGTGGTGCTCGACCAACTGGTCGCACCGACCGATCCCGACCTCGCAATGGCATCGCGGGAGTTGACCCGTGCCCTGATCGCCGCTGCGCCACGGGGCTGTGAGGTCTCAGCGGTTGTTCCGGCGGCCGGCGACGACGCGCTCGCCGAGGTGCGGGCACTAGAAGGACTTGCCGGGGTCGAGACCTCCCCGATCCCGCGCCGGGAACTGTCGACAGCGCTTTCCCTGGGCTTGCCCAGCGGCCTTGGCGGCGGCATGCTGCACTCGCCGACGCTGTTTGCGCCGCTTGTTCGCCACGACCGCGTCCACAACCACGAGCAGACTGTGGTCACCATCTGGGACCTCACCCCCTGGACCCACCCGGAGCGCGTATCGAAGGCATCCGTGGCGTGGCATCGCGCGATGCTCAAGCGCGCCGAGAAGCACGCGGATGCCGTCATCGTGCCGCTGCACGCCATGGCCGACGAACTCGCCGAGCGCACGAAACTCCGCGGGCGAATCCGGGTGATCGCCGGCGCTGCGCCGGACGGATTCGCCGAGCCGCGCGACGCCGTCGGCCGTCGGCGGACGCTGGGGGTACCTGAAGGCGCGGTTGTTGTCGATGCCGCGGGGGTTTCTGTCGGGGAGCTCGGAGACGTGCTCGCTGCCCTCGGTCGGGAGGTTACCGAGGTCCCCGTGGTGGTGCTCGGCCCGTCTGCGGACGGGGATGGGCTGCTCGACTCCGTTGTCGCGCTGTCGGTTCCGGACACAGCAGATCGAGCGGCGGTACTAGCATCGGCATCCGTGGTGCTCGCTCCCCGGATCACACCCGCCTACGGGTGGCGGACGCTCGAGGCGCTTGTGCTAGGAACGCCTATCGTGGCCGCGGCGTCCGCTGTAAGTCGGGAGTTGGTTGGCGACGGGGGAGCGGTTGTCGAAGATGGCGCTGAGAATCTCGCGGCATCCGTTGCCGCGCTTCTCTCTTCCCACGCCGATCACAGTCGGGCTGCGACCCTCGCGGCCGACCGCAGCCGCGGCTTTTCCTGGCGCGAATCCGGCGATCGTGTCTGGCAGCTGCACGCCGACCTTTAACGGGCGTCAGCCGGTGAAAGGCGTCACCTCGTGCAGGCGCGGGTGCGCGCGATCCTTGTCCGACAGCTCGGCGTCCGCGAGGTCGATCGGCCACGGGATTGCCACGGTCTCATCGGCGAGGTTCAGGAACGTGTACTCCGCATCCGCGCTCCAGTGATCGTTCACGAGATACGAGTAGGCGGTGTTCTCCTCGAGCGTCTGGAAGGCGTTTCCGACGCCGCGCGGGATGAAAATCGCGCGAGACGGGTCGATCACAGTCGTGAACACCATGCCGAAGCTCTCCCCGGCACGCAGGTCCACCCACGCGCCGAAGACCGCACCGGTGGCGACGGAGATGTACTTGTCCCACGGTTCGGCGTGGATGCCGCGGGTGGTCCCCACCGAGCGGTTGAAGGAGATGTTGTTCTGCACCGGGCCGAAATCGGGCAGTCCGAGGGCCGCCATCTTCTCCCGCTGCCAGTTCTCCTTGAACCAGCCGCGGTTATCGCCGTGGACGGGCAAATCCAGAAGGAGCACGCCGGGGATGGCGGTGGGCGTGCACGAGAGCGCCTTGCCGTACTCCATGGTCACTGTCCCGAGAGCTCGTACTTTGCCTCGGTGGCCGCCTTCTGCGGTCGCCACCAGCCCTCGTTCTCCTGGTACCAGCGGATCGTTGCGGCGATGCCGGACTCGAAGTCGCGGAACGATGGCTCCCAGCCCAACTCGGTGCGCAGCTTCGTCCAGTCGATCGCGTACCGCTTGTCGTGGCCCGGGCGATCGGTCACAAGGTCGTAGGCATCGGACGACTGACCCATCTGGGCGAGGATGATCTCCACCACCTGACGGTTGGTCTTCTCACCGTCGGCGCCGATCAGATAGGTGTCTCCGATGCGACCTCGGTCGAGGATCGTGAGTACGGCGGAGGAGTGGTCGTCGGCGTGGATCCAGTCGCGCACGTTGAGCCCGTCGCCGTACAGGCGGGGCCGCACACCGTCGATGACGTTCGTGATCTGACGGGGGATGAACTTCTCCACGTGCTGGCGAGGGCCGTAATTGTTTGAGCAGTTGCTGATGGTCGCCGCTACGCCGAACGAGCGCACCCAGGCTCGCACCAGCAGGTCGGAACCGGCCTTGGTTGAGGAGTACGGGCTCGACGGATTGTACGGAGTCGATTCGGTGAAACGCTCCGGGTCGTCGAACTCGAGGTCGCCGTATACCTCGTCGGTGGAGATGTGGTGATACCGCACACCGGTGCGACGGGCCGCCTCCAGTAGGGTGAAGGTTCCCACCAGATTGGTGTGCACGAACGGCGCCGGGCCGGACAGCGAATTGTCGTTGTGCGACTCCGCCGCGAAGTGGACCACGGCGTCGTGCTCGTCGAAGAGCTCGTTCACCAGGACCGCGTCGCAGATGTCCCCCTCCACGAAGCGGAACCGGTCGGCGGGCACGCTCTCCAGGGAGGCGCGGTTGCCCGCGTACGTCAGCTTGTCCAGAACCGTGACGGAGTCGTCGGTGTGGGACATCAGGTAGTGCACGAAGTCGGAGCCGATGAATCCGGCGCCTCCGGTCACGAGGAGTCTGCGCATCGTTCGAGGATACCGTGCCCCCCTGGCCGCGTTTGGCGACCGGGAGGGGCATGGTTGAGACTGGAGGAATGCGCGGCATCATTCTCGCGGGCGGCACCGGATCGCGTCTGCACCCGATCACCCATGGCATCTCCAAGCAGCTGGTGCCGGTCTACGACAAGCCGATGATCTACTACCCGCTGTCCACGCTGATCCTCGCCGGCATCCGGGACATCCTCATCATCACGACGCCGCAGGACTCGGAGCAGTTCCAGCGGCTGCTGGGGGACGGCTCCCGCTTCGGCATCTCGCTGACCTACCTCACCCAGCCTTCGCCGGACGGCCTGGCTCAGGCGTTCATCCTGGGCGAGGACCACATCGGTTCGGAATCGGCCGCGCTGGTGCTGGGGGACAACATCTTCTACGGGCAGGGTATGGGGACCCGTCTGCGCCAGTATGCCGATCTGGACGGCGGTGTCGTCTTCGGCTACTGGGTGGACGACCCCACCGCCTACGGTGTCGTGGAGTTCGACGACGCCGGGCGCGTGGTCTCCCTCGAGGAGAAGCCGGCCGTTCCCAAGAGCCACTATGCGGTGCCGGGACTCTACTTCTACGACAACCACGTGGTCGAGATCGCGAAAAGCCTGCGGCCCTCGGCACGCGGAGAGCTCGAGATCACCGACCTCAACCGCATCTACCTGGAGCAGGAACGCCTGCGGGTCGAGTTGCTTCCCCGCGGCACCGCTTGGCTCGACACTGGGACCTTCGACTCCCTCAGTGAGGCGACCGAGTTCATCCGTACCGTCCAGAAGCGGCAGGGGCTGTCCATCGGTTGTCCCGAGGAGGTGGCGTGGCGGATGGGCTTCCTCACCGACGACGAACTGTACGAGCGCGCGCAGCCACTGCTCAAGAGCGGCTACGGCCGCTACCTGCTCAATGTGCTGGACCAGGGCCCGCGTTCGTAGCGTCTAGAATCGACCGGTAGCATCGCGCGGCTCGGCGGATCCGGGCGGGCGTGACGAACCGGTGCAGGAGATCGAGTGCAGAGCCCAGAAGAGACGACGACGGCGACGCGCGGCCCCGACGGCGAGACCGTCAAGCGGGTGATCTTCTACCTCTTCTACGACAAGCGCGGCGAGGTCGACGAGTACATCCCGTACAAGCTCGAGGCACTGCGTCCGTTCGCCGACCATCTCTTCGTGATCGTCAACGGCGACCTCACCGAAGGCGGCCGCGCCACGCTGGAAGCCGTCGCCGACACGGTGTGGCAGCGGGAGAACGTCGGGTTCGACGTGTGGGGTTACAAGGAGGCGTTGTCCCACTTCGGCCGCGACCGGCTCGCCGAGTACGACGAGATCGTGCTGATGAACTACACCTGGTTCGGCCCTGTGCGCCCCTTCGCGCCGCTGTTTGAGCGGATGGAGGCGACGGGCGCGGACTTCTGGGGCGTGACCGACTACGGCGAGGAGACGCCGAACCCGTTCACGAAGAAGGGCATCCTGCACCGTCACATTCAATCGCACTGGATCGCGGTGCGTCCGCGGATGTTCCTCTCGCCGGAGTGGGAGGAGTACTGGCGGACGATGCCGCCGATCACGACGTACCTGGAGTCGGTGCTCAACCACGAGTCGCGGTTTACGCACCACTTCGAGCAGTGCGGGTTCACCTCGGCGGTGGCTTACCCGGAGGCGGAATACCCGACGCAGCATCCGGCGCTACTGAACGCCGACCTGCTCCTGGACGACGGCTGTCCCATTCTCAAGCGCCGGCCGTTCTTCCACTACCCGCCCTATCTGGACCAGCACGCCGTGATCGGTCGCTGGACCATCGACCGGGCCGAGCACTACGGCTACCCGGTGCGGATGATGTGGCAAAACCTGGCCCGCAACTCGCCGCCGAAGACGCTGAACGCCGACGCAGCGATGCTGGAGATCCTGCCCGACGTCGACGTCTCGTACGATCCTTCGAACCCGCTGCGCCTTGCGGCGATCATCCACATTTTTTACGAAGACATGACCGACGAGCTGCTCGACCGGGCCGTCTTGCTGCCGAGTCCTGTCGACGTCTACATCACCACGACGGATGCCGAGAAGGCGGCGACGATCGAGACGATAATTCGTGAGCGCGCCGACGAGCGGATCGCGCGGTCGGAGGTGCGCGTGCTCCCCTCCAACCGCGGGCGCGACCTCAGCGCCTTCTTCATCGCGTGCCGCGATGTGCTGCGCAGCGGTGCGTACGACCTCATCGTCAAGATCCACTCCAAGAAGACCGTGCAGGACTCCTTCAACGCCGGGCGCTACTTCAAGCTGCAGCAGCTGGACAACGTCCTGAACTCCGCGGGGTTCGCCGCGAACGCCGTTGCGCTTTTCCAGAAGGAGCCCGGGCTGGGAATGGTGTTCCCGCCCATGATCCACATCGGTTACCCGACGATGGGACGCGGCTGGTACGGGAACCGGCCGCGCACCGAGGAACTGTGCGAGGAGCTCGGGATCCGCGTCCCGCTCGACGAGATCTCCCCGCTGGCCCCCTACGGCTGCATGTGGATGGTCCGTCCGGAGGCGCTGCGGCTCATGACGGATCGCGAATGGCGCTACGACGAGTACGCGCCGCCTTCGCAGCATCGCGACGGCAGCCTCGCGCATGTCCAGGAGCGGCTCATCGCGTATGCCGCGGCAGAGCTGGGGTACCACGTGCGGACGATCGGCAGCGCGGAGCAGATGGCTATCAGCCATACCGCGCTGGATTTCAAACTCGATCAGATGGGCGCCACGATGCCCGGGTATCCGATCGACCAGATCCAGTTCCTGCACCGCGCCGGCTGGCTCGGGTACGGCGGCATCGTCGCGCTCACCCGCGTCTATCTGAAACTCAATCACCCCCGCATCGCGCGGGCCCTCAAGCCCCTGGACCGTCCGGCTCGCACCCTGCACCACTGGCTGTGGCGCCTGCGCCACCCGGGTGAGTGGAGCAGGATCCAGGCGGCGGCCGAGGAGTCCCACTCGGATGCGGACACCGGCGACCTCGCCGACGCCGCCGCAAGCGAGGACGGCGAGGGCCTACCGAACGGCGTCTGATCAGTCCGGCAACGCGGCCATGATCTCGTGGATGCGCGTCGCATCGCCCCATACGGCCGGGGAGTCGTAGGGACGATCCGGGAATGCGCCGTACTCCAGGGTGATCGGCAGGCCGCGGCTGCGGATGAACCACTCGACCTGGTCGGCAAGCGATACCGGTTCGCCGGAGGAGCAGTTGATCACGCCGCGGGCATCGTCGTCGAGGGCGACGGCCGCCAGCTGTCGGCCGAGCTCCTCGACGGCGATGAAGTCGTACTTGTTGCGCCCGGTCGTGAAGGGAAAGGTGCTCTTCCCGGCCGCCACTGCCTCCAGCAGTCGCGCGAAGATCGAGTTGCTGTGGCGGTCGTCGCCGAAGATGTAGTAGCACCGCGCCCAGACCAAGCGGACGTCCTCAGGAAGGCCCAGTTCGAGCGACCGGCGCAGGGCGTCCTTCGCGACGCCGTAGAGCGATCGGGGGTTGGTGGGCGTGCCGGCGTCGATCGCACCCTCCCAGTACCCCACCTCATGCATCGTGCCTAGCGCCACGACCGCGTCGACGCCCGCTGCCGCGGCGCGTCGTAGGAACGCGTAGTGCGCGGACAGCTCCAGCATGTGGGCGGGAGAGTTGTGCACGAAGCCGTCGCGCCACGCCAGATGCACCAGCGCCCGCGCCTCCGCCAGCCCGTCCGGAAGGGTGTCCTCGGCGAGAATGTCGAACTCCACCCGTCGGGCACGCGGGTCCAGTGCCGCGCCCGACCCCGGCCGCACCACGGCGATCACGGGGACGCCGCGGTCCGCCAGGGCGGTGACGACGTGACGGCCGATATAGCCGCCGGCGCCGGTGACGACGACAGGCGCGTCGAAGGGGGTGTCGGTCACGCTGGGTCCTCCTCGTGGTCGGCGAGATACCACCGGGCGTAGGCGGCGATGCCCTCATGCCAGGCGATCTCGGGTCGCCATCCGAGCTCGTGCTCGGCGGCATCGGTCGTGCACCAGGTATGGCGGACGTCGCCGTCGCGGAAGGCTCCGGTCACGTGCGGTGACCCCCCGCCCATCGTCGCGCTGATCGTCTCGGCGACGTCGAGGATCGGCGCGCCGACCCCGCACCCGATGTCCAGGGTCCGCACGCTCGTCGCCGGCGGTTCCGCGCAC
>JGI26524J50256_1002335_pt1 | contig 11584 bp, 7 predicted proteins | sample ThiBio_inoc_plan_FD_50256 | JGI IMG/M metagenome (IMG submission 50256) | reverse complement strand
AAAGAGACTGCGCGAGCGCCAGCATGACCATCGAGAAGGACAGCGGCGGCAGTTGCACAATGATCAAGCCGACAAAGAATGCGAACAACGCCGGTAGAACGATGGCCAGCAACACCGCCAGTTCGGCCGGCATCCAGCCGTACTTGCCGTTCAGGGCCATGAAATAGACGGCCATGCCGAAGAAGGCAGCATGGCCGAAACTGGTCAGCCCGTTCTGCCGGATGAGAAAGCCGATCGCGGTCGCCACCATGGCCAGGATCGTCGCCCGCGTCATCAGCCCGAGCAGCAACTGCGAGCCGACCAGCCACGACATGGCCACCCCAGCCACCAGCAGCAGCGCCGAGCCGGCCAGCAAACGCCAGGCGCCGCTACCCGTCCTCGCGCGCACCGCACTCCCATGGCCCAAGGCAATTACCTGTGACTTGCTCATCGCGCCACTCCCCCAAATCGCACCCGAGCGATCAGCACGAACACCATGATCAGCAATGGAATCACCGAGGCGATTTCGGGCACGTAGACCACCCCGAGGTTGTGAAACTGCCCGATCGCCAGCGCCGCGATGAAGGCGCCCAGGAAACTCGTCAGGCCGCCGGTGACGACGACGATGAAGCAGTCGATGATGATGTACCCGCCCATAGACGGAGACAACGCCATCAGCGGGCTTGCGATGGTGCCCGACAGTCCGGCCAGACCGATGCCAATGGCGACGACGATGGCGCTGATGCGATCGGTGTTGACGCCCTGCATGCCGGTGGTCACCGGATCGACGCTTGACGCTCGCACGTACAGCCCGACCTTGGTCAGGCGCAGCCACAGCGCCAGACCGACGGCCACCGCGACCGCCACCGCGACGACGAACAGCCGGTAGGTCGGGAACTGCGTGCCCAGGATCATCACGGTGCCGCCCAGTGGGTCGGGCGCGGCCACCGAAATGTAGTCCTTGCCCCAGATCGTGCGCACGCCATCCTCGAGCAGGAACAGCAGGCCGAAGGTCACCAGCAGCGTGGCGATGGGATCCTCTTTGGCCAGCGGCCTGAAGACGAAACGATCAAGCGGCACCCCGAGCGCTGCCAGTAGTACCACCGAAACGACCAAAGCTGCCCAGAAGCCCAAATGCAGTGATGCCGCGTACGCAACGTAGGCGCCAATCATGAAGAACCCGCCGTGGGCAAAGTTAACGACCTGGCGCAAGCCGAAGATCAGGACCAAGCCTACCGACAGCACATAGAGAAAGCTGCCATAGACCAGCCCGTTGAGGAGCTGAATGATCATTGCTCTGAACCCTCCCCTCCAATCAATGGCACGGCCGCGGCAAGTCGCCACGGCCACCCACCTTTTCCAACGTGGCCGCAGTCGTTCAAAGCTTGCAGCTGCCATCCGGCGCCGGCGTCGCGTCTTTGGCCGGCACAGTCATGGTGATCACCGGTCGCAGCTTGCCTTCATATTCTTTGACAACGCCAAAGAAATTAGGCCCGACCAACTGGTGATCTTCCTTGCGCATCTGCTGCGTGCCCAGAAGCGTCTCGAAGGTGCCGCCCGAGAGGGCCTTGGCAACATCGGCTGGCTTGACACTGCCGGCCTTCTTCACGGCCTGGAAGATCACCTGCATGCCGATGTAAGTCTCACCGCCAAAGTTGGTTGCAGCGTCACCCGGATACACCTTGCCCCAGTCGGCGACAAACTTCCGGTTGGCCGGCGTATCCAGGGTGGAGCTGTAATTGATGATTGTGTGGACGCCCTTGACCGTATCCCCGAGGACACTGACCGTGCCGTCCGTGGTGAAGCTGATCCCGGCTGTCGTGACCTTGTCCAGCAACCCAAACTGCTTTGCCTGGCGCGCGAAGGTGATGGCGTCACGCCCTGCCAGAGCGACCCACATGCCCTGCGCACCTGAATCAGCCACCTTCTGGATGAACGCCGCATAGTCGTTGCTGCCCAGGGCTGGGTAATTTTCCGAGACGACCGTCTTGCCGGTTGCGGCAGCCGCCTTCTTGAAACTCTCACCTGAGTTGCGGCCCCACGCATAGTCGGCGCCAACAATTGCCCACTTGGTTTCAGAGCGCGTTGCCAGCCATGGCTGAATCACTGCACCGTCAGAATAGTCGGGCCGGTTGACACGGAACAGCCTGGGCTGGCACTGGGCGCCGGTGATGTCATTGCCCTTTGTCACGGTAGCAACGTAGACCGCATTCCAACGATTGAGCATCGGTCCAATCGCAAGGACTTCGTTTGAAGCAATTGTCGCGGTCATGATGTTGAAACCATCCAACGCCAGCTTTTCCGCTTGCTGCCGTGCCAGATCGGGCTTGGCCTCGGTGTCGAGAAAACGCACCTCGACCTTGCGGCCGTCGACGCCACCGGCGGCATTGGCCTCGTTGACCGCGAACTCGACGGCACGCTTGACCTCGTCGCCGAGCTGCGCATAGGGGCCTGTGAGAGAGGTCGGGACGCCGATCTTGATCGGTTCCTTGGCCGCCCAGGTGCCAGTCGACATTAGCGCCGCCAGAGCGAACGCGATCATGTGCGAGGCTCTTACCCTATTTGAACTGTTCATCTCATCGTCTCCAAACTAGGTTGTCAGGCCAGTCAACAAACTGACTGACTATTCATTTAATAGACAAAGTGAAGAAAAGTCAACGTATGAAATCCTAGGGTTTACCCAGGGTTTCGCATGACGTTCCGATGAAGCAATTCGAGGCGTTCGGTAAAAGCCAGGATAGCTGTCACCTGACTCATGCAGTCAGCAGTGCTGATTCATGATGACTGCCTGGATTGCAGCCTCACGCTTCGGATTGAGCGTGACCACCCCGATCACTGCCAATTACGCGTGTTGTTCAACCAACCCCGCAGGCTGCTGTGTCGGGGCCAACAGTGAAATATCGTGGGCAAATTCGGGCCAAACGCAAAAAGGCCCACCGAAGTGGGCCTCTGATACAAGCTAAGCGCTCGATTTATTGGTTGCGCGGGAAGGATTTGAACCTCCGACCTTTGGGTTATGAGATAAACCATCCCCCTCTGGTAAAACGAAAAATCCAATAAAATCAAAGAGTTAACTTACCTCGTCTGCTCCCAGTTTACCCCAATTTACCGGGGGAAGTGCAGCAAAAGTGCAGCAATCCGAGGGCTGAGGGGTGGCGAGCGCCAGTCCAGGTAAACAGAACGTTCGAAATAGGCGCTTTGAGCCTATACCCTGGACGGCCAATGTGGCCGGGCCTCTTCGTACAGACGATGACTCCTCTCCTGATCACTCCCACCGAGCTGGCTTCCAGTGTAGGCTTGAAGACCCGCACGATCTACAACCGCATCAACACAGACGGTGACCTTCCTCCGGTATTGTACCTGGGGCGCCTACCTCGGTTCGCGGTCACTGACGTCAAAATATGGGTCGAGGCGAAGCGTTCCGCCGCAATGCCCGCGTCATCCCCTACACGCCGCCGTCCTGGTCGTCCGACTAAGGCCGAGCAGATTGCTCGTCGGGAGGCTGTATGACCAAGCAATTGTTGAAATTTGCAAATCTCGCGCCCCAGGTTGCTCAAGCCGTAGGGCTTTTCAGAGCTACCCCAAAGTCGTTGAGCCCGTGCCAGGGGCGGTGCCACGCGAGAGGGGAGGGGTAAATTGCCCATAGGGCAAGAGGGGGGCAGAGCCCCCCTGTAAATCTTGAGGACCGAGAATGATGATGACCGCCAAGCTGCACTACTCAAGCCGAAGCGGCGCCTTCATCCTCTCAGGATCGAAGAGCCGAGCTGAAGCGTCCACCCAGCGGCTTGCCAGGGACGAAGTGGCTGGCGCGCTGGTTGCGTGGTGGCCCCTTCGTCGAGCCCATGCTGGGGTTGGTGCTGCAACGCCCTGCCCGTGAAGGCCACAAACCACGCCAGGAGCGTTTTATCCTTGCGGCGCCACCCTCCTGCCACTTTTTCGTTTTGCCACCGTGCCGCGCGACCTGGTGCGTTCTGGCTGCATTTCCAGCAAGGAGTTATCAAGCCGTTTGGAGCGAGGGTGGCTCTGGTCGACACCAAGGCCGAACCGGCCAGACGCGTAGAGCGAGTGGCTCACAGCATCACGCGCTCGCCGTGCCCTACCTTCCTCAGGAAGTGCACGAAGGGCAGATCACCCGTGTAGCCGTGTTGCCGTGCGTACTGGCACAGGGACCAGGATTGCTCGCGCACACCGTGGAAGCCGGGCTGGTTCGCGATCCGCGCCAGCGCGTCGCAAACCTGGTCTTGCCGGCGCCGTGCAAGCATGTCACCCAGCATCAGGTAGTGCTCTGTCATCTCACTTTTGGGGCGCCGCCATGTCCAGCTCGTAACGCCTCTGTTGGCGCGCCTGATGAGCTCGTAATCGAGCCATTGGAGGCGAGGCTTTGACGCGATCTCCCCAAGCTTCTCGGGCGAGTCGAGTTCGCCATCGGTGAACAGCATGAGCCACTGAGCGACTTGCGCGTCTTCGGGCAAATAGAAGCACAGGATGGCATTCGCTTTGCCATTTTTTTTACGCGTGAGGCGCTCGGCAGGGGTCGCCCCGATGCTGTGGCGTTGGTGCAGTTTATGGATGAGTGCGATGGCTTTTTCGGCGGGCACCTGACCGCTGGTGAAGCGGTGATAGCCGCGTCCAGCGGCGTCGAGGATGCGCGTCAGCGCGGCGGTTTTGGAACGAGAGATGGGGGTCGATGCGGGCATGTGGGCTCCGGCTGTTGATGCGCTGTATAGCGATTCATCAAAAGAATGAGCCACTCTTGAACGTGTCGCCAGAGCTCTCAGCCGTGCCGTTGCTCCGTGGCCCGCGCAGAAAGTACAAGCGTGGGCCAAACGAGATACCTGCCTGCTGCATGCCCCTCGCGGAGCCTTCAGCCAACGCCCGAAACGTCGGCAGGGTTGGCACCATGGTATTGACGCAGTCGAGGACCGTCAAACCTCTTGACGCCGCCATGCTGGCCATGACCGTCGACGACGTCGCATTTCGGGATTGAGCGTGTCCTGAGATTCCTGCGGCCTAACTGGTCGCCCCCATATTGAGCTCCGTTTTTACGGCTGGTTTCCGGCCTTGTGGCCGCGAGTAACGCTGTCCGTTTGCGAACAAGGGGGCTGAGGGAGAGTGGGGGAGCCAGGTCGCCGCGAGATGGAATCCAAGTTTCCCGGCGGCCGTTTACTCGTACGTAACTCGATGTCACACTACGCTACGTCGCCACAAAAGACACTCCCCATGCGCGCTCTTGCCACTCTAATAGTCCTTTGTCTCTCCGCCTGCGCAGTACCCACGAAGCAGGACGTTGCCCAGCAGTGGGTAGGACGCAATATCACCGAGGCAGTCTCCGAGTTTGGCCCGCCCCAGTTCGTCACGCCCCTACCGGGCGGTATCACTATCTACACTTGGGAGCAACAGTACGGCTCCTCGACTGCAATTAGTAGGGCCACTTGCAGGAAGGGCTTGCATGTGAACGCTCAAGGGCAAATCGTAGATGCTTCCCAGCTGTCTGAGTCACTTCTCTGCAAGTGAAAGCGTCGCTAGGAACTCCAGTAGCTGATGTTGCCCCCGTACTCCCACCCGCGCATCCCGTGTTTGATCGCGTTCTTGCTGCTCGCTGACTTCCAGGCGGGGGGTCGGGGACCTGTCGATTTCGCCCACGGTTGCCATTGATGAAGCGCATCACGCGGCTCCGGCCGCTGCCTGCGGATCACGCGGGCCATGCACCAGACGAAGAAGGGCAACCATGGCACTTCGGGATGAAGGTGCATGTCGGCGTAGATGCCGAGCCGCGCAATCGAGCGGTCGGTCCGAGGGGAAGCTGCCGTTCATGACAGGCGGCGTTCAACGACCAGTGTTGGCGGTGGCTGCCGTTGAAACACTGGACCGCGAATGACTCACATCAGTCTGGAAGCTGGTCTCAGCCAGCAGTGCCTGCCTGGGAAAGTTTCTGGCCGTAAGCCGCCGCAAGCGTTGCGTATGGCCGAATCGAGCCGCAGGACTACAGCAAAGGCGGCCGCTCTGATTCTCTCCCGGGATGAACTGCAGAGCGTGATGATGCGGACTCGGTTAAGTACGCGGTCGTTTGTCGGGGAGCGAACTCACATGAACAGACGATAGTCGTACGACCGGTCCGAGTACCGGTCGAGCAGTGCGCCAATCCGCGCCACGCGCCTTGAAGTCTCGATGGTGGCTGGAAGTTGCCCGTAAAGGTCGAAGCTGTTGAAGTTCATCTTCGAGAGGCCGAGGATTTCGGCAGCCAGTGTCATCAAGTCGCTGGTCCCGGCATGCCGAGTCAGCACAAGAGGTGCTGGGATTCGACGCTTACCCTGGTAGTACGCACGATTGGCCCTCAACGCCGTCGAGGCGCCATGCACCCACAACAGCGCAGTCGCGTCATCCACAACGATTGTGGTACCTCGATGGATCGGGTACCCGTCGATCTGCAGAGCTCCCTTCCTATCCGCCTTGGACGCCACATACCGCAATGTGTCGTCAATGTGGATCTGCAGGAGTTCCACACATTCCACACCCTCCAAGCCAGCCTGAAGTCCCTCGCGTTCCTCCTTCAAGAACGGTGTTTGCTTGTGAATAACAACGCGCTTAGGTAGCCTGAGATTCGCTTCGAAGAAGAGTTCTCGGATGCCCTCCCCGAGACGGCGCGCATCATCAAAGCTCATGAATGGGTTCTTTCTGCGCATGATCGGGTTCTCAATTTTGCTCAGTCGGAACTGGAGACCGAGTCCGTTCGGGCTATAGAGGTGGCTGCAACCCAAAATGACGTTCCCATCCTCCCCCGGCCGATGTCGCAGGCTGTAGCCGACGCCGACATAGGCGGAGTCTTTGTCTAGGCCGTCAAGCGCCCAGGGACTACGCATGGCTTTGGCGTAGGTCGCTAGCGAGAGCCACCATCGAACCCGGCACTGCTGGGGATGTGTGAGGGTGTCTTCTTCCAGGAACTGAGTGGCGACGCCCTGCGGAATGGCGGAGGCCTTGACGAAGTCATGTAAGTCAAACTTCTCGCCTTCAACGTCATAGCCTCGGAGCGCACTCCATCGGGAAGGAATGAAGATGAAGATCACGCTGGGGTTGGCAGCCGCCTTCAATGAGGACACTGCTGCAGCGATCCGCGCACCCAGCTCACGTGCGGAAGCCGTCGTCCAGTCGGTCGGCTCGTCGAGACCAACAAATCCCTTACCGCCCGGCTGTGTCACCTCCAGTCCGCACTTGAACGCATTACTGAAGCCCGGAAAGGCCAGCAAGTAGTCTTCATCCGAGCGGGTCGGGTCGACAGGCTCCTGCAGCTTGCCGAGATACTCACTGACCCGCCGTCCATCCCTGGCGGGCGAGATTAGGGCGGCGCGGATTTTGGTCGCGATACCGGTGTCTGTCAGCAGCGCATCGAATGGCCGATCCTGCATCAAGCCGCGAATGGGGTGTGTGTCGAACGCTGTCCCCCTTCCCGACTTCGGCAAGAAGGACAGCCGCGGTTCCGCGATCTGCAGCCCGACCTGCGAGGCCAGGCGCTCGTGCTTGTAGCTAAGCCTGACCGAGGCGTCGCGTTCGTCGGTGATCTTGGCGAAGAAGGGCCGAGCGGAAACGGAGAACTTGACGCCCTCGTTCACGTCAGGGAAGCGGAGCACAGTCTCATGCTCAGGGAGGAGCTTCCCACGCCAAAACTCAAGCGCCTCATTGAATTGAGCGTTGTGCTGGTAGCCAAGCACCTTGATCTTCACCGCGTTGACGACTATTCGGGGCGCTTCATTGCCCTTGGCATCGGTGACAAAAAGGGTCGGCTTCAGTACCAACGCCAATGAGCCACTCACCGTCTTCACCTGCAGAATGACTGCCCAATACGCGATCCATTCTCGTCTTTCCACCCAATGCTTGTTGCTGTTGCTTGGGTCCCAAATTAGGCCTTCGTGATCGCATGGCAACCCCGCCCTCGCGGCCAGCGCCAGCGCGGTCGCCCGTCGCATAAGGCTGTTGGCTGTACCGTCTTCGTAGCGCAGGTCCTCGTCATTGAGCGGCACCCGCTTCACCTCGGAAGCGAGGTTTCCCACGAAAGCCCGTTGGATTTGCTGAGGCGACGCAAGCGCGTAGACCTTGCCCCGGAATGGCGCAGCAACGAAACCATGCGCTTCGCCAAGGGCTCGTAGCTCCGCCCAGACGGTTCCACGAGCTGGCCACCGTGTCAGATCGAATTCGAGCAATTCACCAGGGGGGTGCATCGGAAATGCGTTGCTCTTGACCAGACCGCTGACCGGTAGGTTCGGCAGGGAGAAGGCTGCCCGTTGTGTCGTGGGTGACTCTTTGAATCTGTCGAGGATTGTGTCGACTCGGTGCCGATCGTCGGGGGGCGTCACATGCAATGCGATTCGGCGCATCAAGTCGTCGAAGGTCACGCCCGGCACGAGGAAACGCTGGGGCTCAAGGTTTCCCGGGGTCTCCAGCAGTCTTGCCACATCGCCAGTGGCCGCCGCGTCGCCGTACTGCGTCCAGAACAAGGGAAGGCGCTGCTGCTTAGGGTCCTGATAAGCCTCCAGGAATGCCTCCATCACGCTTGTGTCCCTGCCACTGTATCCACAGACGAGCACAGGATGAGATTTCAGCAAGGGGATCAAGGTCGCACGAAGCTCGGCCTCCTGCTCTGCAAGTTCCCTCTGCGTGTTTTTGAGTGGGTCGTACCGATAATCGCCATGCATCGAGACGCACTGCAGCTCGCCTAAGGCCAGCGGGCGCGTTACGCGCTCTTTGGAATCTTGCCCTATCTCTATGGTGGTAACTCCGTGGGCGGTGGCTGCTCGTGCGACGAGTGAATCGAAGTTTGTCGTCCAGACCGAACTGACCGAATTACGCCTCGCGAGCTCAGCCAACAACTGGTAGCCCAAGCCGGGATTCGAAGCCTTCACCCACTCCTGAAAATAGCGCCGGCGATCATCCCCGCGCGTGTAGCATTCCTCGATGAAAACTGAATATTCATCTGGCGCCCCCTCCTTGGGAAACCGCTGCTGAGCATCCAGCCAGCGCTGAATTCGCTGCCGAACGGAAGGAAGCGAAAGCTCATCGAACTGCCGCTCAAGACCCGGATTGTTGGTAAGAAAGATCGACCGTTTCCATTCCCAAATGCATTGGACGGCCGATGGCATTCCTGAGCTCATGGAAGCACCAGCCCCCAAGAAAACCAGCAGCGGCTGGTCCTTCAGCACTCCGATCGAACGCACCATTGCGTCCACCGACAGCGTCTGGGTCAACTTCAGTCCTCCACCCGTGTAATGCTTTTGAATGGCGCCAGCCGTTTTCAGCAGGCCTACACGAGGTTACCTCAAGACGATTGGTCAGAATCTTGCGGAGTATCTCGGGCCCTGCCGGCGTCGCCGACTGGCCGTTCCCGGTTAGCAAGTCCATTGACCCGTAGCAGTCGTACTGCGTGGACAGCAGTCGGGATAACCAAATCGACCGATGAATCAGCAAGGCTAGAGCGGACCCAAGGAGGTAGCCTGCGAAGGTCCTTCTGCTCTACGCTCTGAAGCAGTCTTGGCCGTTTCGACCGACCGCAATCAGCGGAAGCTGCCATAACGTAGGTCAGTTCTGCAGCGGGTGCAGTCCGTCGCTGCGGCTGGCCGAACTCACGCTAAGAGCCACCAAGCGGTCGCTGGACTTGGCGACTGCGAGAAGCACGAAGGTCAGCTGTACAAGGTTCAGCGAGCGTAGGACTTGTGCGCGGCAATCGGCGCCGCAGCGCTGACTGCTTCTGCCCAGAACGAACTCCCGCTTTCGACCCACAGCGGTCGTTCCCTTCTTCGTTATGAACGACCTTTCAGCAGCAGGAGTCAACTGTCAATCCGCAAGATTCGGGACAAGAAGCGCCGCCATAAGCAAGTCACGAAGATGGCAAATGGTGGGGAAAACCGATAATCCTAAGACAAGCATTTCGACAGTAGAGTGAACGAAGGTGGAGAAGATATGGCGTTTGGCGACTATTTCAAAGGCCCGGAACACAAGGAGAATGCGGCTCGGCTGGCAGCCGAATTGCAGGCTAATCGGCAGCAATCCCAAGCCGAAATGCAGACGCTGCAGGCCAAGTACGACGATCTGGAAGCAAAGGCTCGGGATATCGGGTTACTGGATCTGCTGGCGGTAAAAAAGCAGATCCAGAACGAAGGAACACTGCTTGCCAGTGTCCAGGCCCAGGTCGCGGCGACGCAGGCTGATTTGGAAGCAGCACGTTCCCAGCTACAAGAGATCCAGCAACAAATTTTGGGAGCCGAAGATACCGTTCAGCTGGAGTCTTTTGCGCTGTATGAACCCAAGTATCAATTCACGAACAGCATTGACTACAAGAATCGACTCGATGAGATTCGCGAGGATCAGAAGCGAACAGCCAGAGGGTTGAGTGCAGAGGTTGATGCATGGGACAACTACGCCGTTGAATTCACAAAGACGCAGTGGAAAAAATTGCGCAAGGATGCATTGAAGCTGGCGCTGAGATCCTTTAACAGCGAAAGTGAGTATTGCATTGACAACGTCAAGTTCAGTAACCTGGAGAAGATGGAGGAGCGCATACGACGGTCATTTGAGACCTGCAACAAGCTGTTGAAGGCTATCGACGCCTGGTGGAAAGACATCGTCTTGGAGCGCAAGCTGCAGGAGCTGTATCTGGCACACGAATACCAGATGAAACGCCAAGAGGAAAAAGAGGCAGTTCGGCAGGCAAGGGAAGACCGACGTGAGCAAGAAAAACTCGAAAAGGAAATCCAGGAGGCGCGGGCCAAAATCGAGAAAGAGCGTCGCCACTTCACCAGCGCACTCCAGAAGCTGCAATTGCGCCTCGGTGCTGCAGTTGACCAGGATGAGCGTGACGATCTGCAGACTCGTATCGATGAGCTTTCCAGCCAGAACAGCAAGCTAGATGAAGAGGAAAGACTGCTCGATTACCGCGAACAGAACGCCCGGGCTGGTTACGTTTACGTGATATCCAATATAGGCGCGTTTGGAGAGGGCATCTTCAAGATCGGGATGACTCGGCGCTTGGAGCCGATGGATCGTGTAGATGAACTGGGGGATGCATCAGTCCCGTTCCGCTTCGATGTGCATGCCCTGGTGTTTTCCGACAACGCCCCGGCTCTGGAAGCCAAGCTGCATTCTCATTTCGCGTCTGGCAGACTCAACAAAGTCAATGGGCGTAAGGAATTTTTCCGTGCCGACCTTAAGGTGATCGAGGCTGTGATTCGGGCGAACTACGATGCCGTGGTGGAGGTTATCCATGCTGCTCCAGCGGAGCAGTATCGCGAGAGCCTTCGGTTGGCTATGCCATTGGACTCCATACAGACTTCCGAGCGGATTGCCTTGGACGATAGCGTGAAACATATGGTTCCGAGTGCATGACTACTGAATCTAAGCCTGCCAACGACTGCTCCTGGCCGGGAGCACCCGCCCGTGCGCAGTGCCAAGTAGCGGCCACTCAACGCAGCAGGCGGCTTGCTCCATAGTCAGCTTTCAGGGCAGGCTGCGAGATCACACTACCGGCCATGAGCCGCCGCTGGCGGTATCAAGAAGCAGGCACTCACGGCCAAGATAAGCCGCCCGCCGCAGGCGGGTCGGCTTGAGCGCCTGGTTAGAA